>JAAUYH010048258.1_pt1 | contig 15008 bp, 6 predicted proteins | sample 7278061 | NCBI WGS metagenome assembly JAAUYH01 (sample SAMN14350203, study PRJNA611818) | marine sediment metagenome | isolation source: surface marine sediment (0.6m) | place: French Polynesia: Moorea | collected 2018-08
TAGCTTTGCGTAAAACTGTGAAGGAATTTTTAGGACTTATTGTTTTTGCCAAGCATCGGAGAAATGGGAGTTTACACATCAACTCACCCTCGTAAATTGGCGAAGGTATTGATCAATCTAATTGATATTTATAAATTGTAAGAATTTAGAAGTTGTAAGATATTTGCAGTAAGAGCAGGATTAGGGGAAAACGACCACAGTGTTAAAAAGGCGACAGAAGTCTCTTGATATGACAGAAGAGGAATCTTTATTAAGGGTTTTCCCACGACTACCTTGGCTTACTAGTCGCCCTTAGGATGGGATGGTATTCAAGTTCAATGTCACCGACAACCTGCTTATGAATTATCAGAAGTGTCTTATCAACAACATATGATTTTAGTTGGTAAAAATACATCAGATTTGATGATTGACCGTACTATAGATACAAAACGGCGAGTTTTTCAAGTTATAGATGGAGACATTGGGGTGATTCCAGCCAATGTAACCAACAAGTGCAAATGTATTGCAGAGCGAGACTATGATTATATGACGCTGTTACTACAACCTTTTCAACTTGCTAACGTTGCTTATGAGACTATAAACTGCGATCGCCTCGAACTCATTCCTCATTTTATTAAGCCTGACCCTTTAATTAATGGTATTGCAATGGCGCTGAAGTCTGAGTTGAAATTACAACAGCAAGCAAATCAACTGTATGTTAATTCTCTGACTACATCCCTTTCAATTCATCTGATAAAAAACTATTCTACCTTCGAGCGATCGCTGCGGGAATATGAGAATGGGTTGTCCAAGTACAAATTAAGACAAGTGCTTGATTATATTAACTCACACATGGATCGAGAAATAAGACTTAGTGGACTTGCTACAATGGTGGATATGAGTAAATACTATTTTTTAAAATTATTTAAGCAATCAATGGGTATTACACCCCATCAATATGTCATCAAACAACGAATAGAAAAAGCTAAACAATTACTTAGACAAGATAAGTTATCCGTAATTGAAGTTGCTGCTGAATGTGGCTTTTCTAACCAAAGTCATTTTGCCAAAGTTTTTCATAAAAATGTAGGTATTACACCAAGAGCTTATCGAAAAAGCAGATGACTTAAATGGAGTTGTCCAACAAACTGAAATGCGATCACTCATAACCTATTATGATTTATGTATCGGCTCGATTTGCGTAGAATTGTTCGTAACTCCGGCTTATTGCGGCTTTTGGTGTAAAGTTGTTATCTGTATATTTTTCAATAAAAATTCTTCCTTTACTGTTTTATATCATGTCCGGTAAAACACTTACGATAAGGTTCGTAGTAGCGCTTGAGCGCCAATATCTTTACTATGGTGCTAAAGCGCTATAGCGCTACGCGCAAGTAAAAAGTAAAAAGTAAAAAGTAAAAAGTAAAAAGCCTAATACGTATGGCTTTTAGGGTTAATACATGTCCTAACGTAACTTCGTAGTGCTATACTACAAACAAACATATTTTTCATAAGTAATTAAGCGGACATGATATCACTGTGTCATAGTGGGGCTAAATATTTAAATCGCTGAAGGGAGCATCTAGCTACATTACTAATACCAATTTCATTTAGTTAGGCTACACTTACAAAATTTAATTACAGGATATGATTTTCACCTCATGCATTATCTGTAGCTTGAATTTAGGAAATTGGTATAATCCCTCTTTTGTTCCTTTAGGAAGTAGTTTGCAAATTACTCCCTAAATCTGGAATCAACTATCAAGCAGCAGAATTTTACTTTCTAGTATACCGATGCTTAACCCCAACAGGGAAGTAATCCCGATCACCCGTAGGAAGTAATGTAATTTGCGGTGTTTGATATTCCACAGGAACATAGTTTGCAAATTCACTATTAAGGCGTTTGAGTTGGGTCAAGATAGAAGATGCAATGGTTGTTTCCTTATCTTCACTTGCTTCTACACCCGAAGCTAATTCTACCGCAATAAATAAAAACCGGTTTTTATCTGCATCTTCTCGTACTTGCATGACAAATTTACCAGTTACCCATTCTCTAATTACCGGTTGTTCCAAACCAACGGTGACATTTTCCGGGTAGATATTAGCTCCAAAATAGGAAACTGTAAAATTGGAACGTCCAAACACATAGACGAAAGGTAAATGACGAATTCCCCTTACATCGGGGTCTTTACTAATATCTTTTAACTCTGCAATGGGATCGAAATTCCATTGAGCTAAAAATTCCAACATTTCTTCATAACTAATTATGCCGCCAGTATCCAAAATGTTATAGCGAATCAAAGGAATTCCATTATCCCCAGAAAATAATAGGGTTCTATCTTCAACTTCAAAAAAGCGACTTCTCGGATCGTACTGTACCAAAGTCGGTAAACGAGATTCGCCAAATAAAGCCTTAGCTGCATCGGGATTATTAGCTAAAAAGCGGCGAATACAAATACTTAATGGAGTTTCATTACCCAAAACACCAGCATCAGCCGTACCGTAAAGAGATGCACTATCATAACAGATGTTATCATTACCCAGGCGATCGCCAATTAAACTTCGCCATTCTTCACTAAATACTTCCCCAGCCATTACCAATTTTATTTGATATTGTTGCCAGCTAATACCCTCACTAATACCTGTATCAATTACATTTTTGAGAAATGGTGGATATCCCAATAACACAACCTGTTCGAACTGTGGAGCGAGTTCTTTTACCACCCGCAGAATTTCCTGTTTGTTGCTACCAGGGGTAATTACAGTAATTGGATAACCCTTACTCGCAAGATAGCGACAACAACTAGCACTATACATACCTCCGACCCAAGTACCCAAAGCAAAGCAAACAACCGCTAAGGTGCGTTTAGTATCTGCGTAAAAACTGTCATGGAATATTTGCTCAAACCGGACAGCAATTTCTAATTCGTCTGCAAAAAATCGTCCCCAAAAAGTTGGTTGTCCTGTGGAACCAGAAGAAACCGCGATCATATCACAGCTTTCTAACTTTCCACCGCGACATAATTGAGCTAAAGGATAACGACGCAGATAATTTTCCTTTGTCAGTAGGGGTAAGTTGTAAAAATCTTCAATACCTTGGATCGTTGCAGGATCGATTCCATGTTCCCTTAACAATTCTTTGTAAGCAGGAACACTTGCAACTACATCATGAAATAAATCTAAAATTATCCTATTTGTATTATTTTGGGAATAACCTGCAAGCAATTTTTCTAAAGGAGATTGTAAAAAATTGGTCAATGCTCCAATAGCCCGCTGCTGTTTGTTTTCGTAACTCATAACTCTTGTGACTGTAATAAATTCCGATTACTATCCATTTATATATACAGTTATCAGTTATCAGTTAACAGTTACCAGTTTATGGCTAACGCCACGCCCTTACGGGCTACAGTTATCAGTTCCAGTTACTCCTTACTTCTTACTTCTTACTTCTTACTTCTTACTCCTTACTCCTTACTTCTTACTCCTTACTCCTTACTCCTTACTCCTTACTCCTTACTCCTTACTCCTTACTCCTTACTCATTCCCAAATTACGTAATCATAGCTTTAGCTCGTGTAGCAAATAATAAAAACCATTAATACCTTAACGCCATGCACGTATATTGCAGCAAACAACATCCGAACCAGAAAAATCATCGCTTTTGCACTACGTGCGGAGAACCTTTACCGTTAAATTCAGGGGAAATTCTTGTTAATCGTTACCGAATTATCTCACAATTGGGTCAAGGTGGTTTTGGACGTACTTACCTTGCTGAAGATTTAATACATTCCCATCAAAAGTGTGTGGTTAAAGAATTTGCTCCCCAAGTAGAAAAAGCAGAAGAATTAGAAAAAGCTAAAGAACTATTTGATCGAGAAGCAGATGTTCTCCGACAACTCAAACATCCACAAATCCCCGGTTTTCACTCTTCATTACAACCAAAGCTGGGAACCAAAGATTTTTTCTTTCTGGTTCAGGACTATGTAGATGGTGATACTTACTTTGATCTATCAGTTAAAAAGCAAGCACAGGGAGAAAAATTTACTGAAGCAGAAGTTATTGAATTATTAAAAAATATTTTACCCGTTCTGTCTTATATTCATGCTAAAGATGTGATTCACCGTGACATCTCTCCCGATAACTTAATGTTGCGACGCAGCGATAATTTACCGGTACTAATTGATTTTGGTGCAGTCAAGCAGTTACCTGCATCTAAAGGTTTTTGGTTTACCCAATTAGCTGCTAACCGCACGATTTTGGGAAAGAAAGGTTATGCACCAGAAGAACAGTTACGTCAAGGTAAAGTTTTTCCTTCCAGTGACTTATATTCTTTAGCAGTGACAGCGTTGGTCTTGGTAACAGGTAAAGAACCACAAAAGTTGTATGACAGTTATCAGGGTAATTGGCGTTGGGGAGAAATCAAAATTAGCCCCCAATTTGCATCCATCCTCAAAAAGATGCTTTCCTATAAACCTAGCGATCGCTATCCATTAGCTGAGCAAGTACTGAAAGATTTAGAAGTAGCTGCAAACACCAAAGTTACCAATCCTCAAATTAGTAAGATTAGAACAATGGTTGCAGCTCCCCACCGGAAAAAAGTTAGTGCAATTGCAACTCAGTTTAATAATAAAACCCAAGCTGTAGTCCACGCTTTACCTTTACCTATATGGTTGCGTCCTTTTGCTATTAGCTTAATTACAACTACCGCCATTCTCTTGGTTTTCGCTGGTGTTTGGGCTGTAGTTAACGGGGTAATTAATGCAGTAACTTCAATTTCTTTACCTTCAATTTCACTTCCAAGTTTAGAGTTACCCAAACTACCAGGTGCGGGGAATTCATCAGATGAGGGGTTGAATAATCAAAATACATCCCTAGTTAATCGAGTTCTCAGTCGTCGTGAACAATTAGAAATTCCAGGTGGTTTTTTCTATGCAACTGTCAATCAAATTTTTTATACAGAAAACCCAGAAGCAAAAGGACGTAGCTTAACCTCTTCTGCAGAAGATGCTAAATTGCGTGAAAAATGGTTTGAGAGCGCCCAAGAGTTGTTACAAAAACTTGAACAAGCTAACTTGAGTGTCGCCACCCGTCGTAAACTAGGGAACTATAGTGGCAAAGATTACGAAAATTGGAGGAGACAAATTGAAACAGGTAGATTAGGTAACTATACGACTAACAAACTGGATCGGGATACCAATAATAAGTTTTATCGGTTATTTCCTAATCAATCGCGCGAACGACTCGACCAAAAAACATTTGGTCAAATTTGGTACGCAATTGCTGCAGATAAAGTTAGTCAACTAGAATCTGGAAATTAGAGTCTGGAAACTAAAATCTAGAAACTAGAACCTGGAAACTAGAATCTAGAAACTAGAACCTAGAAACTAAAATCTAGAAACTAGAACCTGGAAACTAAAATCTAATAATTTAGATATTTAAAATCTATAAATTAAAATTATTAGTCACTTGTCAATACTAGCTAGTTAAAAAGTATACAAGCAATCCGAACCTTGGGAACTTACATTAGATGTTGTGTGTGTTTACAATGCACATGACAAATGACAAATGACACAATATTAATTAGTATCTTATAAATGAACCCTAAATATTGCTCTAAAGGACATGAAAATCCCTCTGGAAGCCACTTTTGTCTCCAATGTGGCGAAGCATTGACAAATACACCGGTAAATCAAAGTATCCAACCGAGACAAACTTTAGACGGTCGCTATTTAATCATTCGTCAATTGGGTCAGGGTGGTTTTGGTAAAACTTACTTAGCTGAGAATATCAACCGCTTTAATGAAGCATGCGTGCTCAAAGAATTTTCTCCCCAAATTCAAACTGACTACGTTTTGCAAAAAGCTGAAGAGTTATTTCAAAGGGAAGCGAGTGTTCTCTACAAGCTAGAACATCCCCAAATTCCCCGTTTTCGCGAACTTTTACGCACTAATTACCATAATAAAAAGTATTTATTCTTAGTTCAGGATTACGTAGAAGGAAAAACTTATAATTCTTTATTACAGACAAAATTAGAGCAAGGGTTACGCTTTTCCGAAGCGGAAATAATTCAACTTTTACAACAAATATTGCCAGTATTAGATTATATTCATTCCCTAGGTGTTATCCACCGCGATATTTCTCCAGATAACCTAATTTTACGTTCAAGAGACCAATTACCAGTCTTAATTGACTTTGGTGGGGTAAAACAAGTTGCAGCGGAAGTTGCATCCCAATACTATCAACCAGGTGTGGGTGTATCTTTACCCCAACCGACTGTTTTAGGTAAAGCTGGATATGCTCCCCCAGAACAAATGCAGACTGGTTTGGTCGCACCCCACAGCGATCTATATGCTTTAGCTGCAACAGCACTTGTTTTATTAACAGGTAAGCAGCCAACATCGCTAATCGATACATATACTTTAAACTGGCAATGGCGACAAGAAGTGACTATAAGTCCTGCTTTGGGACAGATTTTAGATCGAATGCTCCTTGCTTCACCGACACAACGCTACCAAAGTGCTACGGAAGTACTGCAAGCATTAAATAATTTAAACTTATCAAGTATCGATCCAACTCAACCACCAACCGTTACACCGCAAACAACACCCACAGAAGCAACAGTAGCCGTATCTCCTGCAGTTAATTTTCCAGTTAAGAAGTCGTCTCCAACAAATTCAACTTCTCCTCCTCCCAATTTTCCTCCACCTCCATCAAATCCTAACAAGGGAATATCACTAGGTATATTAGGAAAAATTATACCTTTTATGGTTATCATCGGTGCGGTGGGTATAGGTGTTTGGGCTGCAAATAATTTTTCTGGCGGTGATAATGTTGTCACACCAACTGAGGAAGAACAAAGAAAAGAACAATTAAATACACGTCGCAATCAACTTGGAATTGATGCAAATTTCTTCACAGCCCTTGTTAACCAAGAATTTAAACGTGAAAATCCTAACTTCCAAGGGAAAAATCTCAACAACATAGAAGACCCCAGTCTCAGAACAAAAAGAGATAAAATTGCCAGTGAATTATTAGATAAACTATCCACACTGAGTTCCGATGCTCGGCGCAGACTTGGTTTTTATCGCAAAGCAGATCGCGATCGCTGGAAAGTAAGGGTTAATAATATTAATGTTGGTAGTCGTTCCTTATACGACCTAGGGGATGCAGCATTTTTTCAAAAATTTAAATACTTTCCCGAACAACAAGGAAACAATTTTATAGAAACTCCTATGGGACAAGTATGGCACGGATTTGTTGCCGATAAACTTAATGCGATCCTCGCCCGTAGTGCGTATCAAAAAATTACCTTTGATGTTAATGCTACAAGTAAAACTGTAAGTGGTAATTTTAGACCGGGACAAGGTAAGGTTTTTATTGCTGACTTGCGAAAAGAACAATTAATGAATCTGAAGCTTGATGCGAGTTCGCGTATCTTGCTATCAGTTTATTCCCCTTCTGGCAAAATTAAGTTTCTACAAGATTCTACTCGACGTAACTTATCACTAAAACTTCCAGAAAACGGTTTTTACGAATTTGTCCTTGCTTCCATATCCTCCGAATCCCAAAACTATCAACTCCGCTTGAACGTAGAAACACCTCCAGAACCAACTCCAGACCCAACTCCAACGGAAACACCAACTCCAGACCCAACTCCAACAGAAACACCAACCCCAGATCCAACACCAACAGAAACACCAACCCCAGATCCAACCCCAGATCCAACCCCAGACCCAACACCAACAGAAACACCAACACCCACCCCAACCCCAACAAAAACAGTCAACCCCGATCCCCAATTACCAATTACCAATCCTTAATATCTAATCTTTAAATGTCTAATCCGTACTTCTCAAACGTTATGTTTTATTGGGATCTGAATGAGAAATTCTGTTCCTTGTCCCAATTGAGATTTAAATTGGATTTGACCTTTGTGCTTCTCAACAACAATTTGATGGGAAATCGATAGTCCTAACCCTGCTCCTTGACCCACATCTTTAGTGGTAAAGAAGGGTTCAAAAACACGTTTGCTAACAAATTCTGGCATTCCCAAACCATTATCAGTAATTTTAATCAAAACACTGTCATCAATAACTTGGGTAACAATGCAGATAGATAGAGGAATTTCTGGACATTCATTACCAGTATTTAAATGCTTTTGTTTAACGTTGGCAAACTTTTGTTCTAAAGTATCGATGCTATTTGCAAGGATATTCATAAAAACCTGATTGAGTTGAGCAATATAGCATTCAACCAGTGGTAAGCGATCGTATTTTCTGGTTACCTCAATTCCTGGATATTTACCATTAGGTTTTAATCGATGCCCTAAAATCATTAAAGTATTATCCAATCCTTCGTGGATATTTACTGCTTTTAACTTGGATTCATCTGCGCGAGCAAAATTACGCAACGAAAGCATAATTTGATTGATACGTTTTGCTCCAATTTCCATGGAATAGAGCATTTTTGGTAAGTCTTCATTAATGAAGTCCAAACCAAGTCCTTCCACTTGTTCCTGAATGCTGGATAGTGTATCGGGAGAATTTGCGCGGTAAATATTTATTGTTTGTAATAACTGTTGCGCGTATCTCCTCATATGAGTGAGGTTACCAAGAATAAAGTTAACAGGATTATTAATTTCATAGGCGATACCCGCAAGTAATTCTCCTAAACTTGCCATTTTTTCACCCTGAATTAAATAATCTTGGGTTTGTTTGATTTCTTTTAAAGCTTCCTCAAGCTTTGTTGCTTGGTCTTTTGTTTGTTGGAGTAATTCTCCTTGTTGAATTGCAACTCCTAATTGCACCCCGACTTGAGCAAGTAAATCCACCTCTTCATCTTTCCAAATCCTTGGATGGGAAGTTTGATAAGCGACTAATAAACCCCACAATTTGTCACCTTGGGATATGGGAACAAAAGTTTCGTTACGTGGTAAATTATTGTCGTCTGTATCAGACATTGCTGGCATAATTAATGGTTGCGCAGTAGCTGAAGGTTCCCAACCATCCTTAAATGAGTCTGCAACGAATTTCCCTCTCCAATTGGAATCAAAGCGATAAATTGCAACTCGATCAACTTTAAGTAACTCTCTTACTGCTTGGGTCGTAGCCTTAAAAATTGTTTTAATATCAAGTGACTGACGGATTTTATCTACTGTTACAGCTAACAATTTCTGTCTTTCCATCGCCTTAGTGCGTTCTCTAGCTTTTGCTAGCTCAACTGCTTGGTCTTGGACTTGCTGCAAATATATATCTTGTTTTAAGGCTACTCCCAATTGTTCGGCAATTTGATAAGCAAATTCAATTTCGGAAGTTTCCCATTCACGAGGTCCGCTACATTGATGAATGCATAGTAGTCCCCATAACTCACCCTCTTGAAGTAAAGGTGCAACAACATTTGCACGAACTTGGAATCGTTCCAAAATTTGTATATAACAACTTTTAAACTCATGCTGATAAATATCAGCGATCGCATTTACCCGACCTTGACGATAAAGAGGGGCAAAGTTTTCACTGAAACAATGATCGTAAACTTTATCTCTGATGGCTGAATTAAAGCCCAAAGCTACATCCTCGTAGATAAATTCTCCTTCCCAGTTATTTTTAGGATCGAAACGGAAAATTCCTACACGATCTGCTTTGAGTAACTGACGAACTTCCAGCACAGTAGTTTGAAAGATAGTATCTAATTTCAAAGACTCTCGAATTCGGCTAATTACCCCAGTTAATGCTTTTTGCTGCTCTGCTTGATACCGAGCATTAGCTAATAATTCATGATGATATAAAGCCACACCCATTTGAGAACCCAATTGGGCTAAGAGTTGAATTTCATCAGCTTCCCATTTTCTTGGGGAAGAGTTTTGATATGCAGCAATAACTCCCCAAAGCTTATTTGCTTGGAAAATTGGAGCTGTGGTAAATGATTGAGCCTGAAACTGTTCTAATAATTCTATATGACAATGACTGAGTCCAGCTTGGTAGATATTATCAATTGTAAAAACCTCATTATTAGCGTAACGTCCTCCTTCTGTTTCTTGTAAATAAGTATCTTTTATTTCGGTATGTACCCCAACCAATGGGGTCCAAATTTTATCAAATGATTCAGCAACAAAATTACCACTCCAATCGCTATCGAAGCGGTATATAGCAACGCGATCTGCTTGAAGGATTTGTCTAGTTTCCTCAGTAGTTGTTGAAAAAATTGTATCAATATCAAGAGATTGACGTATTTTCTCAATCACCTGTCTGATTAATGTCTGGTGTTGATTTGCCTTAGTCAGTTTTATCGTTCGTAATTTTAACTGGTTAAAATATTCGGCTTGTTGAATCGCAACTGTCAAATGGTCAGCGATTATTTTCACAAATTCGATTTCAGAGGGTTTCCAGTCTCGAGTTTCACTACATTGATGAATGCACAACAATCCCCATAATTGCTTATTTTTCAGCAAAGGAAGTACTAAATTTGCTCTGACCTGAAATCTCGCTAAAATTTCTTCATGACAACGACTCAGTCCTGATGCGTAAATATCAGCAATGGCTTGTATCCTACCTTGGGAATAATGAACGGCGAATTGTTCTCCAAAACAGTGATCGTAGACTTTTTGTTCTATTGCTGAAGCCCAACCTTCTGCAACATCTTCAAAAACAAATTCTCCTTCCCAATCTTTTTCCGGGTAAAACTGGAAAACTCCAACCCTATCAGCATTAAGCAATCGGCGTACTTCTGTCGCAGTGGTTTGGAAAATCGTATCCAAATCCAATGACTCTCGAATTCGCTTAATCAATCCCGCTAAAGCTTTTTGCTGTTCTATATGATCTTGAAATTGAGCAATGGAAAAATCTAGCTGTTCTTCAGCTTCTATTATGAAATAAGGTTGCATAATTAGTTATAATTATTATTTTGCTGTTGCAAAACAACAGCAATCATCCCAAAAAAAGAAACAAAATAATTTGTTATATAAAATCATTAAAATATTTTTCAATGATTTATCAAAAATGATTTATCAAAAAACTGCTCTTCAGAGTTTATCTTTTATTTTACTAAAAAAATAATATTTTTTTAAGATTTTTTGCCACTTCTTGAAGTAGTTTATTTTGTCATCATTGAGTATTCTCCCTTAATTTATTAATAATTTTATGTATCATTTTGTTGATACATAAGAACTATGACAACTAAACTTATGTAAGTTAAATTACTTGCAATGTTAGCATTAATTTGATGGTTTAAACAAATAAGAATAGTTTCAATATCCTTTACTTTAATGATTCTTAATTGTCATTATGTTTAACTTAAAAAACAATTTTAGTAGCAAAATTTTATGTAATTCTGGGTTTTTAAATGGGGCAATGATTTTAATTCCTAATCGTGACATACCGCATCTACCAATCGATTTACCTCTGCCCAAATACAATAATTTATTGCTATAACAAATATTGAAAAAAACTGATTTTACTCTGTAGAATTAAATGAAAAAAAATACCCGGGCTTTTTTTGCAACCCGGATAAATATAAGAAAAATCAATAAATAATCTTGTCATTACTGACAAATATAATACTCTTACAGTCAAGCGGGATGCTTATCAATATCATTGGTTTTAATTAGAGAAATTAGTAATAATTGCTCATTGTTTTTTACTCGTCACTCAACTACTAATAGTCTGTTTCACAGGAATTTCAATCACAAATTCTGTTCCTTGTCTTGGCTTGGAAGAGCATATCATTTTACCATTATGCTTTTCGTTGATAATTTGGCGAGAAATTGGTAAACCCTTTTCTGTATTTTGATTCTCTGGTTCCATATTCAATGAAGAATCGAAAACATATTCGCGCAAAGATTCAGCAATCCCAAGACCATTATCAGTAATGTCAATTCTAATTTTTTCGTCTTTTTCTTGGGTTTTAATCCAAATGTATAGGGGAATTTGGGGACAATCTGTTGATAGGTTTTGATATTTCTGTTGAATTGCTCTAAACTTTTTATCTAAAGAATCAACATTATTACTAAAGATACTCATAAATACTTGATTAAGTTGGCTGGAATAGCCTTCAACTAATGGTAATTGACCATATTTTTTGATAACTTTAATACCTGGAAAATCGTCAGTTTTATTCAACCTATGTTCTAAAGTTAACAAAGTATTATCCAGTGATTGATGAATATTTAATGATGTTAATTCAGCTTCATTAGGACGACAAAAATTTCGTAACGACATCATTATTTGGCTAATACGATCCACCTCGCTTTCCATTGAGTCGAGGGTCTTGGGTAAATTGTCATTAATGAAGTCCAAATTAGACTGGACTTTCTTCAAATAAGCATCATGCTTGAATGCTACCGTCAATTGATCTGCAATTTGACCGACGAATTCAATTTCAAAGAATTCCCACTCCCGGGGTTCATTGCATTCGTGAATGCAAAGTAAACCCCACAACTCACCTTCTCTCAGTAAAGGAGCAACAATATTTGCTCGTACTTGAAATCGTTCCAAAATTTGTATGTAGCAATCTTTAAAGTCTTGTTGGTAAATATCGGCGATCGCATTTACCCGACCTTGACGATAAAGAGGTGCAAAATTTTCGCTGAAACAGTGGTCGTAAACCTTTTCTGCGATCGCTGAACTCAAACCTTCAGCAACATCTTCGTGGATAAATTCTCCTTCCCAGTTGTTGTCAGCATCAAAACGGAATATTCCTGCTCGATCGGCTTTGAGTAATTGACGTACTTCTTTGACTGTAGTTTTAAAAATACTATCTAAATCTAAAGACTGGCGAATTTGAACAATCGCACTAGTTAAGTCCTTCTGTTGTTGTGCTTGGTTCTGAGCTTCTACTAAAAGTTCGTTATGTTGCAAAGCAACTGCTAGATTATCTGCAATTTGTTTGACAGATTCAACTTCTTCTAACTCCCAATTACGCGTGTTGCTACATTGATGAATGCATAACAAACCCCACAATTTACCCTGCTTGAACAGTGGAACGAGCAAACTTGCTCTAACTTGGAGTTTACCTAAAATCTGGGCATAGCGTTCGTTGAGTTTAACCTTTCTAATGTCTACAAAGGATTCAATTTTGCCTGTATGGTGGGATTCTTCAAAACAATAATTGTAGTACTTTTCTGTAAAAACAGAATTAAAATCCTCAGCGACATTTTCGTAGATAAATTTCCCTTGGTAATCTTTTTGGGGGTCGAAGCGAAAGATTGCGACTCGATCGGCTTTCACCATCTGTCTTACTTCCGCAACAGTCACCTGAAAAATTGTATCTAAGTCTAGAGATTTACGAATGCGGACGAGTGCATTAGTTAACGCTTTTTGTTGTTCTACTTGATGTCGAGTTCGGGTCAATAGTTCGTGATGTCGTAGTGCTACACCAATTTGTGTTCCCACTTGCGCAAGTAAATCGATCTCATACTGCAACCATAATCTTGAAGAGGTATTTTGATAAGCTGCAATTATTCCCCAAAGTTTATCTCCCTGAAAAATCGGAGCAGTGGAAAAGGCTCTAGCACCAAACTGTTCCAGTAAAGTAACATGACAATCAGTTAAGCCTGCTTGATATATATCATCAGCAGAGAATGTTTGATTACGAACGTAACGTCCCCCTTGGGTTTTTTGTAAATAAGTATCATTGACTGTAGGTTGGACACCAACTAAAGGGCTACTACCTTTCGCAAATGACTCAGCAACAAAATCCCCACTCCAGTCCGGATTAAACTTAAATATCGCTACGCGATCAGCTTGTAATAACTCTCTTATATCCTGGGTTGTAGTTTTAAAAATTGAATCAATGTCCAGTGATAGACGAATTTTTTCAATAATTTGTGCAATTACTTCATCTCTTTGAGCTCCCTGAACTAGTTTGGTTCCCTGAGATTTCACCTTGTTTAAATGCTCAGCTTGTTGAATTGCAACAGTTAAATGTTCGGCAATTAGTTTAACAAATTCGATTTCAGATTTTTTCCACTCGCGAGCATCACTACATTGATGAACGCATAGCAATCCCCATAGCTCATTTTCTCGCAGTAGAGGAACTACTAAATTTGCCCTCACCTGGAATTTAGCTAAAATTTCTGCATGACATTTGCTCAGTCCTGCGGAGTAAATATCTGCAACAGCTTGACATCTACCTTGAAAGTACTGGGCTGCGAATTGTTCTCCAAAGCAGTGATCCTGGACTTTTGCTTCGACAACCGAATCCCAACCACTTGCAACACTCTCAGAAAGAAATTCTCCTTCCCAGTTGTTTTGGGGGTAAAACCTAAAGACAGCAGTTCTATCACAATCGAGTAAATTGCGTACTTCTTTAACAGTGGTTTGAAAAATAGTATCTAAATCGAGGGATTTTCTAATTCGCTGAATTACTCTCGCTAACGCTTTTTGCTGTTCTAGTTGTTCCTTAAGTTGAGCGATGGAAAAATTTAACTTTTTTTCTACTTTTGTGGAATTGTTGGGGTAGGCTTGCATAATGTTTAAAAGGAGAAATTTTTTCTATATTGAGTTTTGTTAGAGATCGATTAATAGGGATTGAGTCAAATATTTAGATAACTGTAATGACTGCGAAATAAGCGTTATTACTTTTCTCTACAAAATAAAGTAGCATCACTCACACGAAAAAATAACATTTTCCCTTCTTGCTGAGATTCAAAGTTTCGAATTGTGAATAGCCTTTGATGGGATAAAAATTCCAAAATTCTTTATTTCCCTTGTTAAGATATAAGTATTACAATTTCTATTCTTCTAGATGATTTTTGGTACAAGATGTCAAGTAACATGCTTTCGTAAAACAAATAATCAATAAATCAGTTGTTTTTATATACAAGTTTTCTATTAACAGCATAGCTGCAGCATACACCATGTTTGATGCCATATAAATAGTAATTTCAAGTACACGAGCAGACTCAGGTACATAAGAGAGATACTAGGTTAACTTAAGTTACTATTTATCACGAGTAAATGTATTTTAAATATACATTAACATCATTGTTAAGTATAATACTCAACTTTTATCTGTGTTGTTTTTCAAGCACTTTTTACA
>JAAUYH010062228.1_pt1 | contig 15007 bp, 7 predicted proteins | sample 7278061 | NCBI WGS metagenome assembly JAAUYH01 (sample SAMN14350203, study PRJNA611818) | marine sediment metagenome | isolation source: surface marine sediment (0.6m) | place: French Polynesia: Moorea | collected 2018-08
ATCTGCTTGCTTAAATTGAACTCCCGATAAATTAACGCTAATCTTAAGCTGGTTCAAACCTTCATCATGCCAAGCTTGCATCTGTTTACAGGCACTATCAAGAGTCCACTCGCCTATGGATCTGATTAAACCACTTTCTTCTGCTAAGGGAATAAACTTATCCGGTGCAATCCTTCCCCTCTTAGGATGATTCCAACGTATTAATGCTTCTGCACCAACAATCGAATTGGTTATAAGCTCGACTTTAGGTTGATAATGTATTTCCAGCTCATTGCGTTCCAATGCATGATGTAGTTCTGACTCTAGCCTCAAATCATCTGAAACTTTGTGAGATCTTACATTAAAAGCAAAGGTAAATGTTTGACAACGATTACCACCTTGAGTTATGGCATAGTCAATTGCCTTTTCACTCTGCTGCAATAATTCTTCAATGTCTGTACTATCAAATGGACACAAGGAAATCCCTATATTGGGAGAGAGATAAATTTCTTGATCGCCAATAATAAAACTTTTTTTCAAATTTTCTAAGATATTTTGCCCATATCTAGTAGCGGCTGATCGTCCATCAAGAGCAAGCAAAATCAAAAAATTATCTGGACTCAAGTAAACAGTTGAACCATGATACTCAAAACTCTCGACATAATCTGTTAAACGTTGGGCTATCTTTTTTACTAATGCACCCTGATGCTCTTTATTTAGACAGTTACTAATTTTTTTAAATCTGTCCAGCCTAATATTAAATACAGCTATTAATTCTGCTTGAGACTTTTCTAAACTATTCTTCTGCGTCTTCTCTACTGGATTATGAATATCATCCTCAGAGATTAATAAAGACGATAAATAATCAAATAAATCTCTTAAAAAGAGCTTGTTAGGTAAGTTCGTAAGCTTGTCTTTATAAATGTCATCATATTCAGTTGAGTAGTAACTTATGGTTGACTGCAAAGCATCTTGAATTGCTGACTGTTCCTGATGTTTACTCAATGCTATTTTAATGGTAGCCTGCAATTCTTTGTCTCTAAAGGGCTTAATTACATAACCATAACATCCGGTTTTTGCGGCTCTATCTAAAGTTTTGTCGTTGGTATAAGCCGTTACAAAAATAATCGGTATATCCAGCGTATGTTTAATTCTAGTGGCTGTTTCAATACCATCTATTTCACCCTTAATTACCACATCCATCAAAATCAAATCTGGCTTTTTCTGTTGAATAAATTGGAGTGCTGCTTGACCAGAAGGAACAATTTTCAATACATTATAGCCAAATTTTTTCAATTTCTCAGCTATATTTTTAGCACTTGATAATTCATCTTCGACTATCAGGATATTTGCTTGGTCAATCATCATAGAAATAACAAATGAATTTTATCCAGCCCTATACAATAAGCTACAAACTAGGTAGCTTAAATATATTTAATAAATTAAAAATAACAATAAATAATAGTGATGTAAATCAATAATTTCTCAGACGTATAATTGCTGAAATATAATTAAAGTTTTATTGTTTTATGCACCAAGAGAGACTAGTAAAGTATTTTAAATTACATAAAAATGCTTGTTGCTTTGAAAAAGTATTTTAGGCTACAGTAAAAACACATATCAAAGATTGATAATATATTTATAACCAACAAATCAGACTGCTTTGTTCACAAACATTCTCTAAAGCTCAATTAGAAAGGGAATAAATTTGACCGTCAATCAATAGTCTGGTAATTCCTTTGTCCTGTAGATGATGAGAAGTTTTTTGTAACATACGACCATCAGGAACTTTAATCACACGTTCACGGCGATGAGAAAACCGCTTGGCGATGCGATGATTATCAAATACGGGTAAAGTTTTCTGTTTTACTTCTGCTTCAGGAATTGCGCCCAAATCCGCAAATTCAGCTAGAGGCTTGACGATTAACTCAGCCGAACGATCTATTACTAGATAGCAAGTTCTGGGAAGAGAAGCTTGAGATAAAGGAAGAATTTGAATATCACTCAATCGGGATCTTTGGCTACGGTAAGATAAGCTGTCATCATCTTCATCTTCATCATCTTCATCATCTTCATCATCATCTTCATTGATGTCTTCGAGATCCTCTCCCAACATTTCTTTGAGAATCATGATGTCCATGGCATCATCGTCGTCTTCTTCCTCTTCCTCTTCTGGTTCAACCTGATCGCTTTTGAGAATCAGGCGTTCGCTCTTGGGAATATCGTCTGAATCAGATTTACTGCGTACTTTTTTATCTAAAACCAGTTTGGCGGGAGCAACTTCTTCTGCTATTTCAGCGGACTCAATCTCCTCAACCTCTGGAAGGACAACAGTTTCTACTGCTGGTTTTGATGGAGTAGAACGACGACGACGACGACGGGAAGGTGCAGGCTGAGACTCAGTTTCTGTAAGAGTGGAGAAATCTAGTTGAAGATTCTCCGCAGTACCCAATTCTGGCATAGCATCCTCATTGGCGATCGCTACTTTCCCTTCTGCCTGCTTGGCTTTGGACTGAGATTCGGGTTTAGCCTTGGTATTGGTCTTCGTCTTTTGGGGGCTAGTTTCGGCTGTCTGGGATGACTTTTCCCCTCTGGGAGTGCGTGCTAGCCGTTTTTGCTGAATGAGGTCTTCATATTCTACGGTAGATAAATTATTTTTAAGAAAGCGACTAATCGTAGAACTACTGACCTCAAAACTTTTCGCTAAGGTTGAAGTAGTTGCTTCAGAATTCCGATACTGTCTAAGAATCTCTTGCTTATCGTCTTCGGTTAGTTTTCTGGGACTCATGCTTTCTTAATCAAACTCACTTTATTGTTGCTTTGCTGTTAATCACGATATCAATTATGACAATGATCTAGCTGTATTTTGTAGAATCGCTGGAGACAACTAATGAAATTAACATACATAGACCAGTGTATCTTGTCGAATTAAACTTGGTAACGTTAACTACAGTTAAGCTTACAATTTTTTATTAATTTCTTAAAGAAATCATGCTTCCTTACCCTCCCAATAACTGATAAATTGTTTTCTGGTTGGAGTAATCTTAACGTCAGGACTAAAAACTCAATGGTAAATATGCTTAAGCCCAATGCCAAACCAGCTTTGCTTGTCTTAGCTGATGGAACTACTTATCGCGGCTGGTCTTTTGGCGCAGCAGGAACTGCGGTGGGAGAAGTGGTTTTTAATACAGGTATGACAGGATACCAAGAAGTTTTGACCGATCCTAGCTATTCTGGTCAGATTATTACTTTTACTTATCCTGAACTAGGTAATACGGGAGTTAACTCTGCTGATGAAGAGTCGGATACAGTTCAGGCTAAAGCAGTGATTGCGCGCAATATTACCTACCGTCCCAGTAATTGGCGTTCCACTCAATCGCTCCCTGATTATCTTCAAGAAAAGAAAATCCCTGGTATTTACGGTATTGATACACGCTCGCTCACCCGCAAATTGAGGGACTACGGAGCAATCAACGGCGGTGTTTCCACAGAAATCCTCGACCCTGAAAGACTGCTGAATCTAGTGCAGCAAGCCCCAGATATGAAGGGCTTAAATTTAGTTAAGGGAGTAACTACCTCAGAAACTTATCAGTGGTCAGAATCAACCAACCAGGAATGGGAATTTGCTCCTGGTGCTAGTCAAGATCATCCTCTAACGGTGGTGGCGATCGATTTTGGAGTTAAACGTAATATTTTGCGCCGTCTAGCTAGCTATGGATGTAAAGTAATAGTTGTTCCTGCTCATACTTCTAGTGCTGAGATCCTGGCTCATAATCCTGACGGTATTTTCCTTTCTAATGGTCCTGGAGATCCCGCAGCAGTAACAGAGGGAATTGCCACCACTAAGGAGCTACTAGAGGCAGGTAAGCCGACTTTTGGTATTTGTATGGGTCATCAAATATTAGGATTATCCCTGGGGGCAGATACCTTCAAGCTCAAGTTTGGACATCGAGGCTTGAATCAACCCGCAGGGCTACAAAAGCAAATCGAGATCACCAGTCAAAATCATGGATTTGCGATTTCTGAATCATCATTGGGGGCAGATGTGGAAATAACTCACCTCAATCTCAATGACCGAACTGTAGCAGGTTTACGCCATAAAACTCTGCCCTTCTTTTCTGTACAATATCACCCCGAAGCTAGTCCAGGTCCTCACGATGCCGATTATCTGTTTGAGAAATTTGTCCAGATGATGCGAGAAGAAAAGAGTGATTAATCTGCCCAACTGTAATTGCAATTAGAATATTGTAGTGGCAGATCAAGCTTAAAATAGTGTAATAAATCAGAGGCATAAAGACAAATCATCTGTGTTTATCTGTGTTTATCTGTGGACTTTTTCTAATCCCTCAAATAAAGCTTGACATGCGAGTAGTGTGGGCATTGTAAAAACAATAATAAAGACCGATTATTTTAGATAATGCCCACCAAGTAATCAGTGATCAGTCAACAGTAGTTTAATTGTCTCTTTGTTCTCTGGCTTCAAAGCATGCCACAATTTGGGTTAAAGCTAGCGAATCTAAACCAACTTAGAATACCTAGCCAAAGCTTGAACAGGGAAATATTGTTGATAGAGATGGTATTTTAGGTAAAAATGACAGGGAAAACCGGTGCCAGTAAACTGATCCTCATCCCAAGTACCGTCGGCTTGTTGAGTTTTCAGCAAGTATTCTGTACCTCTCTCAATTGAGTTTTGTCCAGCAAACTTGATTCCTTCTATTGCTGCCATAATACCCAGCAATGCCCAAGCTGTTTGGGAAGCCGTACTGATCCCCTGACCTTTTAAGTTCGCATCTTTATAACTATCACAGGTTTCGCCCCAACCACCATCAGGATTTTGACAGCTTACTAACCAAGCAGCGCCTTTTTCGATCTGCTCGCGACAACGGACAGGCGCAATCAAACTCAAAGCAGATAGTACTCCGCTTGTACCATAAATATAGTTCACACCCCAACGTCCAAACCAACTGCCGTCAGCTTCTTGTTCGACCATTAAATAAGCGATCGCTCTTTGAATTCGTCCCTCATCCATGGACAGGTTGCATTCTCCTAACATTTCTAGCACCCTGGCAGTAACGTCGGCGGTATTGGGATCGATCATGGCCTTCAAATCGGCATAGGGAAGCAAATTAATCCAGTCCTGATCATTGTCAAGATCAAAAGCTGCCCACCCTCCAGGTTTACACTGCATCGATGCCATCCAATTAAGACAGCGAGCGATCGCCTGTTGTTTTTGTGTCTCATCAGGTAGCTTAATCTGAGATAAACCCATAACCACCACTGCCGAGTCATCAAGATCGGGATAGAAGCGATTATCAAACTCAAATGCCCAAGCACCAGGGGTCACACCCTTATTTTTGACCGCCCAGTCGCCATAATCTAAGATTTGCTTGTCTAATAACCATTTTCCAGCCTTAACTAAAGCGGGATGATCGGCAGCAATTCCCGACTCAGCTAACGCCCGTAAACACCAGGCGGTATCCCAGACAGGAGAAATGCAGGGCTGAATACGATAGCTGGTTTCCGTTTCGATGGCAAAGTTATCTACGGCAGTCAAACCACGCTGAATAATGGGATCGTTAACATCATAGTTAAGAGTGCGCAATCCCAACAGAGAATTGAGCATCGCGGGGATAATGCCGCCCCAGTCCCCCGTCGCTTCCTGTCTTTCCAAGACCCACTTTTCCGCAGCAGCAATACCTTCTTCTCGAAAAGGAACTAGATTCAAATCCTCTGCTAGTTTAAAAGCGTCATCGAGGGTCACAAAGATATCTGTCCAGTCATTACTACGGGGTAACTCGTAGCGAACATTGTCTATTCCTTCGGCATATAGTTCATCCAGATTGATCGGTTGCTCTAGCTTATAGACAGGCTTACGATCAAAAACAATGATTAAAGGGACAGTACTCCCTCTTGCCCAGCTAGACATTTCATAAATGGTGAAGGGAGATGCTTCGGGTAACAGCATAATTGACGGGGGAATTGAAGGTAAGCCACGCCAGTCATAGCAACCAATTAACGCCAGATGCATTTTGGTAAAAATGCGGGATTTGCTAATGCCTCCATGGTGCAAGATAAACTTTTTTGCTTTAACCAGTGCAGGATCTGTTGCTGGGACATCCAACAGTCGCAAAGCCATATAAGCTTCAATCGTGGTCGAAAGATCACCACCATCACCATAATAAAGCTCCCAGCCTCCATGTTCCCGCTGTTGCGATCGCAAATAGGCTTCTGCTTTATCCAGGGGTCTGGTTTTGTCCGTCTGCCAAATTTTGTGCAGTAGAATAACCTCAGAGGTTATGGTCACATTAGACTCTAATTCCGCCCACCAGTAGCCTTCAGGCTCTTGAATTGATAAGAGGTGCTGTTGACTACGAGCGATCGCCTGTTTTACTTTTAGCTGAATTGTTGGTTCTATTACTGATGTCACCCCAATTTATCTCCTCACTAATGATTAAAAGTATCTTCGAGCTGTCCGATAATCATACACATCCCATCGATAAGAGAATGGTAAAAATTTACAGCGACGAATATCATAACTCAATACTTTTCATCGTTTATTGAAATAAAATTAGAAATGCGATTAGCCGAAGGTTAAGCTAAGTAGTCGTGCAAAATTAATTTGATAGTTAAGATTGGGTCAAGGGAAAAGAAATACAGAATATATAATTAATTCTGCATAGGTACTTACGTGATCGCTTTTTTAAATCAATTAATGTTGAGCTTCTAGTACTCTACCAACTTTGTTTTGAAGGGTGAATTTTCTAACTCCGTTCGCGCAGCGTGCCCGTAGGGCATACTCCGAACTCCGAACTCCGAACTTGTCTCCTATCCATCATTTCAAACTTGATAGACTACTAGTTTTGCTTCTTTTTTGATTCACCAGGGGGAATAAAACGGATTTCAATTCTACGTCTGGCTTCATCTGGTTGACGATCTACTTTTGCTAGTTCTCCTGAAGGTAAGTATAGCTGTGCTGCGGAATAAGCTCTAAAAAATTCTGAAAAATCTTTTTTGTCTAAGTTATTTTCTAATAAGTATTTTTCTATTGCGTTTTCTAGCTTCTGACTACTTTGTAATTCTATGACTACTGCTAAAGCTCTCATTAGTCCTAAGTCAGCATTTGAACCTGGTTTTAGTTCTCTAACCGATTGATTTCTTTGAGCGACTTCTTCTAAAATTTTATCGAGATTTTTTGACGAGCTATTAGAGTTATTTGCTTGTCCATCTGTGTGTCCAATTATTTGAATAAAGTCAATTTCTCTTTCTTTTAGATTAGTTTCTATTTTGGGAATAATAGTGTTATTTATATAATTTTTAAAGTCTTGATTTAGTTCAGCGCTGCCTGAAGCAAATTTATAATTTCCCGACTCTTCATCGATAATAATTGGCGATGCAGATTGCAACCTTCTATTAGCTGTTTTTAAGTCTTCGTTTAGCTTCTGTGATTGAAATAATACTAATAATAATAGTAGAGATAAAATCATAAAAGCATTAGAAATTAAATCAGTAAATGATTGGTATATGCTGTTTGATTCTGTTGTTGTTTGGGATGTGTATAGGGAACGTCTAGACATTTTTTAGTTCACGCAAAGGCGCAAAGTCGCAAAGAAGCTATGGGTTTTATGTTGAAGCTGATGTTAGATAGTTTTATTTCTTAATTCAACATTTCTGCTATTTGCCCCGTAATTTGTTTAAGTTCTGTAGTTAAGTTCTGGATTTCTTTAATATTGTTTTGTGAGCGTTGTTCAAAACTGTTTAACAGGCGATCGCTCGTCAGACCAATCCCATTAAGATTAGAGTTTAATTGTTTTCCTTGTTGCTCTGAGGTATTAACAAAGTGAGATAGGTTGGAGTTAATGAAATTGAAGTTGTTTTGATAGTTTTCTAGGATGCCTATTAGTTTAGTTGTTTCATTTTTAGTATTTTGTAAAGACTCAAGATTCTGATTAATGCCAGAAGTTAGTTTTTGTAGTTCAATAACATTTTTCCCTGACTCTTGCCGAAAATTAGTAAGTATTTTCTCCCCAAAGTTACTGATACTGGAGTTGATTTGTGATTTGTGTTGGTTGAAAGTTTCTACGATACTTTCTAATTCAGATTGGATATTATTAAAGCTAGTAATTTGTTCTTGAACATGGCGATCGCTTTGTTCTAGTAATTGAGTTGATTTTTGATTCAGCTTATTAACATCTTCGATTAAGTTAGTTGTTTTTTCACTGGAAGTGTTGATATTATCAATAGCGATTTTTAAAGCATCGGTTGAACTATGTAAACTTGCAGTTGATTCGTTGAATTGTTCGGGAATAGTTACAAGTTCATTGGTAGCAGTAGTTAATTTATTGGCAAAGTCACTAGCTTTGAATGTTTCTGCTGCTTCATAAAAGCAAATTGAACTATTTTGTAATGTGTCAGAAGCCGTATGTAGCTGAGTATAAACTTGTTGGGCTAATTCTGTTGTTTGTTGTTGCGTTTCAGCCAGTTTATGTACTTGATTTCCTAAAAAACCTGTAGATTTCGTAAAAGATTTTTGAGTGGTAGCTAAATCAGCAGTCAGGCTTTCTAAATGTTCAGAAAATTTACTGGCTTCTATTTTTTCGCCACCTTCTAGATATAACTTGGAAGCAGATTCAATTTGGTTAGCGGAAGTGACAAACTTGGGTACTATTTGACTTACAGTTTTGATGTCTTGTTTAAGATTATGTGCCGACTCCTTAAAGCTATCGGTACTTGTCGCCATGGTGCGAGTTATATCATTAAACTGACTTATCATACTATCAACATTATTCTGAAAACCTTGATTAGCATCTACCATTTTATTAGCTACCTTTCCAATGGTATTTTCTAAAACTACTCCTACTCTTTCATGAAATCGTTCTAAAAATTCTTGCTGTTGTCTTACCATGCGATCGACAGCTTTATCTAAACGAGTATCTCCTTGAACATCAATTTTAAAGATGTTATCCAAATAATCTTCCAGGGAACTAATTAAGAGGGATTTCGCAAAGTTAGTATTACAGCGTAGATTAATCGCAATTAAAACTGAACTACAAAATATAGCAATTAAACTAGAGAAAAAAGCAATTCCCATATTTTGTAACGGAACTTGTAGCTGGGATACTAAATAGTTTAGATCGTCAGCATTTGTGCCACTCTGGCTAATAGTTTGGCTGAGATTATAGAGGTTAAAGCTAATGCCAATAAAAGTTCCCAATAATCCAAAAGCAAGTAATAAGTTAGGTAGTGTTCGACAAAAGTAATCCCATTGTTCACACCGCAGAGATATGCCCAAAAAGCTTAATTCTTCTTGACCATATAAACCATCAATTAAAGCAACGGTGTTGACTTGTTCGAGATTTTCACTTGCTTGTCTAAATCTAGCTTCTAACTTATTAACAATTACTGGTTGTTTTCCACGATTTCTTTGTGCAATTAGTCTTGATACCTTGTTGGCTGAATCAATTAAATAGTGGTACAGAGAATATCTTAGTGCGCCTACTACTATTGTAGGAATAATCACAAAAATTACTGTTAATAAAATTAGCTCAAAGGGAAAAATACTGAGGATCTCTGACATAGTTTTAAGATCTAAAATTATATGTGATTAGGAATTATTGAGCTTCTCTTAACTTGTCCGATATACCTTGGTTATCTATAAGAAAAGGGAAAAATGCTATAGCTTATGACCTTAAGAATTACTCTCTTAGTCCTGAGAACAATAATACTTAATTTGCAGAGCAATTCTTGCTTATATTTGATCTAGCTGATCTAAATACTTTTGTTGTCTCTCCTGAAAACCTTTCTCGTCTACTAATCCTTGTTCTTTTAAATCTTTTAGCTTTTCAAGTTTTTCAACTATTTTTTGATAATGTTTATTTCTCTCGGAAACCTCAACATCTATGACTGAATTATTTTCTGATTGGCTATGAGAAGGCTCAGGATCTATGACTGAGTTTTTATCTATATTACTATCCCAAAAGTCAGTATCTATTATTGGTTGCAAATCTGGTTTTATATCAGAAATTTTCTCATCGATGATCCCATTATTGTTAGGTGGTTGTTGAGAGATAGTATTTGGACTTGTTTGAGGATCTTGGTTATTAAAAGATTCAACTTCAATTTCAACTTGATTCGTCCAATTTGATTGCTTAGTTGTAGCAGCATTGCTTCCAGTTAATATATGATTGCTCTTAACATCTCCTGCTAATTTTTGTTGTTGTTGTCGTTGTTGCTGTTGTTTTTGCTGTTCTTTTTCCACAATATCGAGCATTCTATGCCAAAAACGATTGATAATACCTTCCTGTCCCCGCTTTTGGGTTCCCCCCTTCGTACCCACAACTATTTCTTTATAAAGATAATTAGGATTACTTTCTGGTAAATTATCTACTGTAGTGACAAACTGTCTTAACTTGGGTAAATAGTAATCTTGCCACTGAGATGGATTTTTGGTAATATCAGCGATTGCTTCTTGCAATCTTTTATCTAAAGCGGATACCATCTCTTCCAGACTAGCCAGCTTTTCTAAAGCCTCATCCCAGACATAACTCAGGGAAGTAATTTCATATTGACCCCGTAACTGGTCATGGTATTGAAGTTCATATTCTTGAGTCTGGTCATTATAAGGAAGTAGCTCAAATGCCAGGGAAGGATAGAAGATATCCTGCAAGTCATTAATATTTCCAGCATCGGGAGGAATAATATCGATAAACTGGGTATTGTGATCGTTATGGAGAAAACCTTTGCCATAGGTTTTTTGTCGCTGATAGTGCCCTCGCATTTGCGCTAAACCCTGAATTAAGCGCAGCGGAAAAGCCGCATATTCCTTAACCAGAATAATTTTATCTTCTTCCTGAATCGGTTTTAAATCACTGTCGTGGATACCTAAGTTTTGCGCCAGGATATTTTTAAACTGAGTTATCTCTGGTTTATCCGTATCTTTAAACCCAATAATACTTAAGCTTTTACCTGTGTCGTCATAAAAGTAAGGATCTCTAGTGTTAAGGGGTAATAATGGCTCAGATTCTCGTATAATTTGTTCTAAACGTATCGAGCGATCGCTGATAGAATAACTTTCTAAGAAACGCTTCACTGCTGATTGTACCGTTGAACTGCTACGAGAGCCAAACATTTTATCGACGATCAGGTTAATTTCTGAGGTTAGATTTTGTTCATCAACTACACCACGTTCGAGACAACTAGCTAAAGATTCCCCCAAGCCGATCTTATCTGTAATTCTACTACTTACCAATGCTAATTGAGCCGTGCGATCACTTTCAGGTAAGAGATTTTCATAACAAGTATCAGTGTCAGTATCACTAAAGATCGCTTCGCCACTCATATCATCAACGTCTAATCTTTTACCCTCGTCTTCCGTCTTTTTGTAGGCGACTTGAACATTATTCAACAGATTACTAAAAGCGCTGGCTTTAGTAGTTAGTTCACTAACATGGTTTTGTAATGCCTTGACGATAATTAATGCTTCCCGAAATAAAGCCGAGTCATAGTTATGTCTGATTAACTTATTAACTTGTCCGATGATCCTTCTTGCTTCTTCTTGAACTTGACTAGTTTTTTGCTTATTCCTAAAGAACAAATCCTTTTTATTTTCAATATCAGCAATGGTTTGTTGAGCATCTTGCCACTTTCTTTCCACAGTTTCTAGAGCATGAGTTGTTCCCAGACTAGCAATACGATCTTCTAATTCACGGTAGGATCTATTTAGCTCTGTGGTTAAAGCTTCCAACCAAGCACGAGCATTAGTCAAGGAAAAATTAATATTATTCGGGTTAAGTAACTCCGCTAAATAACCCTCAATATCTTGAATATATTCTGTGGTCAGACGCTCCCGCTGTTTAAGCAAACTAGTAAACCATAACCCTCGGCTACTAGCAGTTTCTCCTGGCTGCACCTTACGAAACTCACTGCGAATTTCTCGTCCTAATTGAGCAATTACTTCTTGTCTGTCTTCGCGGTTTTGGATCTCAGCAATATTAGTTTCCAGACGATTGCGCCAACTACTTAAAGCACTACTAAAAGTTTTACTGCCATCGGTAGTAGCTTGTTCTAATTTCTGTACAAATCCGTTGTCATTTTCATTGCGATCATACCAGCGATCTAAGAAACTGCTTAAGAGATTACTGGGGTCAGCACTTTGTCCTTCTCCCTGTTGCCAAAAGTCAAGTAATTTAAGTTTAATTTGGTTGAGAGATACCTGGACTGCCATATCCCTAGGGAAGTAAATTTGTGCCAAACCAAAAGTTAAATAACGCTGCACATTAGGACGAGGATGCTCGTCTGTTTGAATCATATGTTGCAGAAAATTATCTCTTTGCGCTGTAATAATTGGTGATAATTCTCCCGCAAAGTCCAAAGTGATTTTATGAGCAATAATATTACATAGTTTACTCTTTTCTAAGATACGATAATCCCTAGCAGTGCGGTTAGATACTAAATAAATATATTCAAAAGGGGGACGGGTTTCCTCAATAGATTCTAAATATTGTAAGTCATAGTCTGCCTTAAAGGTTGTTCCCATGGTGGCATAATAATTCAACTCTTTTAATGCCCCATAAGTATTGGCACTCTTATCAGGAGCATTCCCATAAAGTTCAGGACTGATGACAAAATAACCAGCAATTTGTGCCCCATCATTGCCATACATTTTACGCAAACAATACGCCACATCTAAAAATACGCCACTTCCTGTTCCTCCACATAAAGAACCGACCACGAAAATATTTAATTTATTATCAACACTCCAATTATTGCGGATCATAAATGCCTCATGTCCCCGCGTTCTTCTTTCTGCCGATTCAATTGCCGCTTTAATCTTTCTATAATTATGAAAAAACGCCAATCTTCCCACAGGACGAATTGCTTGAGCTCCCTCATCGATCGCTTTTAGATTCTTCAATAACTGAGGTGGAAACCAACGAGAAATATTCTCATATACCCCAGGAGAACCATCATAATTTTGTCCTCTCCTACTTATTTCTTGGGAAAAATTATCAACTTCCGATCGCGTCATCGTAGCAGCCACTTTTTCCGCATCAGTAAAACGTAAATCAACACCATGAAAAGTATTTCCTGTCCTTAACCCCGTGGTGCTATTGGTTGCTTTATCGGTATCAATATGCACAAAACTAATCACAGGAAGCTGTTTAAAATCTTGGTAACGCTCAACAATTAAGCGACGAATTCTCATCAAGACATCCCGTCCTGTTCCCCCTAAACCAATACAGATTGTGCGATTAATCTTTTGTGAGTGAGTGTCTTTAAATGCCATGATTTTAAATATCTCTTGAAGTAATTTTTACGGTGGAGACTGGATAATATTTATTAGTTATTAGTTGTTAGTTATTAGTTATTAGTTATTAGCTGTTCAACCTCTTGATTGAAACTTATAGCTTGTAGAGGTCATTGTGCTCCTTTATGATCGCGAAATTTTTAAATCAATTTCAAAATCTTGTTGTCGTTTTTTATCTTCAACAGGACAATTAATACTAAAAATATTTCGCGTAATTTCAATTTCTTTCTCCACTAGGCGATCGCCATATAACAGAATTCCATTATTCGTTGGCTTTAAATATATTTTATTTCCTCTTCTAATTAAATAACCCCTAATATCATCCCCAGGACAAAAAATTCCCTTAGTACTATGATCACCGATGGTAATTTTCTCCTTGTGTTTTAAATAACAAGATTTAGCTTCCAAATCATCATCAGAGACATAACGAACCTTAACTCTCCACCTTTTATTAAGACTTATTACACGCTTGCTGCCCCAGCCAACAAGACCTAATACAATAATTAGGAATAGAGTGGGAAATAGTAGCAATTTCACCAAATAAGGTGTTACTAAACAAGTTTCCTTCCCTCCTGGCGCAGGAGTACAAAATTCCTGAACTGTTGGGGGAATATCCACCACAGAAAGTTTATAGGTGCGATTATTGTCTGTGGTAATAATTTGCGATCGCTCTTTAATTGGTAAAGCTTTAATCCAACTCTCTCTTTCCTTACTTAGTTGAGAATTAGGACGACGAAAAGGACTATTACCAGGAGTCTCGATCCAAGTCGCTGAATCAATACCAGGTTTTTCTAATAAAGGTGCATCGGTCAACCAGACAATAGACTGAGGCTTGGGTGCAACATTAGTATCAAGCCGACACTGATTAAGCCTGGCTAATCCCTGATAAGTAAACCACTCCGCATTTTGAATATCAGTATTTCTCAGATTAAGATCTGACTCAAAAGGCAACACATCCAAAATACGTTCAATGTCTTCTGGCTTCCCTTGAAACTTAATTCCACTTTGTTGAACTAGAGGATCAATATCAGGTTGTAGGGGATTGACCGTAGCAGCAAAAGGAACAATATAAACAGTATCTCCTGATTGCAAAGTATCCTCAACAATCTGCCGCAAACGCCTCCGCCCCTCAGCATTTAACCCCACACTTTCGGTTAAATCAATAGCCATGACCACATCTCGCCCGCCATAGATACGAGAAGCTAAATTTAATCCCAACTGTTGCCAAGTATTAGGACTTTTCCCTGGAGAGATCGCTTTGCAGTTACTTGTCAAAACTGTTTATTTACTAATAATAGAAAGAGTGAATCACTAATATAACTCTTGCATAAGTCCAATAAACTTCGGTTGAGTTTAGGTATAAAGATCAAAGGGTAAAGGAATGAAAATTGCTCCTTGACCCCTTCCCCTGACCTCACGCAAGAAATCTAATTTAATTACTTACCATCGTATTTTTAGACTAAATTAAATCGCCATAGAGAATCCACCGACATTTACAGAAATTTAATAAAATCATAGAAATAATAACTAGCAAATTTCGTTTTAGGTTGTCGCTCTGGGATATCGAGATTAGTGCGACAACTTTGATTTGTTGGGTAGAGCAATAGGACTGTTACTACCCAATACTGTTCGGATAAGCACTTTTATTTATTGGTGGAGGTATGGGGATTTAGGGAGATAGGGATGTAGGGAGATAATTATTTTCCCAATCCCCCAATTCCCCAA
>JAAUYH010102473.1_pt1 | contig 15005 bp, 9 predicted proteins | sample 7278061 | NCBI WGS metagenome assembly JAAUYH01 (sample SAMN14350203, study PRJNA611818) | marine sediment metagenome | isolation source: surface marine sediment (0.6m) | place: French Polynesia: Moorea | collected 2018-08
CACCTGGAAGCGACATTTGAAAGCCCTATTTTTCCTTTAGTATACGTTGATTGCTCGTCGATATAGAAAGGGAGTATCTCCTATCAGTAAAAGAATTCCTTTTTTCTCAGCATCCATTATAGTGATTTCTATTCTTCTTATCTTTACAATAACTTTTATCAGATCATCTAGCCAAGATAGTAACAATATTCAAAATAAGTATGAGCTTCCAACAAACAGCAACATCTATGATAGTTCCACCACCAAATACTTGCACAGTTATGAAATTGAAGTAAATTCGAGTTCCCGATATGTATCAAACACCGTAGCCGCAGAACAACAGCCAAAGGGACAGTTCAATGGCATGCAAAGGTCTGGAAGATCAATATGCAGTAATAATAGAGAGAAAATCCATCTCCGAATACAACCGCAATACTCGCGATCCAATTTTTGTATTTTTAGGCGTTAATATTTGGTGACTGATAAGGATTTGCAAGTTACACCCACCATGAAAGATAATATTTGGTTTGATAATTGAATTGTACTGTTTTGGTGCACCCAGTCTCATTTTCAAACATCCATACTGTGGTACATTGTGTATCGAAGGAGTAAAAATTACCGATGAGACTCGATCTGGCCTCAATTTTTAGCTCCCGCTCAAATAAATACATCCCGACCGGCCACTTCTCGTATGTGTCTTCACCAATTCCAAGGCAGTCTCGAAACCATAGTACTATACTCCGCAATCATGGACAACCGAATGAGATATGGAATGAACTTCTAAGTGAGTTTTTCATCGTCACCGAGGCCTCTTCACCGATATTCGACCAAAAATCTAACCCACATGATATCGTCGAGGGGTCTCATTCTAAATACGGACCTCACGCATATCGACATCTACCAACGTAGCGTGCGTCACAGCTCGATTTAAATTCAAATCAAGAACACAATCAATGCATAATCAATATTAATCACTGTTTCACGAGCAACATCAATAGCAACCGCGGTTACGGTAATCGGAATTTATTGGTATTCGCAGTACACAGCAATCGCTTCCGCACCATCTGCACCAGCCGCAGATACTATTATAGAAATTTTTAGGAATCCGTAGTACACAGCAGGCACTAGAACTGCTGCAGCTCGAACCGCAACACAGTAGCCATATGTTGCGGGTAGGAGCCACTGCTATAGCTGTAGAAGTACTGAAAAGGACTGAAGCCACTGTCGGGGCCTACATATGGGAGCTTGACCGACTCCGGTGGTACTCCAATTGGCCTACAGTTAGCTATAATAGTTCTCTATGTTTTTATTATACTTTAGAATGGTGACCGATTGCTATTTCAGTGGCAGTCCTAGTTGTTCTATAATAGCAGAACATCTTTTGAACAAGTTGAAATCGTCCTCTTCAAATATATTGGTAAATTAAGTATCGGTACTGTCCGCTGTAAGTTCTATGGTTTTATTCTTGCTAGTGACAGTAACACCAAAATATTTCTTAATATGTCATTGATTTTCATTTGGTTTACTTGAAAAGAATGTTTTGATTACTACTGGTAGGACTCGTGCAATTAGAATTCGTAGCAATAAAAATGGGTAGTTGTAAGTTTAAAAAACAAACTGGGCATAAATTTCCACACTTTCCCCCTCTTCCTTATAAGATTGAAATAAGGAGAGTGTGATGATTCGTAATGTGTACAACCTTCTTCTATTGGCTCCTACTAACTGTGAAGTGTTTCTGCTTTTATCCTGGATGGAGATGGTCCAACTTAGCTGGGCTTGGCTTATGTCGTATATTAGTACAATTCAAACCTGAAGTACTAGAATAAGTATTTTAATAATAACGCAAACTTCTAGCACAAATATATCAGTTACAATAATAAATAAAATCTTTTATGGTCCACAAGTCATAGGTGAGGTCACTCTTATAATGGTTTCCATATAAGGTTTCACAGACTTCATTTTTCGGACATTAGATTTTTTTTCTATGTCTTTGGAGTTCGTTCAAATACCGCACAGTGTTTTGGAAACTTAAAATCGCTCAAATCTTGTACTAGATATCATGGTATACATACTAGTTTGGAACCGGGCAAAGACTTGAAATTCTGTGGATTGTTTAGTTGATTTTTAATCGGATTGTTTCTTGTACTCCTCATTGACTGACAATGAGTTATAGAATAATGTGCCACACTCGATCTTAGTAGAGCAGTGATGATAATTTCCATTGAGAATGCGTACTGCCGTTAGAAAGAATACCAATTGCAGTTTTGAGTCAATTGCCATTCAATACTAACCATGGTGCTGATGGAACGATTAAACTTGAGGACGTTATCTAATGTTTACAAGACAGAAGGTTACCTTACTAAACTCGTATTATAATTTCGACTCATAGGGAAATCGAGAAACGAGTAGTTTCAAGAGCATGATTTCTTGCATTCCTAAGAAACATGTACAAACGTACTATTATCATACTAAGCTAATTCAAAATGAACCATTTATTTACTTAGTCTTTACTTCTTAACCGCGAAGTCATTTACGACTATGCGAATTTGTGAGTCGATCAACCGGGCATGCAAATAACGAAAAAACACCGCTTGAACAATGGGATTATCAGTATATGATTCTGCAAAGAGATATTCGTTTCCAACAAGAACGAGGCGCGATCGACATAGTAACATACCCTTCGAAAGAATAGTCTAGTTTCCTATGATTGCAATAATTGCTCTATTTATTTATTCTTCGACGCTCAACAATACAACACTGTGTTGTGCTTCTGAACTCCAGTACAATTATTTACTCGATTCGGAAGCAGTTACTCCGGTTGCAAGGAAGGTTCATTACGGAAACATAATTTAAACTGTCACAGCTGTGAATTGGAATAGTTAGGCTCACATAGTTAGCGACTGTAGTTAAGAATCCACTATGCCAAGAGGTAATGGCTAACGAATCCGAGACGCCTTTTTTCAACAGACAAACCCTTCATCTAGCATTTGAGTCTGTGAGTGTGGAGGCAAGCGTAAAGACTCTAGGAGAGGCTATTCTAATTTTGTAAGTCATATTCGAGCAGAACATCGAAAGGATCTAGAGGCATTGTTATCAGACCGGCCGACTCCGTCTAGTGCTTCAGAAAACCAGACTGGTTCCATCTTCTATCGACGTAAAACTGAGCATATTCACAGTTGGATTTAGTATGTGATCATGGGATTGCAACCTTTTTTGGTTACTGACATCAAGGTGCATCGGAATGTACCCAAGTCCGAGTCTGTATCCTATAAGACGCTATTGAGCTGTATTGGATCTGCTGTCTGCTGATAACTGTTGTACTAACCAATCTATCGCTGCAAAATCTGGTATTGGACTTGTTGGTTGTGGGTCTCACAGGCTCAACTTAGCCATGCAAGATGTCGAGTCAGAACATGGAGGATAAATTATTCGTGTACGTAGCGTAATGAAAAAACTGACAACTCCAATCAATGCTGCAAAATTACGAAAACACACACACTCATGTGAGCTAAGTCAACAACGCAATTAGGTGGCCATCATCTGCCGAAATGATTACAAGTTATCTTCTTATATGAGAGTACATTCCTCTACTGAATATTGATGATTTGGGTGAAATCATTCCTTCCACTATAATTATAATATGAATTGAATCATTGAAAAATGAAATATGCCTGCTGGATGAAATTATAAAATTATTGCAGAAAGGAGATATGACCATTCTTCAAGTGAGAGAATTGTTTTATACGATACTTGAAGATTATCCTTCTCTTAGTTACCGTTTACCTGCAAATCCATCTATTTTTCATGACTCAGCGTTTGAGTCTGGTATTTGTAAGATAATGTCTAATGACATGAATTCTATGACGAAAGAAGAAGAGAAAAAACCGCTATTTTTCGTTTTGAACCTGCGCAACTATCCTGTACTGAACTAGAGAATTTAACATTAGCTGAAAGAGTACTCAAAAAGAGAAAAGTAGAAAAACAGGGGAGAGAGCGTTATATGGATTTATGATTCGTTCTTCTGACTGCGAACTTATGTGAGTGGTTTTTTCTTGAAGTCAGGCTTTGCGTCGGACCGTCGTGCAGGTAAGGTGCCAGTTAATTTCGAACAGCAGCTCATTCTTCACGCCAATTCCGGTTTATGGTCAATAGATGATGTCAATGTTCTCGTACGGAGTGAGTTCCAGATATCTGAAATAACTCCCCAGTAAAGTCTTCTGTTGAGGTTAGTGGGCACAATTACTTACTCTTTTAGTTTTGCGAATACAATTATCTATTTTTGCCCTCCAGTAAAATGGAGACAGTATTATAAAGGATTTTCAAAATAGAAAATATAAAAGAATAAGTTATTCCAAGGGTATGCACATTACATAGATATTCTAACAGGGAATGTGGATTACAAACGTCACTAGTCCCGACATTCGATCCACTCGCGAATAAGTTCTAGTCCTCTGTTCCATTACGGAATTGCGGTATGGTGATTCACTCCATATGTATCTAGGTAGTTGCGGGACCTTCCATTTCCCCAAAGAAGGAAATTTGAGTTGCTCCACAATACTGAGTTCCACTTCACACTGTTGCCTAGAGGAGTCCGGACCCTGCATATTGATACATGAATGCGTTATACTCGGGAATTTATAGGGCATCCATTGCCGTGTTGTCCTAGCGATTGTGAAAGACTGAAACCAATAACCTTCGCGCAGTTACTTGCACAATTTGCCCGCGATGTCAAGGAATTATTTTCGATTCTCAAGAATCCAATCGCTCACAGCCATTGCTAATCATCATATGAGTCATAGACCCGAGGACGAATTTGATGGCCGGTCAGCGATTGGACTCAGAGCAACTTCGAGTACTCGTGTAGCTCTCAAAATTGATCCATATTGAACAGCGGTCTCATCGTTAGAAAAAGTTACTGTATAGCATACGTCACCGTCTCAGTCATTTTCTGTAATTCTATCGGTCGCCTCCCATCACAGACTTGTCACCTACCTCAAACTCCGGTTTATCTACGAACTTTCTTAGTGCGAAGACGAGATAGAGAAAAGAAAACAAAACAAGGAACGCTAGTTCAAACTTCCCGACAAGAATTTCAAGGAAACGGCCAATCATGAGAATTGGGAATAGGAAAGTGAGCGCTAGCGACTCTACACGTCTCAAACGCTTGGCATCGATGAAGAAGATACCAGTAAGAAAGACGAGCTGAAAGGTGACAGCCAAACCCGTCAATATCCGTGAGTCTAACACGGCAAACAGCATCCCCGCGTCAAGTTGAAATGAATACAACACTACCGAGTGTACGACGTGAATCAAAGCAACGACTATCACCCGAATCAGCCGTGAGAACATCGGATACGTGTTGATAGGAACAAATATCAGAGATACGCTCAACGAGTATATGTAAACGAGTCTCGCCATTTCAAGCACTAGTTCATTTGGCAAGCCGAACATGCGCCATCCAACACCCAAAGATACGCATAACGCATTCAAAAGAAGTGCACCTCGGTACCACTTTATATCCTCCACTTCACCCCGGGTCAGGCTGCGAGCCATATACTTCTCTTGAGATGAACCTCGCACGCTTCTCGATGCTCGGTCTTTCCCCGACATCCACAGTTGCGGTTGAGCATATTTTGCAGTTTTTCGTGTTCTGGTGTTAGCACACTCCAGAGCAGGAAACTGTACAGCGACAAACAGAAACTGGTTCATGTTTTCTCATTCTCTCGGTCGCTGTATACTAAGGGCAAGCGAACTGCCGTAGAAGAGTCGAAATCAGATGCTACTGTGCCAATTAAAATTGGATCTGATGAGTAAATAAATTCGGCGCATCAAGTTCAGCAGCAACCAATATTCTTGTTTCTGCAATGTCCGTTGGCGACCAGTTATCGCACTTCAGAACAAAAGCCGTCCTCTTTCTCAATGAGAAACTTTCTACAATCCGCAGGTTGCCGGCCGTCTGATTCGAAAGTTATGAACCAAGCGGAACACCTCCCTCTACAAGCAGAACAGCATTGGTAATTTTCATGCGCTCGTTTCTCTCAATGCCTTATCCATGCCGTCCCTTGAAAGACTTGTCTGCGCCAAACAGGTAAAGATAAGCCATGACAGCAACCACAAGAAAAAACGAAACGAGGTATGGGTACTTGGCCTGACGGGTCTCATCAAGACCCTGAACGCAGTTATTGTTCAATCTTACCGCGCCATAATGCTGACTACTCGAAAAGTCGGTTGTGACCGAACGCGTAGGAGAACTCTCAACATCATGCGGCATTCCTTCAGCAGCGGGTGCAAATTCATACCCCTCAGGGCCTGATGAGGGCGAGAGCAATATCATCCATCTCGATGCCCCGTGCGAAGCACAAGCAGGCCGCACAAGGTCCTCCGCAAATCGCACCCTCTTCGTACCTTGATCAGTATTTGGCGACGAGGGTCCCGGAGTCCATCTTGAGCCACCTCGCAAAATACTTCGCGGAAGAGGGTCGTCCGCGAATCGCAATGGCTGAGTATTAGACGGCTTCTGAAGAACGGAGGAACTTGAAGAGTTAACGCTCGGTTTCTCCGGTGTGCCAGTAGGATTTACTGCTAGGATGGAACGCGACTTAATACCCAAATTCGATTGGGAAGAGAAAGACACAGATGATGAATCAGGAGGTTCAGCAACACCTAGACCCATGTTCAATCTAGTGTCCGTGCTCGTTAATGTGTGAATTTGTATGTCCTCCATTCTTCCAGATGTAAGTAGTGCGCTTCTGTGGCCCGTAGAAGAAGATGGTCGACCACCAATGGTGCTCAGGGCCAACAACGTCGCACTTGTGACAACACGAGGGGAAGAGGTCCCCGTGTCACGTTCGGCATCTGGCGAAGAGATAGTCATTCTTGGGACAGGGTTAAAGAAATGGTAGCGCGCATTCGACGTCAGATGGCCGTCAATAGCGGAAAACACATCGACCGTTATGTCGACGTCACATTAATGGAGGCTGCACAGCTCGGTCGATGTTCATCATGAAGTCTTGGTTCTTTGACAAAGCTCGAAATCAGGTGGCCGAAGGCGAGTTTCGGAATCGTCAAATGAATGAGCTGGAAGGTGTCTGATGTAGGGAGAGTAGTACTAGCACAGACCGGTAATCAAATAATTTGATTCGACTCAGTTGGCTGGCAGCATCTTTCCTCGACATTATGCGTTTTTGGTTTGGTGCTGAAAATATTGGGGCAGTGGTCCTTGGTCAGAATAGCCAATGGACAGTCGAGGGTGTGTGTACCTCCTCTAGGAGCGATAGTTTGAATCACCGGCAATACTCATTGTCGAAATAGAGCTCGGACCTTGTCGATTTCCCGTGTTGATGTGTGGTCGGCGGCGGACGTAATTGAATTTGGATCAATTTCTCACATTTTTATCTGCGAGGTGAGAATGTTGACGCGCGTATTGGTTTCACAATTGCGAATTACCCGCGGGACGGTTGCGGCAATCGGAACCCCGTCGCTACAAACGCGGCTACTGTGTACGCCGCCGCCGCCACCACCGCCGCCGCCCATATCAAAGCCGCATGTGAGCGATTGGAATATCGCCAATTATCTGACTGCGACACGGCTGGCGTTGTCACCAGTGGTCGGCGTGCTGTTGTGTACCTCACAAAACGGGGCGGCGTTATGCGTCTTGTCGTTGTGCGGCGTGACAGATGCACTGGATGGATATGTTGCACGCCGATATGGGTTACAAACGGCACTAGGCGCTGGACTTGATCCGCTCGCGGACAAAGTTCTAGTTTTTTGCTCTGCGACGGCGTTGTGGTATGTCGACTCACTACCGACATCTCTTGTTGCGCTGGTAGTTGCGCGTGATGCGGTGCTAGTCGCGGGTGCCTCAATTTTGCCGCGGGACAAATGGGTCGCGCCTACTTTGTTATCCAAGGCGAACACCGCTGTGCAGCTCACTCTCTGTGTTGCCGCTGTCGCCGCGGGTAGCGACCTCATGCTAGTTTCACCAGAAGTGGTGAACGGTCTCGCAGTTGCGACCGCAACCACCACCGCACTATCTGGGCTTCAATACGCGACCCGTTTTGCAAGAGTCTTACTATAGTTCTTCATGTTCTCACTGTTGATTCCGAAGAGGCTCACTACTAAAACCGAAACTGTTCATTCGATTCGATGTTTCATCCTCGTGACTCGCATTACCATGCGACTAAGAGGGTTTAGAAAGACATGCTACACTATCACATAATGTACCTCAATCTGCATGCTGCGGAACGCGTTATCGAAGGTTATGCTACTCGCTTCATTTCCTGTCTGGACCGGAAGTTCGGGCTGTACTGCACTCAGATACGGATATACAATTCGGTGAGAGTTCCATGGTAACAAATCCACTTCGCAACATTCCACGTTGTGCATCGCTAATCACTCTCAACCTTTCACATCCCTACTCCAACCTCGTCTAGGATACCGCATGCGAAAGCAGGATTGATACCGACCAAATCCAATCGGAGAGCGTTCAACGCTGCAATTCTATTTTCACATCAAGTAAATCGGGCCATCAGGACAAAGTCAAAAATGTTAATGCGCATCGTTTACGAAGGTTTTCACACATAGTTGCACCACACATTGGGAATCCTACACATCACGCGGATAGTGAATCGCGTTTCTTCTTCCTCTTCTTAGAACTTCGGTGACCATTCGCCAGTGCCTCGCCTTCGCCTTCACTTCTCCTGCGTTTCTTCTTCTTTTCGCTTTTAAGTGCAGAATGCTCCACATCTTCTTGCTTCCCAACCAACCCATTTTCTTTCCGCTTCACCTTCTCCGTCGAACCCTCCAGTTCGACCCCGCTGAGACGCTTCTTCTTCTTTTTCTTATTCGATAACTGCTCATCCTCATTCGGTTGCTCTTCCACACGTTTCTTCTTCCGCTTTTTCTTTGTGCTGCCCTCGTCGTTCCCAATTTCAATCACCTCCTCTTTGGCTTCATCACGCTGTTTCTTACCTTTCTTCTTCTTCGAGCTGCCTGTGACTTCTGTAACAGCAGCATCCCCCTCATTGTCACCGCCCGCTTGATCTTCATTCACCGCGCTACGACGCTTTTTCTTTTCCTTCTTCTTGCGTCCCGAATCCCCGGTTACCATCTCTTCCTTGATTTCGTCCTTCCTCTCCTCCACTTCCCTCACCACACTGCGTCGTTTCTTTCTCTTCTTTTTCCGCGCCGAATCCTCAGCTATTGTTTCTTCCTCCTTCTTGTCCTTCTCAACGTCGGCAAGCACGCTACGACGCTTCTTCTTATCCTTCTTCTTCTTTTTCGCAGACTCCGGCGATGTTTCCTCTTGGCTGAGACGTTCCTTTTTCTTATTCTTCCGCTTAGCGGACGTATCTCCCTCGGGTTCTAGTGTGTCTTCCAAATCCACATTCAATTCGGGGTCTTGCTTTTTGTTTACCGATGGTGCTTGACTGGGTCCATTCAACATCCCTTCATCATCACTACGTCTGTCTCCATCTTTGTCCACTTTTGTCTCCAGAGGTTCATCTCGGACCCCAACAACATGATCCACTCGAATGTCTGGTTGTATTTTGTTCAACTCTTCGTCGGAAATACTTTCCAGGTCCTCAGGCGACAGTGGGTCGTTAGGAATAGGCGGTTCATCGTCTGCATCATCAAGCTGAGAAGGAGAAGGTGGACACGGCGGCGGCGGCTCTTGAATAAAGACAGCCATGGCACCTTGCTCCGAACGCAGATTCGGCGGAGTTCTATTAGGACCCGACGTCTCGCTTCGCTTCGAATGGTTCGGTGGGTCTGACGGTGCATCATCAAGGTCATCCCGCGTGGGCTGGGCCGATTTCGAATTGGCGAAGGCGGGTGGGTCCGGAGGTACTTCTTCCACGTCTTGCAATGTTTGGCTTCCTGCGAATGATTTGGCTTTGAGGGCAGACTTCCTGCCTTTCCCGCCCCCGGTATCCATACGCCTCAAAGGCGTGACGGACATGTCGGGTGAATTCACAACCACGTCCTCGGGTTTCGGAGGATCCTCCCTTTGGAAACCCGAAATGTCGACAACTCGCTCAAACTCGGGTAGCTTCGCGAGTCTTGCCGCTTCCAGTTCCTCCTTCGCGGCGATGACTTCAGGCCGGCACGGCGGGACATATTTGCCAACCGGGAACCGCGGTGCGAGCGGGACAGTGTCTTTCACGGGCTCCACCGCAGGGGGCGGCGGCGCCTCGGATAGTTCCGCGGAAGACCGGAACATTACGCCGACGACACGGCTGAACGGCCGCGCAATTTTCAACTTCCCATCGCCCGCCGGATACGCGATACGGGCGTTTATAGACGGCAGGTCGCCAATTTGGTATCCCCGAAGGAGGGATCCCGCTACCTTTCCGTCATTGTCGATAGCGAACTTGAACGACGGCAATTTCTCGCGCAGCTGCACCGCCGACGGCACGCGCAGATACCACAGCTCGTAGTCGGGATTTTCTATGAGCTCGCGCACGCGGCGAGCGCGGCCCGCCGCGCGTGCACGGCTCTTCACGTCGGGCGGCAGGGGGTGCGCGGGGGCCTTTGTTGTGGCGCTAGTCAGCGGTTGCGACATGTCTGCAACATAACCCAGGCCGACAGAGTATCGACCACGTCGTGCGTGAAGGGTGACGGCGATGGCTGGATCAAAAATGACAGCTGGCGTTTTTTGGTTGGGTAAACACAACGGCAAATAGGAATCCCGCCTTTCCGTATACAGCTGCCACCTAGCTGCCTCCAATCTTTCTCAGTTAATTTGGAAAGTTGATGTAACATCTAGCGACTGCCGATGGTTATTCGTAGAAAATTACATACCTAGCACAGTTAAGAGACCAGTTTCGAAAATTACATATTTCTCTATCTGAAACAGACACCAGAATACCAAGCAGATTTAACTAATGTCTCCCAACTCTCAGAGAATTAACACTACCGGTAGTCCTAGCGTTGTGCAAATGCAACCACTGTAGTTCGAAAGGTAAACGAGATCAGAAACTCAATGCCCAATATTCGCTCAATCGATCGGTTGATCTTTGGGTTATAGAACAGTAAAATTGAGATGCGATTCGGACGCTTTTTCTTGTCCTCAAAAGCTCGTTAAAGGTTTATTTTCTACCCGTGAACCATTTAAGGACCGAATTTCGTAATAATAGACGGTCGTTGTAATTCAAACTTTGGAGTTGTTTCAAAGAGAGCAACCTCGGTAGTGATCCCTACATATCTGAGCGACAACCGTTAATGGGTTGGTTGCAACCAAATTTGGTGTACAGTATTGCTTTGTAAATCCAAACAGAAAATCCGACGGCGAAAGTGAAAACAGAGACCTACCTTTAAATAGATGTCCCAGTGCGTTGCGTAAGATCAAGTAAACTAGGTTCACTCAATCGAGTTAAGGCTACGATTTCTAATACAGAGCTATTATTCTTGAAATGTACGGCAGAGGAAACACGTTATTTCATCCAGCCTATAGTCAGTTTGCAAGTGGTCTATCGCTCGACGCCGTATAGAAGGCATTCGTCGTTAGTAGCGAATATGTTGCACCCGCAGCTTGCTTAACGGGGATATAGTAATAGTAAACACTCAGCGTGACACGGCGTGTGAATCACAACAACTTACGGTACATAAGTGAAACAGGATTAATAACGAGGAAGCAGGCTTGGTCGCAACACAATACAGTATACTGTACGCAGAAGCGGTTTTCTTCCTTCTCACGAGGTGAGTATCGTGAAGGCGAAGCGAGCGATCAGTCTTGGTCACTAGAAAAGGTGGTTGTATGTTTGCAGAGCGCCACAACATCCCATTCTATAGTGCCAGTCATCGAGTCCAACATTTCTGAATTACTACCGTAGGCATTCTGATTGTCTGCGACATCAATCAAGTTGTTTGAGTTAGCAGAGTGCTGGATAGGAGTCAAGTGGCAGTGCTGCAGCTGGATTTCTCATAGTTTCTACCACACTTTCTGAATCTGAGACATACAGGTTGGCGATAAGCACCTATTGATGATACTACGCAACCTTCGGACAAGCATAGCGGACCGTGAATATGTAACCTAAACGTCTAAACAGTATTGGAGGGCCTCTATACCATCAATTTGAATAATAGTTGGCAAGTTGAGTCACCTCAACACTCTCTGCGCGAGTGCAGACATCCCCTCGACTTGGTGTAACCAATGAGCAACTCCAGTCTAACCAACTACCGTACAGTACGGTACACCACAAGTCCGACTAGCTTTCGGAACACGAAACCACTTTCTCAACATCCAAGCCAAAACCGAATTGTGTCGGGTATCGTAAAAGTAGCTTATGAGGCGTACTGTGCCACAAGAATTCGTACGCAGAATGCATAGAACTCATTTTTCTCGCTAGAAAAAACATGTTTCTACGTTATATCACCCGATTCACAATGTGAATCTGTTTGAACAAAGTGAGCACTACAGACGCCGAAGCGCCGATATGTATATCTAGAGATCACTTCGAGAGAAGTCGACAGAGATATAGAATGGTGTTGACGTGAACATGTACGCGGCGATGCTTCACGACCTGCCCGAGAAAGTAAGCGTCGGAGGGATGTCTCGCAGCACGCGAGCGACGCGTACTGTTGATCTTTCCTGCATACGTTCGAAGGCATGTGAAACCTAGCGAAGGTTTCGTTCCTTACGCGCTCTAGACGGCAGCGAGTAATTGAGCAGCTCGATTCTTCGAGAGTGTCTCGTCATCTTCGCGTAATAATACATGAATCGGAACGCACATGTATGCACCATCGCCTATGGGGGTAGACGTGATGTGGAACAGGCAAGCGACATGCCCAACGGGGATGAAAGTGTTAGACGGTAGATTAGCGACAGGTATTGGCAGATGTTCTAGGGAATTGGAATGGAAGTGCGATGCGTGATGAAGGAGACGTGGTCCTCCACGCCCCACGCGGATGCGGACCCGGTACCGACCGGCCGCGCAGCCCGCCGGCGGTAAGGCATAGACGACGTCGAAGTGGCCACCAAGCGGGAGGGAGGTCGTGAGGCGAAGCGTGATCACTATGCAGACAATAGATTCGGTTGCGCGATGCGTTGTTGACAATGTGGGTGGAACTGTGCGTCTAAAAAATGAATAAATTTGAATTTGCCAGCAATAGCACGGGCGCTGCACAGGGCATTTAAATTCAAAAAGCGGCGTTGCATCGCGGTGACAGCTAATAAGTCGAGTCGCGAAGACGGACGGCGACCATGAATCCAACAATCGGGCGGGCGGGATCGAGCAGATTTCCCGTGAGAACTCGGTTCGTTTGACAACTTGCACAATGGTAGCATGAAACTTCGACGCATACAGGCAACCGCGCCTGATGATTGATCTCTTGTGAGTGCACACACTCATTCGCGTAACGAGTGGATCAACAGCGGTGTAACGGTGCAATAGAAAGCAATTTTGCTATATTCCTCTTATTTCAGCCCATTTTTACGTCATATATCCGTTCAGATCTATTCTATTCCTCTCACTCTTTCCCTCGCTTTGCTTTCTCCTCCTCACCCACGCGCACCCAACCGTTACCATTGTGCAGGTAACCCGTTTATCCTTACTTCGCTCCCCTGCGTAATACCTGGCATCGCACTCTTTCCCCCAGACCCACCCCACCCCAACATGGCACTCAAGAATCCTTACGGACTGACGCTTGAGCTTGGCGCCGCACAGGCCCTTGCGCAGAGCGAGTCCTATGACCCGCACGAGTTCGACATTAATTCCTTGCGCGAATTCAGTGGGCAGCATCAACCACCGCCGTTCGACTTGCCTATCGATGACCGGTGTCTGGCCGATGCCCCGACGGCCGAGGATGACGCTTCCGATGCGGCTGCTGCTGCGGCGACAGCGGCCAGTGTGAGAATGCGTATTCGCGACAGTGCGGTGTTAAGAAGTGAGAAAGTGGCTGGATTCGAAACCACCACCCCACCTGAGACTGTGCAACAGGTTGACGATGAACCTGAAGAACCACAATTGCCGGAAAGTGCTGAGAGCAGTGGTGAACTGCGCCTCAACTTCTTCGTACATAACGGTTATCGCTACGATGGTGATGTGTTCGAATTGAGACCGCCGCAAGAGCGAAGTATTGCGAGTCGGCCCGAACGCGTGCTACCACACAAACCGGCGGTGCTGAATCATCGGCAGGTGTTCAATCGCGTCTACAGTGAGGGAACTTATAACAATCGACCGTCGTCCCTGAGGCAACTGCGTCTGTCGGCGAGATTATCAGCTGCATCCTGGGCAAGCGTGAGTGAAATGTTGGCAGCGTCTGATGAGCCGCCGGCTGCCCATACCAATCCTGTGGTGGCAGCTGCTCGCGGAAGTGCTCGTGTATCGTTGCTTGTCGAGAACGCGTTGGTGACCGAAGAGCAGGCGAGACGTATTAAAGTTGCCAGTCCGGGCGCGCCACCGGCACAACGCGCACCGAGGTTGACACGGCATATCGACAAGGAGAACGAGCCGGAGCCGAAACGAATGAACCCAGCACCGCATTCGGAGAAAAGGGGCCCTGCGGGAAGAAGGAAAAAGTCACGGCATGACGCGGAGAACGATGAGGACCGACTAGCACGAGTGGGTACCATGACCAAGTCGGACAATAACCAGTCGTCGTCAAGGTCTGTGCTAGTGCCCAAAAACACCTCGTCCTCATCGGTGTTGTTGAGGACTGAACATGCCCTCTCGACCAAGTCGAAATCGAAGAAGGTACCCAAGTCGCCCGCGAAAAAGAAGCCGTTCTGGAAATCGCTAGTGCATAAGTGACGAACAGTCGGTGTGGTGATTGACTACCACCCAAGTGCCCGTGCTGAACTTAGTTAACTCGGCGTTACTCTTATTATTAAACTCTACTTAACTTGTATTTCTTCTTGTAGAAGCTCAGTAACTAAAAATCTACGCGAAGCTACTTTGGGAGTGAAAGGAATCCCATTGTCGGACGCGATACTAAAAATGTTCATGTTTATTCCTTCACGAAAGTCGTCAATTCGCGAAGTGACTGTTGACGGCACAGATTTGCCTTGAATATTAGTCATTCCA
>JAAUYH010188077.1_pt1 | contig 15003 bp, 13 predicted proteins | sample 7278061 | NCBI WGS metagenome assembly JAAUYH01 (sample SAMN14350203, study PRJNA611818) | marine sediment metagenome | isolation source: surface marine sediment (0.6m) | place: French Polynesia: Moorea | collected 2018-08
TAAGCTAATCCACATAAACATTGCATATTTATCAATTAGGAAACAAACCTTAAAACTCTCTCCCCATCTCCCTATCTCCCTATCTCCCCATCAGTCTCAATGGTTAAATTCGATGTTGACCAGCTTAGTAGCCCTGAATCATCTCGATTGAGCAAACATTCGATTAGCACCAACTCTGGCACAAACTCTAACAGCCAAATTAGCAGACAAACTATATCTTTCTCTGATAGTTTGATAAACCTGAGACTGTATAGTAGTTTTGCTAGTTATATTTGGCTTAACGTTCTGATTAGTATAGTTGCAAGCATCAGCAAACGCTTCCAAGGTAGACTCAATCTTTTGAGCCATTTCTTTAGAAGGATTGAGTTGACAAACTATTGTCAGAACTTGTTTCATGCTGCTAATTTTATCATCTTTGAGACTCCCTACGATAAATCGACAGGGATTCTAGTCCTTGAGTTTATCGCAAACGGGACAGGGCGTTGACATACTATTAGAGTTAACCTATTAGAGTTAACGACCAAAACCACGGATAAATGCTCTTTTCAGCTTTTTACTAATCTTTTCTGCTACGTCAGAGTAACTTAGTTCGCCACAGAGAATTTTGCCCATAGTTTGTCCTGCTGCCGGGTTTTTAACTCCCAATTTGTAGGAAATTTTGGGAAACTTAAAGAACATTCCGGCAACACTGTTAGCTTTTGCTAGTTCTGAACCCCATTCTTGATTAACTATATCGGTATAGGCTGCTAAAGCGGACTCTTGACCTTCTAAAGCCTGGATAATCGCTTCTGCTGCCTTCCTTCCTGTAAAAATAGCAGGACGAATTCCCTCGCCAATTAGAGGATCGACAACTCCGGCAGCCTCCCCTGCAATTAAAGCGTGATTAGTATCTAGAGAATGATTTTCTTGCCAGAGATTGAGAGAAAATTCTGTATACTGACTTTGACTCAAATCTACTCCGAACTTTTGGGCAAAATTAGTGAGTTGGGTTTTAAGTTCTGTAGGATTGCCTTTTTTATCCCGAACATACGCCCCACTAAAAGAATAACCATCAGCTTTCGGAAAACTCCACATAAAGCCATTTTTCAGAGAACCAAAGTCAAAATAAGCTAAATTCTGACGACGTTCCGATACTTCTGCGGATACCTCCAGGCTGGCTGCTACTACTTTTTGTTTTTGCGGCATTCCTAACCAGTTAGCCATTGGACCATTTACCCCGTCGGCTGCGATTAAATAAGAGGAGGTAAATTCACCATTAGTAGTTTTTACTTGCCATTGTGCATCTTGCCAACTAATTCCTGTGACTTTGGTGTTATCTTTCAACTCCGCCCCTTTCCCAATGGCCTGTTGGAGTAAAAAGTTATCAAACTCATCACGCCGTACCATCCACATGGGGGTAACATCTTTGAGTTTTATTTCTACAGGATCCTCCAGTTTCCAGGTATATTTCACTTGGGATACCGTATTTTTAATCACTGGTGTAAAGTCGAAATCGAACCAGCTTGCGATCGCAGGAGAAACTCCACCACCACAAGGTTTGTAACGGGGAAAACCTGCTTTTTCGAGCACTAAAACCGAACGTCCTTGTTTTGCTAGGTTATAAGCAGCCGTTGCTCCTGCTGGGCCTGCACCCACTACAATACAATCAAACATTATATTTTCTCTCGTCTAGGTATATGGTTAAAGAGTGCGCTAAAATACAGTGACCAATGCAATTAAAATTAGCATAGATCGATTTTTTCCTAGCTCTAAAACCTGTAATTTATGCTTGAACCAAGTAGATAGTTTGCCACTTGATATAAGATTTTGGGATTGTTCTAACTGTGGTACAAAACACATAGATCGTGATGTTAATGCAGCTAAAAACATCCGAGATGAAGGACTGCGAATTATTACGGGGCGTATAAACCCTGGAGGTTTCCTCCAGGGACAGCCCCTTTCCTGTGGGACGCGGGATAAAGCCTATCGCCAAACTGTAAGACATAGTAATAGAGGACGCAAGAAATCTACTACTGCGCTGGTTTTTGGGTAGGAAGCCGTGGAAGGGGCTTTTAAACAAAGTTAATTAACTTGATATCCATATCTTGGATATAATAAAGCCCCTTTCCACCACTGTATTCGCTAGAATCAGTGTAGGTAGTTCACTATCTCTGAATATTTGCCAATAAAATATCCCTACTACTGACAAGTTGCCATGAAGTACCATAGCAAAGCATCTCTGTTCTCTTTTCTGGGACTAAGTCTCGCTACTTGTCCTTTCATTGTGAGTATTCTACTATTGCGATTTTTGGGAGAATTGCTCGAAAATTGTGGAGAAGTTAGTGAAGAAATATTTCGGGCAGAACAATTGCCCTTACTTAACATCACGGAATTGGAAAACTTACCCTCAGATAATTAGAGTTAAGGAAATATATAGCTTTTCCCAAAGACGTGTACTTCAAGCTTTCCGAGAACTGCTATATCCAATTCTAATTCTTAAAATAATTATGTCTTACTCGCCACAATAGCTAGTATTTAGATTATTGTTTTAACTTTCCTCCAAAAGAAGTCCCTCGATTTATCGATGGGACGGGGCGTATAAACACTTGGGGAAACCCCAACAGCGTGAGGGACGGCCCCTCATGAATTTTGGACAGGGTTTATCGGTTCTGGAGTTTAGATATATTTTCGGCTCTAGAAATCTTTATGTAGTAAAGGTCTTGGCTGTTGTATTGTTATAGATAAGAAAAGTACCTCGATAAATTCATAACCCAAAAAGTATCGGGTTGCACTCAAGGTAATAAAGCTCTACTGATGGCAACAACCAAGCCAACTACATAAGTAACTTTCAAGAGTTGAGTGCGTAAAACTTTTTGCTCTTATGGTGTACTCAAGTCTTGGGTCTTAGGGACTAGGACTCCTGCCTGTGGAGGGAACGTCAGATTAACTACGATAGTTGTCAAACGAAAATAATTAGCAGTCCCGATGAAGTAGGAAGCCGTCAAGAAATTGACGGTAGTTCACCAGTTATCATCAATTCCTTGACAAAGAGGTAGATTGCACTACCAAAATATCGTAGGATTTTAACAAAGTCGAAGTAGGCTTGGCTTATCAAATGCGGAGTACCTTCGACCAAACAGAGTCGATTCTATCAAATGGGGTTTTAAATGACTCCCATTTTAGTCACTCGTTCCCTGACTTGAAAAGCGGTGCTACCCCGACGACGAGGCATATGAACTTGAGGGGGTGATTGGCCAGGTGTCCTCGCCAATTCAAGACCCCGGTTCGAGGTGTCCTCGCGCATACAGCCCCTCAGGTTTCCTACGGGCCCAGAATGGGGGAATTACATTCAATTTCTGGTGCTGAACCAATAGAACCTGACAAAATACTCCCCCCTTCTCGGCGCGCACCAAGACAGGTAGGACTTGCGAGTGACTGAGAAATGCGGTCAGAAAGCAACCGCTAGTAAACCAAAAATCAAACAAATATAGTTAACTAAAATTGGGGTTTTTATGAGTTCGCTTCTTCAATTTTTATCATCGGAAGTCAATATGCTTTCTACTTCTCATCTACTATTGCGCCATAGATTGAAATTGATAGAACAATTATGGGAGTCAGTACTGTGTTCTGAATGTGGGCAAGACATGGTAGATTTACTGCTGCAAATGCGAGGTATGTCTTCCCCGGAAGGACAAGCAGAAGACATACCCCAATCCTCAGTAACTCAGTTAATTCAACAATTATCTATTGAAGATGCAATTCAAGCTGCTCGTGCTTTTGCTTTATATTTCCAGCTAATTAATATAGTAGAGCAGCATTATGAACAACAGGCGCAAAAGTTATCTCGTCGCACTCCTAGCCCAGAAAGCCCTGGCATCAAGGAGCAAAATGGAGACTCTTCTGGAACTAAGTTTACTGTTACCCCTAGTGTGCCCGGGGCTAATGGCTTAGAGGAGATTTGGCTAGAACAAAAAAATCAGGTAAGCAAAGCAGGTACTTTTGAGTCTTTGTTTCCCCATCTAAAAAAAATTAATATGCCTCCTAGGATGCTCCAACGTCTCCTGGATCAATTGGATATCCGCTTAGTATTTACGGCTCACCCCACAGAAATTGTCCGCCATACAATTCGTAAAAAACAACGACGCATTTCTAATATACTCAGCAAAATTGATACAGCAGAAGATATTATTAGAAACGAAGCTATTTCTAGTTCTTGGGAAGCAGAAGAAGCAACTGATGAATTAATGGAGGAAATTCGTCTTTGGTGGCGCACTGACGAGTTACATCAATTTAAACCTCAAGTTTTGGATGAAGTAGATTACGCTCTGCACTACTTTCAAGAAGTTTTATTTGATGCTATTCCCCAACTGTCGGTTAAGTTAAGACAATCTCTGAAAAAAGCTTTTCCTTACCTGTCTCCACCATCCAATAAATTTTGTTATTTTGGGTCTTGGGTAGGAGGAGATCGAGACGGTAATCCTTTTGTGACACCTCAAGTTACCTGGGAAACTGCTTGTTACCAAAGAGGAATTGTTTTAGAAAAATATCTCAAATCTATTGACCAGTTAAGAGAATTGTTAAGTCTATCTCTGCACTGGAGCAAAGTATTACCAGAACTTCTAGATTCCTTGGAACAAGATAGACAGCAGATGCCAGAAATCTACGAAAAATTGGCAGTACGCTATCGTCAAGAACCCTATCGTCTGAAGTTAGCTTATATTGAGAGGAGGTTAAAAAATACTCGCGATCGCAATAATTTGATTGCCAATACAGAAGGAAAACCCAAGATTGAGAATATATACCCAAGTGAATCCGACTTTTTAGCAGAATTAAAGTTAATTCAGCAAAGTTTGGCGGAAACCAGCCTACACTGCCGAGAATTAGATAATCTGATTTGTCAAGTAGAAGTCTTTGGTTTTATTCTGACTCAACTAGATTTTCGTCAAGAGTCTTCCCGTCATTCTGATGCAATTGAAGAAATAGCTGATTATTTGGGAATTTTACCCCAACCCTATAATGAACTATCAGAAGCGGAAAAAACTGCTTGGTTAGCAAAGGAATTGCAAACTCGTCGTCCTCTCATTCCTGCGGATATGCCTTTTTCGGAGAAAACCTCCGAAGTCATAGAAACCTTCCGCATTCTGCGTCACTTGCAGCAGGAATTTGGCTTAGGCATTTGTAAAACCTACATTATTAGTATGACTAATCATGTCAGTGATGTGTTGGAAGTGATGCTATTGGCACAAGAAGCTGGACTATATGACCCTGCGACCAGTCGTTCTTGTATTAGGATCGTGCCATTATTTGAAACTGTAGATGACCTAAAACGCGCTCCTGCGGTGATGAAAGAATTGTTTGGACTAAAGTTATATCGAGCAGCTTTAGCAGGGGGATACGACCATTTAGCCCAACTTGAAGGACAGAATGTGGGCAAAAAACTTACTGCTTCACCTTTAGACCCTGCTAATTTGCAAGAAGTGATGCTAGGTTATTCTGATAGTAATAAAGATTCCGGCTTCCTCAGTAGTAACTGGGAGATTCATAAAGCACAAAAAGCTGTACAAAAAGTCGCTTCAGAATACAATGTATTGCTAAGATTATTTCACGGTAGAGGTGGCTCTGTTGGTCGTGGAGGTGGGCCAGCCTATGCAGCAATTTTGGCACAACCTACAGGAACAATTCAAGGCAGAATCAAAATTACCGAACAGGGAGAAGTATTAGCTTCTAAATATTCTCTACCAGAATTAGCATTGTACAATCTGGAAACTATTGCTACTGCGGTAATTCAGTCTAGTTTGTTGGGTAGTGGATTCGATCGGGTTGAACCTTGGAATAATATTATGGAAGAATTGGCAACGCGATCGCGAGCTGCTTATCGTTCTTTAGTTTATGAACAACCAGATTTTGTAGATTTCTTCCTTTCCGTAACTCCTATTGATGTAATTAGTCAGTTGCAAATTGGTTCTCGCCCTTCTAAACGTCCCGGAAAAGATGCAAATCAGCAGAAAAAGAAAGATATTAGCAGTTTAAGAGCTATTCCTTGGGTCTTTAGTTGGACACAAAGTCGCTTTTTATTACCCGCTTGGTATGGTGTAGGAATAGCATTAAAAGAATTTTTGGAACAAGAACCAGAGAAAAATCTTAACTTACTACGCTATTTTTACTTTAAATGGCCCTTCTTTAGAATGGTGATTTCTAAAGTGGAAATGACTTTGGCTAAAGTTGATTTGCAGATAGCTGAACACTATGTCCAAGAGTTATCTAAACCAGAAGATCAAGAGCGTTTTCAAGCTGTATTTGAACAAATTGCTCAAGAGTACCATCTCACAAAAGAATTAATTTTGACGATTAATGGTCAGAAAAAACTCCTTGACGGCGATCCTGAATTACAACGCTCGGTTCAGTTACGCAATGGAACTATTGTTCCCCTGGAATTTTTGCAAGTAGCGTTGATTAAGCGATTACGTCAGCATGACAGCGATTCTAATATAGTTCACTTCCGCTTTAGTAAAGAAGAGTTATTACGGGGGGCGATGTTGACCATCAATGGTATTGCTGCTGGGATGAGAAATACGGGTTGATTTACTTGTCAAGTTGAACCGCTAAATTAGCACTATAACAATTCATCCTTAAATATCTAGTGTAGAGACGGGATAGATCCCGTCTCTACTGCGTTTTACCGATACAATTTAATTATTGCGATCGCTTGATTAAAAACTAGATTCAAATAAATTAACTTGAGATGCGCCTTCTCGTAATTCAATTTTATAACCATTATACGAAATCTTTGACTACCACTGGTTAAAGCTACAGCAGTAGGTTGCTTTCCTGTGGCAAAGTTATACGCAACTAAATCTAAGGCTTTATCTGTTTCTTCATTTTCTCCTCGTAATTCTAAACGGATAGTTCCTCATTTTAAAGCGATCGCTAATTAATTTATGGGTGGGTTTACAATCAAGTAAACATTTTACTTATGTAAATCATTCATAGCACAGTGCTAGTTTTACGCTAGTATTCTCTCAGAATTATCAATGGAGGCTTGTCAAAAATCCTCAAATATCATTAATTATTAATGTTACAAAACAAATACAAAGTATTTTTTACTCTTGGGTGGACAATAGTTTCACTTTTTCATGACTCAAAAATTGGGATACGAAACTATGCTTTAACTGTACCCCCAGTTCAGATGAGCCAGATTAACATGGAATTAGTTGAGCGGAATAGCAACTCCTCTTTAGAACAAAGCTCAAGCTCAACATCTTACCCTCCATTTAATAAGGAGTGTACAAATAGAGAAGTAAGACAATATGCTAAAGATTTCGCTAGTTCTGAATTTGCTCGCCTAGCCTTAACAGCTTGTGGTTCTAAGGCAGTTCCGTACTTGATTTCATTCCTTAAGTCTAGAGAGACTCAAAGTGATGCGGTCAAGGCTTTAGGGAAAATTGGTAAAGATGCTCAAAAGGCGATTCCTTATTTGGTAGCAATACTTGGTGTTAGCCATAATGCAAAATTTACCCTAGCTGAAATTGGCGAGGCGGCTGTTCCAGCTTTGAGCAGGGCTCTCAAGAGTAAAAGTGAAGATGTTCAGGTTGCTGCTGCCATTGCTCTAGGAGAGATAGGAAAAGAGGCGAAAGCATCTGTTCCAGCTTTAATTGCAGCTCTTAAAGATCCAGATTGGCAAGTCCGCTCCTATGCTGCTGAAGCTTTAGGGGAAATAGGAAAGGAAGCGAGAGCATCTGTCCCACTCTTAATTGCACTCCTTAAAGAAGATGAAACTAGGGATGTTCGATGGAAAGCGGCGGCGGCACTAGGGAAAATAGGTGCAGAGCCTCAAAAAGCTGTTCCTGCTTTGATTGCAGCTCTTAAAGAAGATGGCTCGGTTAACAACTATGCCACTTGGTCTTTAGGAAGTTTTGGGAAAGCAGCAGTCCCGGCTTTGATTGGAGTCCTTAAGGCTAAAAATGAGGAAATCCGTTCTCGTGCAATCTTTGCCCTAGTTCTTATAGGCAAGGATGCTGAAGCGGCTGCTCCCGATCTTTTATTTGCTCTCAAGAATAAAAATCCTCAAATTCGAGCGCGTGCCGCTGTTGCTTTAGCACAAATCAACCTAACCTATGCCAAATTGGTCATGTCTGACCTAATTGCTGCCTTAACATACTCTGGCTATCCAGAAGCTCGAAAAACCCGTGCGCGTGCTGCTGATATCTTAGGAAATCTTGGTTTGAATGCTAAAGAGGCTGTTCCTGCTTTGAGTAATATTCTTACGGAGGACTGTCGATATACCAGACCTGATGACATCGAGGTTTGTGTTAACACAGTTATTGCTTTAGGAAACATTGGACGAGGAGCAAGAGGTGCAGTCCCTGCTTTAATTGAGGTATTGGAGCAGGAGAGAAAACCTTGGAATATTGAGCTTCGTGCTAATGCTGCTCTCATTTTAGGAAAAATTGGTACAGATACTGATAAAACTATTTCTGCTTTATTACAAGCCCTTGGAGATGGTGATCGTGAAGTTCGCTTTAGTGCTGCTATTGCTCTAGAAAAGATTGGTGTGAATCTAAAAGATTTAATTCCGAAATTGATTGCCAATCTCGATCATCAAGAGGAAAATACCCGCCGTCAAGCCGCTTTAGCATTGGGAACTATTGGTCAAGATGCTGTTCCTGCTCTGATTAAGGCTCTCAATAATGAGAACCTGCTAGTTCGTAAAGGGGCAGCTTTTGCTTTGGGTTACATTCAGCCACCTGCTAAAGAAGTTATAGAACAGCTTGAGGCAATTGTCAGAGACGAAGGTAAGGAGCTAGATTTGAGGCGAATTGCTGCGTCTTCCTTAGAAAGATTAGGGCAAGATACAAAATTCTTTTTTGAGCAATATGATCTTGTCAGTCCAAGCAATGCTGTATGTCCCCCAATTAGATTTGGTGCTAACTATGGTTTCTTCGAGTTTGATGCCTATACAGGAAAATGTATTTATTACTACCAAACAAGCTTCATAGCAAGCGCAGGAAGCCTAATTGATGCAATCAGGGAAATATTTGGAGGTGAAAAATAAGTTTTTACTAGAGTCTGTTATTGATGGGTCAAGATTATGAATCAAAACTTTACTGGTGCTAATCTTCAAGGTAAGTCTTTCCAAAATAAAGACTTATCAAGCACAAACTTTAGTGGTGCCAATCTTCGAGGGACAGACTTTAGGAATGCGATTCTGACAGGAGCTAATTTCAGTAATGTCAAGGCAGGATTACAGAGTCACTGGATAATAGGAATTATTATTATTTGCTTGATACTAGGAATATTATCTGGATATATCTCAGGATATGTGGGCGGCTTTTCTGGTAGTGCATTAGTTCACGAAGGTTATTTTTCAATTCCTTTTTGGTCTACCATAGTTGCCATATTTGTATTAGGTACTTTTGCTTTAGCGACTATTCGTCAAGGTTTTGGTAGTTCATTAGGAACTTTGGCTTTTATTACTGCATTAGCCGCAATTATTGTGGCTTCTGCCAGTAGAGGAGAAGAAGTAATAGCTAACGCTGTTATTTTTTTGGTAACTCAGAGTTTAGTAATTGGTGGGGCAGTAGCTGGGGTAATGATAGGTGCTTTAGCTATCGCTCTGATTAAACTTGTATTAAAAAGTAATCTTGTTATTTTTATTGGAATTATTTCTCTCATAAGTGCTATTCCAGGAATATTAGAAGGTTTAGGGGATATCCCCAGTCAATTTTTGATTATTGCTTGGACAATAGCTATATTAGTCACTATTTTAGTAATATTTGTAGTTAACATAGTTGGCTTGCGCTCTGGTGCTGATGAAAAAAAGTATCCTTTAATTCGGACATTAGCAATTATTATTACTACCTTTAGAGGAACCAAATTCGTCAACTCTACCTTAACTGATGCTGACTTTACAGATGCCGTATTAGAAAATACTGATTTTCGGAGAGCCGATCTTAAGCGGACTTGTTTTTATCATGTAAAAGAACTTGATAAGGCTCGTTGTCAAGGAACTTATCTCGAAAATAATCAGGTACGGCAATTAGTCATAACTAAGGAAGGTCAAGGATGTTTTCTAGAGACTTTAGATTTGAGGGGAGTCAATCTAGACAAAGCCAACTTAGAAGGAGCTAGATTGAGAAAAGTTAATCTAAGTGAAGCAACCTTAAAAGAAGCAACTTTAATAGAAGTAGATTTAACCGAAAGCAATTGTAGATCGATTGATTTGACTGATGCCGATTTAAAAAATGCAAATTTGACTGGAGCTAATCTCACGTTGGCTAATTTAACTAATGCCGAACTAGAACGAGCTAGTCTGATCGGAGCTAACCTGACTTCAGCTAATTTAAAATCTGCCAAGTTATTGATGACAAAATTGGTCAGAGCGCAATTGTATCGAGCCAATCTGAATAATGCTTGTCTAACAGCAGCCTATATTGAGGATTGGGCAATTTCAACTGATACTCAATTCAATGATGTAGAGTGTGATTTTGTGTATATGCGATTGCCCGCAGAGGATGACAAAGATCAAGATCCTGGTCGCAAGCCTGATAATAAAAATGAAACTTTTAGAAAGGGTGATTTTGCTGACTTTATTGCACCTATTATCAAAACTCTCGACCTATACCGTCACCAGAACGTCGATCCTCGTGCCTTTGCTAGAACCCTAAAAAGTCTAGACCTGTATCATTATGAAGGCATTGACCCTAGTGCAGCAGCAGTCGCTTTGCAACAGTTAGCAGAAAAGCATCCAGAAGCGGGTTTAGAGATTGTTGCCTTAGAGGGACGAGGTCAAGATAAAATTCGCTTACAGGCGCAAGTCGCAGGTGGAATAAATCGTTCAGAGTTGAGTGCAGAATATTTTTCAACCTATAATCAACTTAATGATTTGCCATACAATGATCTCAAAGCACTCTTGGCAGGAATAGCAGAAAAAGATGAGCGCATTAGCAGTCTACAAGAGATGGTAAAGATTGCGCTCAAAAGTGATAAGTCTTATATGCAAGTTAACTACAATCTGGGGGATATAGTGTCTGAGCAAGTTAATATCAAAGCAGGTAGAGATATCAGTGGTGTTGTTAATCTCGGAGAGATTATCGGAGATGTCAACAATGCTGTGAATCAGTTGCCCGATTCTCAAGATCCTGAAAAACAAGGAATTAAGGAACTTCTCATGCAACTTCAAGCTGCAATAGAGGCGGAACCTAATTTAGAGCCTGAAGATAAAGCTGAAGCTTTAGAACAAGTCAAAACTCTAGCAGAAGCTGGGAAAACTTCGGAAGAAGGTAGATTGAGAAAAGCAGCCAAAACAGCCATAAAGATTCTCAGAGGAACAGTTGCTGGTTTGCCTAGTGCTGCCAAATTAGTTGAGGAATGTGGCAAGCTTCTTCCTATGATTGCTAAGTTACTAGGATTGTCGATACTTTGATTTTTTCTTCTGTGTTTTGTAAAATTTCTGTTACTATCGTCTAAATCGAATCGAGATCGCAACTGAGATCGAATTTATTACCAAACTGTTTAATAACTCTACTAACATAGACTTGAATTGTATGCTCCAGAGTTTGATAATTTTGTTCGATAGCATCACATAATATTTGCTGCTTGTGAGTGCGTTTGGGAATTGATGATGGTTCAAGGGATTGTTTGATTTGTCGGTTCACTTTACCTCCTGATAATCACCCCTATTATTTAATTCCCACCAGCAATATAATTTCTTACACTGACAAAAATATAATCATCCTAATAATTTAAGCTCTCCAGTCATAAAATCAGGATTTTGTGAAACAGTCAGAGAATAAATTATCATTTTGATTGAATTTGCAAGTAAATTAAATGTCTGACAGCTTAGTCTTAATCGGTGGTGGTCATTCCCATGCGATCGCTCTTGGTTTATGGGGAGACAATCCCCTTCCTGGAGTAAATTTAACTCTGATTAGTGATGTAGAAAATACTCCCTATTCAGGGATGCTACCAGGATATGTTGCAGGTTTCTACAGTTATGAAGAAACTCATATTAATTTGCGTTCTCTAGCAGAATATGCGGTCGCAAAATTAATTATTGATTCAGCGATCGCTCTTAACTTGCAGCAAAATCAAGTTATCTGCCAAAATCATCCTCCTATAGACTTTGACTATCTCTCGCTGGATATTGGTAGTACTCCTCAAACTATTTCTGTACCTGGGGCAAAAGAATACGCCATCCCAGCCAAACCTGTTCCCCTATTTCTAGAAGGTTGGGAAAAAGTGTTAGAGCAACAAAGAAAATATCCCGATCAAGATATTGGTATTTCTATTGTTGGTGGAGGCGCAGGAGGGGTGGAGTTGGCTTTGAATATGTATTCCCGTTTAAGTAATCAGGATAGAGACGCGAAGGGGCGTACAGGGTTTCGAGGAGGGGCTGTCTCTGGAGGAAACCTCCAGAGACAGCCCCTCCTCGAAACACAGCCCCTCAAATTTCGCGTCTGTACGAAAATCGGGGGTAAGAGAGGAAAGATCACAATTAATTTGATTCATCGAGGAGAAAAGTTACTTTCAGGTCATAATAATTGGGTCAGTAAGCGTTTAGAGAAAATATTGTTACAAAAAGGGGTTTAATTATATTTGCAAACCACAGTAACAGAAGTCTTACCAAATAGCATTCATTGTCGCTCTCCCAACTCCTCAATTACCACAATTCCCTCTAACTATACTTTTTGGGTAACTCAAGCCACTGCACCTGATTGGATCAAAGCTAGTGGAATAGGGACAGATGATCGAGGTTTTATTCTAGTTCAAGATACCCTCCAGTCACAGACTCATCCTCATATTTTTGCTACAGGAGATATTGCCACAAATCCTAATTATCCTCGTCCGAAAGCAGGAGTTTTTGCGGTGCGTCAAGGAAAACCTTTATATCATAATTGGCGATCGCTGATTACAGGTAAACCTTTACAACCCTATATTCCCCAAGAAAAATATTTAGCATTAATTGGCACAGGAGAGCAAAGCGCGATCTCGCCTTTAGCGAGGCGCTCCGCGATCGCGTCTTGGAGTAAATGGGGATTACAATCTCCTCTGCTGTGGTGTCTCAAAGATTATATCGACCGCAGGTTTATGGCTTTAACTCAAAAATAAATTTACGAAGTCGAAGGAAGCTTCGTTGTTTCAAGGCGGAGTCTGTTCGACAAATCATTTATACTCGCCATGCTTGTTGAAGTCTGACCCAAAAAGTCCTTAAGGTTTTATTGACTTCATGACGAAACATCCATCTTTGAAATTCTCTTTCGTATTTCTCTCCTTGAGATTGAAAAGTATTCCATGCCTGAAATGCTATACCTATTCCCCAGAATAATAAAATATACACAGACCAAGTTATAGCTCCTGATGATGTTAAAAGATTCAGGCACAGGAGAAAACTGTTAACAATAAGATATTTAATTAACTTTTGCTTAAAGCGATCGCGTCTATACAAGTCGAAAGCCTGACGATTTTGGTCTAGTGCCTTAAGCTCTAACCAATCTTGCTCCGCAGCTTGTATTGTGTTTGGGTCGATATCCAATTCTGCTGCTATTTCCCATAGTTGTTGCCTAGTTAATTCGTCTTCTTCCCCTTTACGGGTAAGGGCGATTTGCAATATTTGTTGGATATCTTCAGAATTATAAATTTCGGGATATTGTAGAGGGGAATCTGTCATGGCTTTTCTACTATCTCTACATTATTATTATGCCTAACTAAATGCAGTTGCAACCGTAATCAACAGGACGGTTTTTACTCTACGGTATGTTAAATGAGATATTGTTACTTTTCGTTACAATATTTTTAAGAACAAAAGAAACTTTTATATACTTCGCTTACTAATAGAAGATTATCCTATGAATAATAATATTCGTATCGGAAACTTATTTGGCATTCCTTTTTATATTAATCCTTCATGGTTTTTCATTTTAGGATTAGTAACCCTGAGCTATGGTGGAGAATTAGCTAGATTTCCCCAATTAAACGGCATTACTCCTTGGCTATTAGGTTTAGTAGTAGCAATTCTGTTGTTTGCCTCTGTTTTAGCCCATGAATTGGGTCATAGCTTTGTAGCGATCGCCCAAGGCATTCAAGTTAAATCGATCACTCTCTTTTTGTTTGGCGGTTTAGCAACTCTAGAGAAAGAATCTGAAACCCCCTTACAATCTTTACTAGTTGCGATCGCAGGTCCTATAGTAAGTTTACTCTTATTCGGCGTTTTTGCGGGCATAGGTATTAGTTTGCCGCTCAATCCCCCACTACAAGCCATTGTTTCCCTGCTAGCATACATTAACCTCGCTTTAGCCCTGTTTAACATGATTCCTGGCTTACCTTTAGATGGAGGTAACGTCCTCAAATCTATTGTCTGGAAGATTACAGGAAATCCCAATAAAGGAATTATTTTTGCTGGAAGAGTTGGTCAGGCTTTTGGTTGGTTAGCAGTTATAGTTGGGGCTTTAGCTATCCTAGGTATTAGTCAGATTGGCAGTTTTTGGACTCTTTTAATTGGTTGGTTTTTGTTACAAAATGCAGGATTTGCTGCCCAGTCTGCCACCGTACAAGAGAAACTAGACCAATATACAGCTAAAGATGCAATAATTCCCAATAGTCCCATTGTCTGTGCCGATCTCACCTTACGAGGATTTGTTAACGACTATGTTATTGGTAAACAACAGTGGCGCAAATTCCTAGTAGTTGATGAATCTGGACAATTGCTAGGTACAGTTGCTACTGATGCTCTAAAACAAATTCCTACTTCCCAGTGGACAGAAATTACTGTCGAAACTCTAGTACAACCTTTAGGTGCGATCGAAACCGTAAAATCAGACCAATCTTTACTCGAGGTAGTCAAACTAATCGAAACTCAAAATATCAAAGAGCTAGTAGTAGTTACTGAAGATAATGTAGCAGTAGGACTAATTGAGAAAGCTTCAATTCTCAATCTACTACAAAAAGATGCAGCAGCTAAAAACAAAAACAAAGAACCAGAATTAGCATCAAGTTAAGTTTACGGTAGGGTGGGCATTGCCCACCTTA
>JAAUYH010160821.1_pt1 | contig 14999 bp, 15 predicted proteins | sample 7278061 | NCBI WGS metagenome assembly JAAUYH01 (sample SAMN14350203, study PRJNA611818) | marine sediment metagenome | isolation source: surface marine sediment (0.6m) | place: French Polynesia: Moorea | collected 2018-08
TACCGAACGACTAAAATCTAAACACAACTTAATTTTTTAGGGCATGCCTGATAGAAAAAAGACGAAGATTGTGGCCACATTAGGTCCGGCGACCAGTAAAAAGGAGGTCATAAAGCAGATGATCGAAGCAGGCGTAGATGTTTTTCGCATTAATTTTTCTCATGCTGATTACGATGATGTAAGTGAACGGATTTCAATAATCCGTGAACTGGATGAAGAATTAGGCACTTACACTGCCATATTGGCTGATTTGCAGGGCCCAAAGCTCCGAGTCGGTGTAATGGCCGGTGAAGTTATTGTAGCCCCTGACGACGAAATCATCTTTGCCACAGGAGAACCATTTGAGGGGAATTCCGATCGCGTATATATGAATTATAGCGATTTTCCAAAAGATGTGAATCCCGGGGAAAGAATCCTTCTTGATGATGGTAAGTTGATTTTTGAAGTAGTTTCCTCTAACAAGGAGAATGAGGTTAAAGCCAAAGTAATTCAAGGGGGGCCTTTAAAATCTAAAAAGGGCGTCAACCTGCCGAACACGAATATTTCGCTACCGGCTCTCACCGAAAAAGATATTCAGGATGCGATTTTCGCCATTTCACAAAAAGTGGATTGGATAGCATTATCCTTTGTTCGATATAGCCAGGACCTGATCGATCTTCAAAACCTGATCCGCGAACATGCAGAGCATAAGATCCCAATCGTTGCGAAAATTGAAAAACCTGAAGCGGTAAAGAATATAGATAAAATCGTTTCCTATTGCGATGGTATCATGGTTGCCAGGGGGGACCTGGGTGTGGAAGTTCCGGCACAGGAAGTACCCCTGATCCAGAAAAGACTGGTGCTAAGAGCCAAAAGAGCGCGCATACCTGTGATCATAGCGACTCAGATGATGGAAACCATGATCACCAGTCTCACTCCTACACGGGCAGAAGTTAACGACGTGGCCAATTCGGTCATGGACGGGGCCGACGCTGTGATGCTCTCCGGGGAGACTTCGGTTGGGAATTACCCAGTACAGGTGATCGAGAAAATGGCCAGTATACTGCATAGCGTGGAGAGTTCGGAACTTATCCGGGTCCCACAGGAGCCGCCTCATATAAGGACCAAACGATATATCACCAAATCCGTTTGCTACCATGCAGCTATCATGGCCAATGAGATCAAGGCCAAAGCCATTTCCACCCTGACGAACAGCGGCTACACGGCTTTTCAGATATCTGCCTGGCGCCCGAGAGCTCATATACTCGTTTTCACTTCCAACAAGAGAATTCTAACGCAACTGAATTTACTATGGGGGGTGAAGGCATTTTACTATGACAGGTTCGTATCCACCGATGAGACCATTGAAGATGTAAATGCTATTGCCTGTAAAAAAGGTTTTCTTGACGTGGGAGACATGCTTATTAGTCTTGCAGCCATGCCCATAAAATCAAAAGGAATGGTGAATACGCTTCGGGTGACTGAGATTGAGACCTGTAGTTTCTAGTAGCTGATTGCACAGAAATAATTCCTACTGTTAATGATATCCCGCATCGGGTTACTGCTTAAGTGTAAGTATCCGGTTTTTCAACGTACCAATAATCGAGAGCAATTCTTTGCAGAAGATGAGGTTTGAATATTACGATAATAAACTGGGAGCCGTACTCGGTCTTACCGATAATATCCGGGAGGACGAAAGAAGATTTTCCATTACGGATTGGACCATCAAGTTTCTTTGGAACAGGAATAAGCAGGCCGAAAGCATCAGAATAGATGACCGGCTCATTACTCTGTTACCTAACCAGATTCTTACTACTACCTATCTTCATAAAGTATCCTATCAGGATACAAAATTACCTATCACAGCCTTTACATTTAATAGAGAGTTTTATTGTATCTCGGACCATGACAGCGAAGTCTCCTGTAATGGAATATTGTTTTTTGGCGCCCAGGAAATCCCGGTGATCACCATTCCCGAAGATCAGGAAAACAAGTTTGAAGTTCTGTATCAGGTCTTTATTGAAGAGTTCTCAAACCCGGATCATATACAGGGAGAGATGCTTCAAATGTTGCTAAAAAGACTGATCATCCTAACTACCAGGCTGGCCAAAGAACAGCTCATAGTAGAAGAACTTGACAATGAACAGGTGGAGACCATTCGAAAATTCAATTTTTTGGTGGATCTACATTTTAGGGAAAAAAGGAAAGTGAGTGACTATGCGGAAATGCTGTTCAAAAGCCCAAAAACACTCTCTAATTTATTTGCTAACTATAACCAGAAATCTCCTCAGCAGGTCATACACGAAAGACTGGCACTGGAAGCCAAAAGAATGTTGCAGTACACTGACAAGCAAAATCAGGAAATCGCTTTTGAATTGGGCTTTAACGATGCAGCTCATTTCAGCAGGTTTTTCAAGAAAATGGCCGGAAATTCTCCTTCTTCGTACCGACAATCAAGTACTATCCCGGCATAGAGGGAAATTTGTACAAGCGGTCGGGCAATTCCTCCTAACACTTACCTTCTATATGGTCGCATCTTTGCCTTGAAATTAAAAGATGAAATCATGAAGAATATTTCCCCATTCAATTTGATCCAGGTTTTTGGACGGACTAAAAGGCCAGTTCTAAATCTAGTAGACCCAGTTCAGCATTGTGAAGAAAATCAACATCACGATTTTTATTGCGATGCCGAACGTCCATATATATATCAAAACAATTAATTAATAACCAGAGTTGGATTTCTTCCAACTCCTAAAACAATATTACTATGAGTACATTTAAAGTTCCAAGCAGAGACGAAGTAAGTCCTAATAATCAGGCGATTTTTGACCAATTAAAAGGTGCCGTAGGTTTTGTGCCTAACCTGTATGCAACCTATGCATATTCTGAAAATGCACTGGCCAACTATTTGACCCTGTCCAACGCCAAAACGTCATTGAAAGCCAAAGAGAAAGAAGTGATCAATTTGGCTGTAAGTGAAGTAAACGCATGTGTTTACTGTTTGTCAGCCCATACAGCTATTGGTAAAATGAACGGTTTTACAAATGAGCAAATTCTTGAACTAAGAGCGGGCTATGCTTCATTTGACAATAGGTTGGATGCTTTGGCAAGACTGGCCAAAAATCTTACTGAAAAAAGAGGTGCAGCTGACCAGGAAGTCCTTGAAAATTTCTTTAACAACGGATGGACCAAGGAAAATTTGATTGACACTATTGTGATGGTTGGAGACAAAACTATTTCCAACTATGTTCACAAAACAACTCAAGTTCCTATTGATTTTCCCGTTGCACAACCACTACAACATGCGGAAGTGTAAACAGGAGATCTTGTTTGATTAGGTTGGCCCCCAAAGTACAAGCTTTGGGGGTTTTTTTATGGAATTTTCTTTGTAGTCATTTGTGTATATTTAGCAGTGTCGAATATTCAGTCGTACGATAATCTCTCAGACCTCTATGCCAATGAAGAGGTGGGCAGGCGTTTTGAACAGAAAACGGATTTTACCATTCACCGGCTTGAGATTGCTCATCCCCAACCGGTTGATTCCCCGGTTTTCAGGGCCAACTACTACTCTTTTGTATTAATTAAGACCGGTCAGACCTCCTACTCTATTGACGGGCATACTTTTAGGACCAAGCCTGGAACCCTCTACTTCACTAATCCGGGGCATTTGAAATCATTTTCCATAACCGATCCTGCCGAAGGTTTTCTGATTACGGTTTCTGAGGACTATCTGATCCGGAATATAGACAGCAGAATTTTTGATGAATTTGGATTTCTGCTTACAGAAATGGTACCTCCATGCTATCTGAGCAATATTAAATTCGAGGAACTTCTCACACTTTGTATGCAGATAGAGGAAGAATATCAAAAGGACTCCATACTCAAGCAAAAGATCATAAGTTCATTTTTCACCATTTTTCTCTATAGGATCAAGGAATTCCTGATGGATGACACCAATTTTACAAATGAGTATAATCGGGAGTCACAGATCGTTGAAAATTTCAAAAAAGACCTGGAATCAAATTTCAGGCAATTGTTTCGCGGTGAAGTGAAGCGGATCAATAATGTTCAGGAATATGCTCAGTTGCAGAATTTACATCCAAATTATTTAAGCACCGTCATCAAAACAAAAACAGGAAGCACGCCACATGCCTTTATTCGCGATAAAACAATTTCAGAAGCCAAAGCCTTACTTCAAAATTCGAACTATTCGGTAAAACAGGTAGCTTATCAATTGGCCTATTCAGATCCTGCTAATTTTTCAAAATTCTTTAAAAAAGAAACCGGTTTTACACCAGCCGCCTACCGCAAAAGCAGGAAAAGCTAAAATTTTACCATCTTTCCTTAGACTTTCACCTTTTGTGCGACTAAAAAGCTCCCCATCTTTGTAACAAACTTAAAAATTAACTTATGGGAAGTTTAAATAGTAAGATCGCGCTGATCACAGGAAGCAGCAGAGGTTTAGGCAGGGAAATGGCCTTAAAGCTGGCAGAAAATGGAGCAAAAATTATCGTGACCTACGGCACCAACCTGGAAGCAGCTGAAAAAACGGCCGAAGAAATAAAAGATCTGGGTTCCGAGGCCGTGATTCTTCAACTGGATACTTCGAAAGTGGAAGGTTTCGATTCATTCCTTGCTCAACTTAAAACGGGTTTAACAGAAGCCTGGGAAACAAAACGAATAGATATACTGGTTAATAATGCGGGTATCATTGCGCATGCTTTGGCGGAGGAAACATCATTGGAAACCTATGATGCGATCCACAATATTCATTTAAAAGGACCTTATTTCCTTACTCAAAAAATATTGCCCATAATGAATGACGGAGGGCGAGTGATCAATGTATCCAGCGGACTTGCCCGATTCAGCATACCGGGATACAGCGCCTATGCGGCAATGAAGGCAGGGATTGAGGCATATACCCGATACCTGGCGAAAGAACTTGGACAGAGAGGCATCACAGTTAATGTGGTCGCCCCCGGAGCGATAGATACAGATATGAACAAGGAAGCAATGCAAGACCCGGGATTTGTAGAGATGATCTCTTCCCTCACGGCTCTTGGCAGGGTAGGCCGGCCGGATGATATTTCAGGGGTTGTAGCCTTTTTGGCTTCTGACGATGCCAGATGGGTCAACGGACAGCGGATAGAGGCATCTGGAGGTATGTTTCTGTAAAATGGAGATATAAAGGAGCTGCTTAAGAGGCGGCTCCTCACTAAAAATCAAATCTTAGTTGTATAGTCACATCTTCCTGCTGATCTTTCATTTCTTTGTTCTTTGTATTAAGATTGGAGAGGGTAATGCCCAAAAGACGAACCGAATTATCCAGAGTTTCCTGTAAGAGCAACTCTTTGGCGGTTTCCAGGATCAGAGCTTTTTCTGAAATAAAATAAGGAAGGGTTTTACTCCTGGTATGAAGGCTGAAATCGCTATATCTGATCTTTAAGGTAATTGTTTTCCCGGCAATATTGCTTTTTGTCAATCGCCTTTCCAGTTCATCAGCAATGTGCTTCAGTTTTTCTAACATAAAGACTTCACTGCTTAGATTTTCACTAAAAGTTCTCTCTGCACCAACCGATTTTGGAGTTCGATGTGGTTTTACTTCACTGGTGTGGATACCTCGCACTACCTGATAGTAGAATTGACCGCTCTTACCAAAATGAGTTTCCAGGTATTCCAATGGCCTTGATTTAAGATCTTTCCCGGTAAAAATGCCGAGTTTGTACATTTTTTCAGCTGTCACTTTTCCTACTCCATAGAACTTTCTTATTTCCAGGTTTTCCAAGAATTCAATCACGTCTTCGGGATTTACAGTTTTTTGTCCATTGGGTTTATTGATGTCACTGGCAACCTTGGCGATGAATTTATTGATGGATATCCCTGCAGAAGCGGTCAGATGGAGCTTATCATAAATACGTCTTCGGATTTCCGCTGCAATAAGAGTAGCAGATGGATTCCCTTTTTTGTTTTTGGTCACATCCAGGTAGGCTTCATCCAGAGAAAGAGGTTCCACCAGATCTGTATAATCTAAAAAGATCTTTCGTATTTGCTTCGAAACTTCTTTGTAACGATCAAAGCGCGGTTTCACAAAGATGAGGTCCGGGCATTTTCTCTTGGCGAGTACTCCGCTCATGGCGCTACGCACTCCAAATTTACGGGCTTCGTAACTGGCGGCAGATACCACACCTCTTTTTGAACCACCTCCTACTGCAAGAGGCTTTCCTTTCAATTCCGGATGATCTAATTGCTCAACCGATGCGTAAAATGCGTCCATATCAACATGGATGATTTTTCGTATGGGGAAATCGAAAAACATAATCAAAATTAAGGTATATTTAAATCGCCTCGCAGGAATAAGACCTATTCATCATCATGGAAATTGAACGAAAGTTTTTGGTGACATCAGCTGATTATAAAGATGAAGCTTTTGATCATCACCTCATAAAACAGGGATTCCTCAGTACAGACCCTGAAAGAACCATACGTATCCGTGTGAGCGGCCATAAAGGCTATTTAACCATTAAGGGAATGTCAAATGCTGCAGGGACTTCGCGTATGGAATGGGAATATGAAATAGACGGGAACGAGGCTCAGGAATTGCTGGGGTTGTGTGAGGGAAACATAATAGAAAAAATACGCTATCTGATCCAGTCTGGCGACCATCTGATCGAAGTGGATGAGTTCCAAGGCGCCAATATGGGATTGGTAGTGGCAGAAGTAGAACTGAAATCGGAAGATGAAGTGATCACCAAACCAAATTGGATTGGAGAAGAAGTTACGGGTGATCCTAAATATTACAATGCGCAACTGAGTTTAAAACCTTTTAACCAATGGGATTAATTAAAAGAATAGCCATTTTAGTTTGTACCCTTGGGGTATTTTCCTGTGGAGAATCGGAAATTCCACCGGCAACCACAAACCCTGAGATAGAAACCAGTATTAAACAGATCAAAGAAGAACTCAATGCCAAAGGTTTTCAAACCTTTGACTATATCGATGAAAAGACCGGAGATACGATCATCATGCAGCAGTACTTTATCGCTTTTCTCAAGAGGGGAACCAATAGATCTCAGAACCAGGAGGAAGCAGACAGTTTGCAAACTCTGCATCTGGCCCACCTCGCCAGGATGTATGAACTCGGCTTTGCCGATATTTCAGGTCCTTTCGGGGATGACGGAGATATCAGAGGGATTACTATTTATAATACTCCAACGCTGGAAATGGCAGATTCACTGGCCCATCTGGATCCGATGGTAAAATCTGGCCGACTTGTCATAGAAATACATCCCTGGTGGGCTGGCAAAGGATTTCCACTGAGATAGTTTAATAATTCCCGATTAATTAAATTACAGGGCTAAAAACCGCTTTTGAACTGTTCCAGGAAGCGAAGATCATTTTCGCTGAACATACGGATATCAGGTATCTGGTAGAGCAGGAGTGCGATGCGATCAATACCTAATCCAAAGGCAAATCCGGAGTATTCTTTTGAATCGATACCGCAATTATCGAGTACATTGGGATCAACCATTCCACATCCCATAATTTCCAACCAACCTGTACCCTTGGTCATTCTGTAATCGGTCTCCGTTTCAAGACCCCAGTAGACATCCACTTCAGCGCTGGGTTCTGTAAAAGGGAAATACGAGGGCCTTAGCCGGATCTTGGACTTCCCGAAAAGTTCGTCCGTAAAGAACTGAAGCGTTTGCTTTAGATCCGCAAAGGAGACATCTTTATCAACATAGAGCCCTTCTACCTGGTGGAAAAAGCAATGTGAACGGGCCGAAATGGCCTCGTTGCGGTAAACCCGGCCTGGCGATATGGTCCTGATAGGCGGCTTGTTGTTCTGCATATAGCGCACCTGAACCGAGGAAGTATGTGTTCTCAACAAGATATCGGGATCGGTTTGCACGAAAAATGTGTCCTGCATATCCCGGGCGGGATGGTATTCCGGTAAATTGAGGGCGGTAAAATTATGCCAGTCGTCCTCAATCTCAGGTCCCTCGGAGACATTGAATCCAATACGTGAGAAAATATCAATTATTCGATTTTTTACAATGGAAATAGGATGCCTTGAACCTAATTCCATGGGTTCTGCCGGTCTTGTGAGGTCACCGTATTGGGCTGCGACCTTCTCTTTGGTATTTAAGGAAGTGGTAAGTGCATTTACTTTGTAAGCAGCCTTATTTTTTAGCAAGTTGATGGTTTGGCCAAATTCCTTTTTCTGATCGTTCGGAATGTTCTTGAACTCTGAGAAATACTTATTCAACAGGCCTTTTTTCCCCAGAAATTTGATACGAAATTCCTCTACCGTTTTAGGGTCATCCGCGGTAAATTCATCAACTTCAGCAATATGTTTTTTTAGCTCGTCAATCATTTGAGTTTCCATGGCATATCCATTTTACCACTGCACATCCTATAAAAAGGAAGGCCGCGTCAAATTTAACACTTTTAAAAATGTAGAATTGTAAAAAGGTGATTAATTACCGGCTAGTCTTTTCTCTTCTTCGTAGTGATTGCTTCTTAACCAGGCAACACATTCGTCAAAGTCTTCAAATATATGTTCAGGTGGCACAAGATCCGGAATAATATCGATCCGCTCCATCATATACTTAGGCTGATCCAGGATACCGGTAAATAATACCATAATATTATGCCTTTGCAATGTTAGCACAGCATCCTCCATGGCATAGAGGCCGGATTGATCCATATATTGCATTCTTCCAAGTCTTATTATAACAGCTTTGGCCGTGGCAGGGATCTGCACTAAAAGTTGCTGAAAATCACTGGTAGTACCAAAAAACAGAGGCCCTTTAATATGTTTGATAAAGACCTCTTCCTTGAGCGAGGAAGGAAAATCTTTCTCGTCTGCCCAGGCTTTTTCTTTTAGAAGAGCTTTTACATCTGATCTCATAGCAGTCAGATCACCCATTTTCTTCATAAACATTATAGAAGCGATGACCAATCCTATCCCAACGGCATAAACCAGGTTCCAGAATGTGGAAAGGACAAGTACCACGATCATGACCAATACCTCTGAACTGAGTTTTAAGGGCCCTACTTTAACGTCTCTGGGCAAACTGGGTATGGCCCTAAGCCCTTTGTAATCCATTACGGCAATGCCAACCGTTATTAAGATCCCGGCCAGAACAGCTGCAGGGATCTGCGAGGCTACCGGACCCATAGCCAGTAAGATAACAAGCAGTAGAACACCGGCTATCATGCCGGAAAGTCTTGTTTTCCCTCCGGAGTTTATGTTGACTACGGTACGAATAGTGGCACCTGCACCAGGTATACCACCAAATAACGCTGCAATACTATTACCGATCCCCTGACCCACCAACTCTTTGTTGGGTTTGTGTCTGGTCTTGGTCATATTGTCTGCCACAACGGAAGTAAGAAGAGAATCAATGGCGCCTAGCAATGCCAGGGTAAGGGCTGTAAAGATATATGGGGTTATGCTGTCAATAGAAAACGAACTGAAGATTTCCCAATTTGGCATGGGGAATCCTTCGGGAATTTCTTCAATAGGTCTGTAATCCAAACCAAAACCATAGGCAACGCCCGATACAACTATCAAAGCCACCAAAGTACTTGGAACCGATGTGGTAATTCGTTTAAATCCATAAATAATGACAATGGTGGTAATTGCCAGGATCAATTCCAGCCAATTGATATTATTCAGGGCTCTGGGTAATACATTGAAAGCTCCCAGCACACCGGATGCTTCTTTGGCCGCCAAAGTTCTGGCCTCTTCTTCAATGGTACTTTCTGTTATTTGGCTGGCCCTTGCAATGGTTTCTTCAAAGTCTTCCAAAACAAGGATACCTTCGCCTGCTTCTTCTTTGAGGATATTCTCCAGTATAATTTCTTCGGCCTGAGGTTTGAAAGGTAATACCCAGTCTTCATCTTCTTTAGGATAGTAGCCTAATGCGGGTAATATCTGAGTAACTATGATAATGACACCAATTGCCGTCATAAAGCCCGATACAACCGGATAAGGTATATAGCGAATATACCTTCCTATCCGCAGCAATCCCAGTCCGATTTGCATGATACCGGCAAGAAGAAATACCGTTAAAATAGCCGGCAGTGCTTTCTCCACACTCCCATCGTAAATGGCAATGATCCCTGCAATGATGACCATACTCACAGCCGTCATAGGGGCAGTAGGTCCGGAAATCTGAGTGTTGGTACCGCCAAACAGAGCGGCGAAGAAGCTGATAAAGATCGCTCCGTATAGTCCCGCACTAGGGCCAAGTCCGGAGCTGACCCCAAAGGCTAAGGCTAAGGGGAGGGCAACAATTCCTGCAGTAATACCACCGAATAAGTCGCCTCTAAGGTTGGTAAAAAGGTTGGCCATTCTTTGCTAGTAGTATTAATTTGCAAAGAATATAGTGTTTTTTGATAAAATAGGCCAAGGATTAACAAATCCTTGGCCCCAATATTTTCGATATAGGTTTTAGTCGAAGAAGCGTACCTCGCCGGTATGTATATCGTACATACCACCGATGATCTTGATGGAACCATCATCTTCCAACTCTTTCAGGACCGGGCTTTTTTGCCTGATGTTCCCGATGGTCAGAGCCACATTCTTCTCGGCTACATTATTTACAAAGTCCGAGTTAGCTGAAGTCCGTAAAGATTCCTCCTGAGGTTCGGTAACGGCCTCGACCGCAGGTTGGATCTTGCTCAGAAGTACCGTAAGATTGCCTAATTCAGCATGGTCCACGGCCCCTTTTACCGCACCGCAACTAGTATGGCCCAAAACCAGAATAAGCTTTGTGCCGGCCAGCTTGCAAGCAAATTCCATGCTGCCTAACAGATCTTCGTTGACAATATTACCGGCCACTCGGGCACTAAAAATGTCACCGACACCCTGATCGAAGATCAATTCTGCGGATACACGCGAATCTATACAGCTTAATATCGTGGCAAAAGGATATTGCCCACCTGCCGTATCAGCGACCTGTTCCAAGAGGTCCCTGTCAGATTGTTGACTTTTAACAAATCTGCGGTTGCCTTCTTTAAGGATTTCTATGGCGTCCAGGGGGCTGATAGCTGCCTGGGTTTCCTTGGTATGTGCTTTCATAACTATTAATTGTTTAATCGGTTATGCCGACTTTGGCCTGAGTCTAAAGAATTGGATATAACTTTCCGGGTTTTCGGCAATACCGCGTTCGGAAATCAATTTAATATCTATTTTTCGATTTCTCGCTTTTTCTGAGAAATCTTCCAGGATTTCTACGATATCATTGTCGAGGTAACGGGTATTTCTAACGTCTAATTCCAATTCAGTTCGCTCCGGGAGGTTATCCAGTTCCTTAAGGATGGCACCCTTGTTGAAAAAGGTCACTTCCTCTGCCAGGGTCATTTTTATTTTATGACGACCATTGCTCTGATCTTCAATATGCAAGAAGTGTGAATTCTGGTAACTCTTGATCAAGATCACCACAATTCCTACGCCCAGTCCAAGTCCGATACCTATGAGCAGGTCTGTGAATATAATACCAAGTACGGTTACGGTAAATGGAATAAATTGCTTCCACCCCAATTGGTACATCTTTTTGAAAAGAGCTGGCTTGGCAAGTTTGTATCCAACGACAAAAAGAATTGCCGCCAGGACGGAAAGCGGGATCATATTAATTAGTCGGGGGATCAGTATGATAGCGAACAGTAGAAAGAATCCGTGAATAATGGCAGACATTTTAGTTCTTCCACCGGACTGTACGTTGGCAGAACTCCGGACGATCACCTGCGTGATCGGCAGACCTCCGATCATCCCGGAGATGATGTTACCTGTTCCCTGTGCAAGCAGTTCCCTATTTGTTGGGGTTACTCGTTTATCAGGATCGAGCCGGTCCGTTGCCTCTACGCACAACAAGGTCTCCAAACTTGCTACGAGGGCAATGGTAAATGCTGTAAGCCAAATGTCTGAGCGGGTAATAGCAGCAAAGTTGGGCAAGCTGAACTGTGCCATGAAAGACTCCGCATCTGCTGGGATTGGAACACTTACGAGGTGATCTTGTGAAATACCCCAAAATTCGTTGCCGGAAGTTATTATAAAATACACAATACCGGCAATAACTGCTACCAACGGACCTTGTATCAATTTGAAGATCTTAGCTCTTTTGGAGAGAACTTTTTCCCAAAGGATCAGTATACCCATCCCCAGTACGGCAACCAGAGTGGCTCCCGGACTTATATATTTAATAGCATTTATTATTCCCGAAAATGTATTTTCGCCATCTACCTGGATAAATGCAAAATCACCCTCCGGGGCAGTGTCATAGCCAAAGAAGTGTGGAATTTGTTTAAGAATGATAATGATACCTATACCGGTAAGCATCCCTTTAATAACTGAGGATGGAAAGTAATATCCGATGACCCCGGCTTTAAGTACTCCAAAGATCAACTGAATAATTCCACCCAGAACAACGGCCAACAAAAAGTTTTCATATCCGCCCAGGCTACCAATGGCAACCAGAACAATGGCGGCCAAACCGGCCGCTGGTCCACTCACTCCGATGTGGGAACCACTAAGGGAACCTACTACGATACCTCCTACAATCCCGGCGATCAGGCCTGAAAAAAGAGGGGCGCCACTCGCCAGTGCAATACCTAGACACAAGGGGAGAGCTACAAAGAATACAACAATACTAGCGGGTAAATCGCTTCTTAATTTTTTGAACATGACAAATAGATTTATCCTTAAAACTGTTTTAAGGAATTAATGAATAAAAGATGAAATAAGGGTACTGGATCTAGATGTAATGTTCCGGAGGAGGGAGTGGTATCTCCTCAATATGACCGGTATTGGAAAGTAAGTGCCGGCCAAATAAATCTGATTTGTTTTGCTGATCCGGAAACAATTCTTTCCGATTCGCTTCTGGTATGATCTTCTCTTCCAGCTTATCCTTTTTATCAGCTTCCTTCTGCTCCTCTTCATTGTGACACAAAAGGAGTAGCGAAGATTCCCCTTTATCAACGATAGCCATCACAGACGGGGTTACAATGGAGAAAATCCAAAGCGATAAAAAACCTACAAGGATCAGATTTTTCATTGATTAGTTGATGAAAGCACAAAAATAATAGGAAAACGATGTAGTATTGTTAAGAGATTATTAAAAATCCTTCAATAATCTTATTTCATCTTCCTGCACCCAACCGATCTTTCCATCGGCCAGTTCTATCTTTTTATAGTCCTCAAGTCCCTCAAGTACCTGAACCTTAGTTCCTTCGTGGAGAATAAAGACCTCTGAACTCCGCTCATTAGGCTCTGATTTAACCAAACATTCGGCAACGAAAACAATGGCAGGCTGTTCGGAATTGTAGTTTTTATTTTCTATAAAGGCGAAACTTACGCAGATAATAGCTACTACGAGCGAGATCATACTGGTGATAAAGGCAACTCGTTTATGAGATGAATACCTTAAGAAATAATAGGCCAAATAGGCCAATACAAAGAGGATTACAAAGAATACCGCGGTATAGGCCCACTGGTCAAAAGTGAGCCATCCGATGATGCTGTTGTAAATCCTGCTTAATCCGGATTCCGGAAGCGGTTCTATTGAATCTACGGTCATTTGCTGAGCGTAAACCAGGTTGTTCTTTATCTCTTTATCGCTTGGATCTAAAAGAAGAGCTTTTTCATAGTAATAAATACTGGGTGCAATCTGGTTTAGTTTGTAATAACAATTACCTAGATTGTAGTACAAAGCGGCCGAGTGCTCTCCCTGACTGAGTATTTCAAGATAGTTTTCTATGGCGTCCTGATAATTTCCCTCGTTATAGGAAGCTGTAGCACTATTGAATAATTCTTCATTTTGTCCCCATGAAGCCAGGCCACTCAACACCATCAACAATATCAATATACCCTTCTTCATATTACAGTCTTTTGTCTATGGACGAGATTACTTCACTTGCCTTGTTGTAATCCTGTTGCATCTGCACTTCGGAGAAGGGGCTGTATCGAGCCATTTCACAATTCTGCAGCAGCTCTATAAAGCCTTGTGTGGTTTTTTCACTTATCTTCTTTTCCTCAAGCAGATTCGCAATTTTTTCCTTACTGAATTCCGAGGTCTCAATTTTCAGTTTTGCTTTCAGGTAATTGTGCAATGCTTTTTCAAGTGCTATGTAAAAGTCTTCCTTACTACCCAGATTACGCTTGGCGGTAGACAGGTATTTTCTGGCCAGCTTATTGGCACGCTTGATCCTATTCCCAATTTCGTCACTGGCAATTGCTTCACGCCTTTTACCCAGTACTATGACAAGAGGGATAAGTAATAGGGGCGAAATCAGCCAGGCATAGAACCGAGGACTGGCAAAGAAATACTGGCTCCCAATTGTACTCAGATTTGGAGTTAGTTTTATAAAATTAAATTGTGCTCCAGTGCTAACCACACTTTGTTTGCTTCCAGAAGGTGATGGAGTAGCGGTAATAGCGCCGGCTGACGGACCATCGAGAACATTGATCATGATCTCTTCGGATGCCAAGGTGTGATACTTACTTGTTTTGGGATTAAAATAGCTGAAGGAGATTCTCGGAATTGGATATTTACCCCGGTATGAAGGGACAATCGTATAATTGTTACTTACCTTGCCCTGCATTCCTGAGAGAGCCGTGCGCACATCTACATTAAATTCCGGTTCATATACTTCCAGTGAAGCCGGTAAATTGGGTTCGGGAAGCTGGAACAACTTTAAGTTCCCTTTACCCTTAACTTCTACTACTGCCTGAAGTGATTCTGTAGCCTTCAGCTCCGTCTTGCTGGCACTGACCACAAAATCGAATTCACCCACAGCACCGCTAAAATCCGCCGGTTTACCCTGTTCAGGAAGTGGCTTTACGTTGATGGTCCTTTTCCCGGCCGAAACAGTTTTATTCGTTTGGGTGTAGATCCTTCCACCAAAGAAATCCCGGCGATTAGTAGGGACATCCAATGTAACATCCAAAGACAGGGGTTCTATTTCAAGTTGACCTGACTTTTGCGGGTACAGCACAACTTTCTTAAGAATAACAA
>JAAUYH010216266.1_pt1 | contig 14998 bp, 13 predicted proteins | sample 7278061 | NCBI WGS metagenome assembly JAAUYH01 (sample SAMN14350203, study PRJNA611818) | marine sediment metagenome | isolation source: surface marine sediment (0.6m) | place: French Polynesia: Moorea | collected 2018-08
AATGGGAAAACCACGACTTTCTACATTAAGAGCCAAGTTTTCTCCCATTACGGCTAAACCAATTACTCCAAAAGTTCTTTGTGTCATATAATTGAGTTTATCTGAAGGGTCTTTATCTCCTTCAGACTAACTTGTCATTCCAGTAATTGGTTGTAAAAAAGGGATTAAATTTAGATTCTTGCTGGGGAATTAAATCTACTGCTACTCAGTAGAGCATTTTATTGTGCCAAAATAAACGGGCGATCGACAAATCTTGAAAAAATATTTAAAATTTTATTGCCGATCGAGATTGAGAACTAGATAAACCGATAAACTCAGTTAGTAGTGAGTAATTTTCTTTAAAAAACGGTTTTATGGCTTACTACTGGTATAAAGCATTTCATTTAATTGGGGTTGTAGTTTGGTTTGCAGGTTTATTTTACCTGGTGCGTTTATTTGTCTATCATGCTGAAGCTGCTCAAGAACCAGAACCAGCCCAGAGCATCCTCAAAAAACAATACGAAATAATGGAAAAACGCCTCTACAATATCATCACCACTCCTGGGATGATCTTAACGGTGGCGATGGCAATTGGTTTAATTTCTACCGAGCCAGAAATTCTTAAATCTGGTTGGCTACATTTCAAATTAGCTTTTGTCGCACTTTTAGTGGGCTACCACCATTATTGTGGACGCATCATGAAGAAATTGGCAAAAGATGAATGCCAATGGACGGGACAACAATTTAGAGCTTTAAATGAAGCACCGACAGTTTTTTTGGTAGTAATTGTACTTTTAGCTGTCTTCAAAAATAGTTTACCTCTAGACTTAACTACCTGGTTGATTGTTGCTCTAGTCATTGCTATGGTTGCTGGTATTCAACTCTATGCCAAGAAGCGAAGAAAAGATAAGGAGAAACTAGCACAAGTCGATCGAGAACCAAAATTAACGTGAGTTCGGAATTCAAGGGGCTGTCCGATGAGAAAACCTCATCGGTTTATACGCTCCGCCGAATTCCCAACTCCCTTGGTTTCTTCGCACAATTCAACAATACGATCGAAATTATAACTATAAGTTAATTCTCCTAAAGCTGTAGCTAAATGCTTATAGTGTGGGGGAATTTTGTCAACTAACTGCATAATCAGATCGGCATCAACGGCGATCGCAGCATGGTAGAGTTTAGCAATCCATTCTGGGGACATACAGTTTAAATCTCGAGCATTAAGAGATTCACTTTCTGTCTGGGAGGATGGCAAGTCATGAGAAGTAGGGTTTTCTGCATATATATACTTTACTCCTAAATATTTAGCCATTTTGTCGAAAATAACTTGTTCTTGAAAAGGCTTGCTGACAAAATCGTCACAACCAGCAGCTAATATTTTTGCCCTTTGTTCTTCAAAGGCTGATGCTGTTAAGGCAATAATTACTGTTGGTTCTGTTTGCTCTTGTTGCTGTTGCAGTTGTTTAATCTTTTGGGTAGCAGTATATCCATCCATTACAGGCATACGTATATCCATCCAAATTAGATGAGGATGCCATTCTTGCCAAAGCTCGATCGCTTCTATGCCATTGTTAGCAGTGCGAGGAGAAAAACCAACAGTTTGTAATAGTTGTGTTAATAAGTCTCGATTTTCCTGGCGGTCGTCTACTACTAGAATACGATAGGAAGGTTGTTCTGGTGCTACTTTTAACACCCGTTTTTTTCCCAGTAACTTATCTATAGTTGGTGATGGTGCTAATAATACTTTTATATCAAAATAAAAAGTAGAACCTCGATTTAGTCTACTGCTGACATGAATATCTCCCCCCATCAACTGCACGAATTGATGACTAATAGCTAGCCCCAAACCCGTTCCCCCTTCTGATTTAATACCGACAAAGGTTTGCACGAAAGGTTGAAATAGTTTACTTATTTCGTTTTCAGCTATACCCTTACCTGTATCTTCTACTTCAAACAAAAGTTTGAGGGAATCATCGGCACTATTAGTTATAGATCGATCGCTTTTTACTCTCAGGGTTACTCCTCCAGTGTGAGTAAATTTCACTGCATTACCGAGAAGATTAATAATTACCTGACGCAATTTACGACAATCGCTGACAATATAGCTTGGTAAATCCGGTGCTAAAACAAAATTAAAAGAAAGCTGTTTTTGCTCAGCCCTAATTTGAAACATTTCTCTGATAGTTTGTAGCAACTGATGCAGATCGAAAGGCTCTGAATTAACAACAGTACGTCCCGCTTCAATTTTCGACATTTCTAGCACATCGTTAATTAAATTGAGTAAATGCTCCCCACTGCGGTTAATAATGGCAAGAGACTCTTTTTGTTGAGAGGTGATCGTTACATCTCGATTCATTAATTGAGCAAATCCTAGAATAGCGTTGAGGGGTGTTCTCAATTCATGACTCATATTAGCTAGAAATATACTTTTAGCACGGTTAGCAGTTTCTGCTTCTTCGGCTTTTATTTCTAACTGATGGCTGTAATCTTCTAATTTTTGTCGAGAAAGGGATAATTGTCGGGATAACCAAATAATCCCCAAGAACAATCCAAACACAGAAATCAACCCTACAGCGATGATGTTACTTGCCAGTTGACGAGCAGGAGCAAAGGCTTCATCTCGATCGATTTCTACCAGTAAAGCTAAATCTTGATCGTTGAGCCAACGATAAACACCGAGTACGGGAGAATTATCGTAGTTACGATAGAGTCCATAGCCACTAATGCCACTCATCGCAGCATCAATACCAGGACTTCTAATTCCTGGAGGAAATTCTTCGGTACTGTCACTATCTCTAGAAATAAAGGAATTTTTACTGACCAAAGAACCAACTAAATAAGTTTCACCACTTTCTCCTAAACCAGTGCGCTCTCTAACAATGCGATCGATCCGCTCTAAATTAAGATCGACTAATACTATTCCCTGACGAATACCCTCTCGGTTGCGGATGGGTTTGGCTAGGGTAACGGCAGGTTTACCTGTAAAGGGGGAAACATAGAAAATAGGCGCAAAGTTATCTCCTAGTTTTACTTCTTCTACATAGGTAATATTGGCTAAGATTTCGTATTCCCCTTCTCGTTGTTTATTGGTTGAGAAAATAATTTTGTTACTACGGTCGAGAATAAAAATTTCCCGTAGATTTGGCTTGATTTTAACTCCTTCTGACAAATATTGAGAAAGAATTGCATAGGCTGTTTGGTAATCTTTCTTAATAGTTGTTTTACCTAAAAGAATATTGAGATTAGCCTGCACATCTGGCAATTGAGTAGTCAGCAGAAAATCTCGTTGTCGATCTTCAAACCAACGATTAATTTCTGCTTCTTTGAGGGTAGCAGCAACACTCAGTCGAGCAAAAGCAGCAGCACGAAGAGCATTTCTCGCTCTTAGATAAGCTACACTTCCTACCACACCCACTGTTAATAGAGACAGAAGCAGGAAATAATTAGCAACTTTTGTAGTTAAAGATTGCTGCCAAAATTTCATCTTTACGGTATTGACGAACAAAATAGATGTTTTTCTATCTTACTTTCTAGTTCTGGTATATTCTTTCTGTGGTGGTTTTGTTATTAAAATGCAGTCGCGCAGAAAGAAAAACTACTATAAAATATGTCAGTAGACAATTTTAGATTTATCTATGGCTCCTTTGCCAGAATATCAACCAAAAAAACTATCTCTCGGCCCTTTAGAAAAAGAGGTATTAGAAATCGTCTGGAAATTTAAAAGGGCGACGGTAAAAGAGGTTCACGAGCAAATTTTGCTCGATCCAGACCGAGAATTAGCTTATACTTCTGTTACTACCGTTTTGCGCCGTTTAACTGAGAAGGGTTGGCTGCGTTGCTATAAAAAAGGACGAGCTTTTTATTGGCGACCATTAATATCGCGAGAACAGGCCATAGCTCTTAAGTCTTACGATCGACTACATAGCTTTCTAGCTATTAGTAATCCTGATGTGGTTGCTTCTTTTGCCGATAGCTTAGATACTGCTAGTTTAGAACAAATCGAGGCGATCGCTGCTCGGATTGAATCTATTCGTCGTCGAAGAGAGGAGCAAGAATAATGCACCTGTTGATGATCGTAATTTCTCTAGCTATAGCTTGGTTGCTCAGACTAACCAGAATTCCCACCCAACAAACTTGGATAGGGCGATGGCACCAAGGACTTTTTTGCTTTCTTTTTCCGCCCCTATTGTTACTGACTACGGCTATCTCCGTTATTTTCATGGGTTTTCGCGGAGAAATGTTGGGAATGCAAGCTAGTTGGTTGAGTTACCTTGTCTCAGTTACTTTTATTCTAATAGCAGTTTTTTGGCTCTTAAAATTAGCCTATCAAGGCTATCAATCCTGCCAGAAAGTTCGTACTTATCAACGTCGATCGATATTAGGTAAAATTGCTCGTATTCTCGAAACCGATTTTCCTTACAGCGCCCAAGTAGGTTTTTGGCAATCGGAATTAGTTGTCAGTCAAGGATTATTAAAGTCTCTCGACTCGGAACATTTAAATGCTGTCTTGGCTCACGAACAAGCTCATGTTTATTACCGAGATACATTTTGGTTTTTCTGGCTTGGTTGGTTGCGTAATTTAACTTCGTGGCTACCCAATACGGAAGCTTTATGGCAAGAGCTTTTATTATTAAGAGAATTAAGAGCAGATAGAAAAGCAGCCGAACAAACTGACTCTATTTTGTTAGCCGAATCTTTGTTGAAAGTAGCACAAAATAGCCTGCAAAATAATTCTGTTTTTTGCGCTAATTTTAGTTGCACTGTTCCTAAAAATAGATTAGAAGAAAGGATTGATTTTTTACTAGATGATACCACCTTAATTTCTGACACTTCTTGGTGGAATTGGAGTTGGACTATATTATTATTTCTTCCCTTATTAACTATTCCCTTTCATGGATAATGTGTCAGGTATTTAATTTGTCTATTAATGTTGACGCAAAGAGGTAGGAACACGGAGACGAGGGAAGAGCTTGATGATTTCCTAGCTTAATTACAATTTTATTGTTCTCAATTATACTGGTGACTGGATAAGAAAAAATTAAATCAGTAATCAATTGACTGATAACGGATAACTGATAACTGATGAGCAGTTGGATTCGTTTTTTGCGTCATCTTAATTGGGTAACTCTCAAAAAGATAATTCTTTATACTGCCCAGAAAAGGCTAACTGGTTTGGCAGCAGAAATGGCATATAGTGCCATGTTAGGGTTATTTCCTGCTATTATAGCTATTTTAACGGCGATCGGTATTTTTGAACGCTCGATAGAATCAAATCTTGGAGTTTTAGCTGTTCGACTTGCAGATTTAGTACCTTTACAAGTTTGGAATTTATTATTAAATTTTACTCACGAAGTCAAAGTAAAAGAAGGAAAAAGTTGGTTTTCTCTGAGTTTTATTGCTGCTATTTGGATATTTTCTGGAGTATTAAGTGCAGCCATGAATGCTCTCGATCAAATTCATCAAGTGGCTCCAAAAGATAAACGACCATTTTGGCAAGCCAAGTTAATTGCAATTTTGCTGACAATCGGTACAATTTTTTTATTGATTATTGCTTCTTTTTTACTAGTAATTGGAGATTTTTTACTACAGATAGCAATTCAACAAAATTGGCGAGAATTATTATTAATCCTTTGGAAAATATTTGCAATTATAGTAGTAATTACTATTTTGGGTATTACTGTATCTTTAATTTATCAAATCGATCGTCAACTAAAAAATGAGGAGATAGATAAAGAAAATCCTCCTTTGATTCCTGCGTTGATAATAATTAGTGCTATTCTGATTCAGCTAGTTCATTCCTTCTTTCTGTTTGTTCGTAGTTTAATTATTAATTCTGATGTCGAACAAAAAGTTATTAATTTATTATTAAGTGTCTGGCGACTTTTAAGTTTTCCCGTAGCATTAGGAATAGTGGCGATCGCTTTTGCTTTTATCTATCGTTTTGGCACTAGCCGTTGGCGAAAAAGCAATCCCATTATGCCAGGAGCTATCTTAGCATCTATTTGTTGGGCGGTAGTCTCTGGAGTATTTCGTCTTTATGTTTCTCATTTCGGACAATACCATAAAATTTATGGAGCAGTTGGAGTAGTAATTGTCTTGATGTTATGGCTCTATCTTAGTTCTCTAGTCATGTTACTCGGAGATCAATTGAATGCAATTGTAGAGGAAGCTATGGCTAAAAAATTACAAAGTAATAAGCAGAAGGAAAGATAAAAAAATAGCTAGGTATCATCAAAAAAATTGATGAGGAAATAAATAATGGCTGGAAAACAAATCTTAATGATAGTAGGGGATTTTGTTGAAGATTATGAAATAATGGTTCCCTTTCAAGCTTTACAAATGGTTGGGCATACAGTTCATGCCGTTTGTCCTAACAAAAAAGCTGGAGAAAAAGTAGCAACGGCTATTCATGATTTTGAAGCAGAGCAAACCTATAGCGAAAAACGCGGTCATAATTTTACTCTCAATGCTACTTTTAGCGATATAAAACCAGAAGATTATGATGCTTTAGTAATTCCAGGCGGAAGAGCACCAGAATATCTCCGTCTCGATCGAGATGTGATTGAAATAGTACAGCATTTTGCCCAGGCTAATAAACCCATAGCAGCTATTTGTCACGGAGCGCAACTGTTAGCAGCAGCCGATGTGATTAAAGGTAAGCGTTGTTCGGGACTTTCGTGCAGTCCTGAAGTGAACCTAGCTGGGGGAGAATATGCAGATATTGCTGTTGATGATGCGATCGCGGATGGTAATCTAGTTACAGCACCTGCGTGGCCCGCCCATCCTCGTTGGTTAGCTGCTTTCTTAAAGGTTTTAGGTACAAAAATTACTCAAGAGGGTACAGTCTTGGTATAGAAAGTGTATCCTGAGAACCTCTCGTCATCTGTAGCAAATTATCGTTACAATCAAAGAAAAATAACGAAAATACTAAAGCGGAATGATTCCTACTGTTATCGAAAGTTCTGGGCGCGGTGAACGCGCATTCGATATTTACTCTCGCCTTCTGAGAGAGCGTATTGTCTTTTTAGGACAACAAGTTACCGACGAAATAGCTAACCTAGTTGTAGCCCAATTACTCTTTCTAGAAGCAGAAGATCCAGAAAAAGATATTTATCTTTATATCAATTCACCTGGTGGCTCTGTTTCTGCGGGAATGGGAATGTTCGATACTATGAATCAAATCCGTCCCGATGTTTGCACTATTTGTATCGGTTTAGCAGCTAGTATGGGAGCTTTCTTATTAAGTGCAGGGGCAAAAGGAAAGCGCATGAGTTTGCCTAACTCCCGTATTATGATCCATCAACCTCTAGGTGGGGCACAAGGACAAGCAACAGATATCGAGATTCAGGCTAAAGAGATTCTTTACCTCAAAAAGCAACTCAATCAACATCTAGCAAATCATACAGGACAACCTTTAGAAAGAATTGAAGAAGATACAGAAAGAGACTTCTTTATGTCCGCTGAAGAATCTAAAGAATATGGTTTGCTCGATCGAGTGATTACCCGTCGTCCATCTGCTTCTAACCCTCCTGAAGTTTTAAGCTAGCGGGTTCAACTAAATATTCAACTAAATAACTGTAAGTAAGGGCGGTTCACGAACCGCCCTTACTGAGCTAATCTTTCCCTATACCAAGAGTATCCTTAACCCAATCCCAAGCTTTAGCAATATCTTTAGTGGAAACTTTTAACAAATAAAGAATCCCAGTCACGATTAGAATTAAACCGATGAAAAAGTTACTATCGTATAATGCTAAACCAATAAGAACAATAAAGTAAGGGGAAATAATTCGGCTAATCTTCTCTACATTAGCAACTAGTTCTGATTTTTCTGGCTCGGACTGTAAAACAGTATCCTGACTCTCTTGATATATTTCTCCAGGTCTATCTGACTGTATATTGACATTAGGAAAATTAAACTGGTCTTGATTTTCTGATTCTCTGGGCGTTTTGCCAAACATTTTTTTACTCTCAACTAACAACTAACTTATTACAATATTGATATTCAATTTTATTCGTTTTTCTATGTTAGCCAGAAATTAGGCAAGAAGAAATTTAACCCATCTCTTACCGTTTGATTGAGTTTTCTAGCTATCTGAATATGAGGCTCATCTGCTTCTACGGGAATAATACTAGCTTGCCTGCCCATACCCAATTGTTGAATTACGAAATTAGCTGCTTCTAAACCAGTAACATAAGCTTTTTCTTGTGACCAAGAGCCATGATTGCTAATAATCCAATCTCCACTCATGTAAAGATGAGGAATACTTGTTTTAGCTGGTAAAAGATGCTGATAGCTACCAGGGGCAAAATGAGTAACTCCTTGGCGGACGCGAATTATACTACTGTCTATTACTTGAGCATTACGAAAGTCAGGAATACAAACTCCTAAATCTCGATGAACTTTATTAATAAGCTGTTCGTCACTTTGGGGTAGCAGTTGGTTGGCGTGATAAAAGTCTGCTTCAATTACACTTCCTGGTTCATTTTTATATTCATCGTGTAAGGTATTGAGGTCAAAAAATGTCCAGCCAGTAGTAGAGTCAAAGCCAAAGCAAGCATTAGAGGGAAGAGGAATTTTTATTTGGCGCTCGAACCATAGTCTGGTTGCTAAAACATCAATTCCTCCTAAATTACTTAAATTTTGAAATTCGGGATACTTACTGAGAATTTTACTACTATTAACAATTTTTTTGATTCCGCTGACACTCACCCCCAAAATAACCGCGTCTGCTGTAAATATCTCCTCACCACAGACAACTCCTTTGGCTTTACCTTCGTTGTCTAGAACTAGATCGCTTACTCTTTTATTGGTTAATACCTTTCCCCCAGCCTGTTCGATTTGCTTTATCCACGGTTTAAAAATTTTTTCTCCTACTGTTCCCCTACACCAAACTACATCAAAATCTGGTTGATGAGCCAAGATAAAGTAATAAAGCATTCCCAAAGCAGCAGCAGCAGAACATTGCTCTCCTGGGGCAAATAAACCGACTAGCAACATCGGTTCAAAAGCTTCTTTATATAATCTGGCAGAAACACCAAATTGTTTGAATAGTTCTCTGGCAGTAACTTTATCGTAGCGTTCCCACGCTTGAGCGGAATTGTCAAAGTCGATCGTTGCGTAGAGCAAAGGAAGAGCAGAAAGGCGATCGATTAATGGTAAACGCTGAAAGCGAGTATAAATAAAAGTTCCTAGTGGAGTAGGTAATCTTGGTTCATTTTGAAAAATAGGGGATTCTACTTCTAAACCGAAAGGAGAATATTGGGAAGAACGAGTAAAAGGAGTAAAGGGGTCTAATTTTAGCTCTTTAACTAAGTTAAATATATTACGGTAAGGATACCAAAAACCATGAATTCCACCTTCTACAGATCGTCCCCGTGCTGTTTTCCAACCAGCTACTAAACCTCCTGGATAAGCACTGGCTTCTAACAAAGTGACATCATAACCTTGTTTGGCTAAATGATAAGTCGCACTCAATCCTGCCCAACCAGCACCCACTACTACTACTTTATATTTATTTTTTGTTGACATTCAGTATTTTCTCCATCACTTGTAATAGACCATTTATTAAGTAATTTTCCAGACAGAATTTGAAACTGAATTATTTTTACCTACTTATTGTAGAATTACACTATTTTTTTAGATATTGTTTAATATTTTATCGATCTACAAATAGTACTAAATAATAAGCCAATTGTTACAAATAAATTTTATATAAGGTGATAAATTATAATTTTTTTTATTAAAGTATTAAAGTTTTCATGTCTGTCAAGAAAAAAAATGATATCGATCGATTAATTTAATTCGTCTACAAGAAAATATATAACTTGAGTTTCGACTTTACTAATTGTATACAATTGAATCGATAAATTTATCGAAATTATAAAGTTTTTTCTTTTTTAAATGTTAATCGTGAAATTTTGTTTAACCTCTGCTCAAATACTTTATTTGTCAACTGAAATATATTAAGTTGTATCTGCTGGAATCGTACTATTTTAATTGCCAAAACAAGTGAAATTATTTTTTTATTGTTTGAATTTTTCTTGGGCTGAATAAAAGTAATTTTTCGGCAATAAATTAGCAGGATGATTAAACAGGTTAAAACCATAATGTCAATAAAAACTATATTATTTGTAGAAGATAATGCAGATTATCAGGAATTAATTAGGTTAGCTTTTGCGTCTTGCGGAATTGAACATAACTTAGTTATAGTGCAAAGTGCCATGGAAGCGTTAGACTATCTATTAGGTAATGGCAGATACTCTGGACGGAATCTAAAGGATATGCCGACCTTAATTTTACTCGATTTAAACTTACCACTCATTAATGGTCCACAAGTACTACAGAGTATTCGCGCTAATCCTAGAACTAGGTTTTTGCCAGTAGTAGTTATGAGTACGTCGACAGAACCAGAAGACATTACTAGTAGTTATCTCCATGGTTGTAACAGCTATATCCGCAAACCCTTAGACTTTACACAACTGCAAAATTTTGCTAGAGAAATAACATCGTACTGGTTAAATATTAATCAAGTTCCACCTGTCTCTGGAGTAATAGATGAGTAAACTTCTGCGAGTCTTAATTGTTGAAGATTCAAAAGATGATGCCGAACTGTTAGCAATTGAGTTAGAGCGCGGTGGTTATCAGCCTATTTATCAGCGAGTAGAAACGCAACTAGGTATGCAGGCTGCACTAGACGAGAAGATATCTTGGGATATTGTTTTGGCAGACTATGCTCTACCCAATTTTAGCGCGATCGCTGCTTTGGATGTACTAAAAAATCACAAGTTAGACTTACCCTTTATCATTGTCTCTGGCAAAATAGGAGAAGATACAGCCATAGCTGCAATGAAAGCTGGGGCGCACGATTATTTACTCAAAGGAAAATTAGCTCGATTAGTTCCTGCGGTAGAAAGAGAGTTAAGAGAAGCTGTTGTCAGACAAGAACACAGACAAGCTCAAGAAAGGCTCAAATATTTGGCTTACTATGATGATTTAACTACATTACCCAATCGAACTTTATTTTTAGAATGTTTGGGCAAGCAAATTAATCAAAGTAAGCTACTCAATAAAGACGATTATTTATTTGCAGTTTTATTATTAAATATAGACCGCTTTCGGATCATTAAATATAGTCTAGGTCATTCTTTAAGCGAACAGTTATTAATAGCAGCAGCACAGCGTATAAATAAATGTTTAAACGGTCAAGATATACTAGCAAGAATAAATGCAGATGAGTTTGCTATTATACTAACTAATTTAAAAAGTGCCGAGGAAGTTGAAACTAGAGCAGAAGAAATTTACAATCAGTTTTTAATTGCTTTCGAGCTACAAGAAACTATCGTTTTTTCGACAGTTAGTATGGGTATTGTTCTGAGTAATATCGGCTATGAACAACCAGAAAAACTTTTGCAAGCAGCAGACACTGCCATGCACTATGCTAAATTTGATGCTCTCAGAAATTTAGTATTTTTTCATGAAGTAATGCATACTCTTGCTGTTGAAAGACTTCAGCTAGAAAGTGATTTACAACAAGCCATTGACCAAAAAAGATTACATTTGAACTATCAGCCTATTGTTTCGCTTTCTACAGGAATGATTGATAGTTTTGAAGCTTTAGTCAGATGGGAACATCATTCATTGGGTTCTATAGACCCAGAAAGTTTTATTTCTTTGTCTGAAGAAACGGGTTTGATTATTCCTTTAGGTAGATGGGTTTTAAAGGAAGCCTGTCAACAGTTAATTAATTGGAAACGTAGTAGTTTTCACTATCGTCCTCTCAGCATAAGTGTTAATTTATCGGGAATTCAGCTATCTCATCCCAAGCTATTATGGCAGATCGATACCATACTCCAAGCTTTACAACTAGAAGGAAAATACTTAAAACTGGAAATTACCGAGAGTAATTTAATGGAAAATTCGGTAACTCTCACTAAAGTATTAGAAAAACTCAAAGAAAGAGAAATTAAATTGTGTATAGATGATTTTGGGACTGGTTACTCTTCTTTAAGTTATTTACGGTATTTGCCGATCGATACAGTAAAAATCGACCGCTCTTTTATCGTTCGAGATAATAAAGACCGCAATTATGATATTGTTAAAGCGATCGTCAACTTAGCTCATAGTCTGGGATTAGATGTCATCGCTGAAGGAATAGAAACCAAACTACAGTTAAATATACTACGAGAGCTTGGCTGTGAATACGGGCAAGGATATTTATTTGCCAGTCCTCTTGATAGCCAGGCTACGCTCGAATTGATGAAAAATGGGTTAAAAATTTGCTAAAACTATTCTTTAAAATTATTTCACTAAGAGCGTAGCTTGTATTTATAACGTTCTATACTCAGTGGTAAAAATAATTCATTAGCAGAAAATTTTCTAAGTATAAAAGTATGAGTATTAAAACGTTCAGTCAAAAACAGTGGAGTTCTTTATTAGTAGCAGGCATAATATTTGCTTCTTTAAACGGTTGTGGCAATGGAGGAGATAGTACCACTAATAATGCAGTAAATAATAGTGAGACAAGTAGTCTTTTAGACACAATTAAAAGTCGTGGTAACGTTATCTGTGGCGTTAACGGTCAACTGCCTGGATTTAGTTTTGTTGATGAAAATGGCGAATATTCGGGTATGGATGCTGAGTTTTGCCGAGCCGTAGCCTCCGCTTTGTTTGACGACCCCGCTAAAGTAGAATTTCGCGAACTCAGTGCCCAAGAACGTTTTACTGCCGTACAATCAGGAGAAGTCGATTTAGTTAGTCGCAATACTACTTGGACAATTAGCCGTGATACTTCTGTAGGGATGGAATTTGCCCCAACTATTTTTTATGATGGTCAGGGGATTATGGTGCGAAAAGATAGTGATATTAAAGATTTAGCAGGACTGGCAAATCAGTCTATTTGTGTTCTAGCAGGAACTACTAACGAGCAAAATCTAGCAGATCGAATGCGTAAGCAGGGTATAAATTATCAACCTGTAGTTTTTGAAGATGTAGATGCCGTTTATGCTGCTTATGACCAGAGACGTTGTGTAGCAGTAACTAGCGATCGCTCTCAACTAACTGCCCGTCGTGCTATTTTAGCCAATCCTGACGAACATGAAGTCTCTAGTTTAGTCTTATCCAAAGAACCTTTAGGCCCTATGGTAGCAAATGGCGATGCCAAATGGTTTGATGCAGTTAAATGGATTACTTTTGCCTTAATTCAAGCAGAAGAGTTGGAAATTAATTCCCAAAATATAAGTAGTTTTGAAAAAACAGAAGACCCACAAATTAGACGCTTTTTGGGTCAAGAAGGCAATTTAGGTGAAGATATGGGATTGCCCAATGATTTTGCTGCCAGAATTGTCAAGCACGTTGGTAACTATGGCGAAATTTACGACCGCAATATAGGTCAACCTTTTGGTTTAGAAAGAGGGCCTAATGAACTCTGGACTAAGGGAGGACTTTTGTATTCTCCACCATTCCGTTAAATTAGCTATTAGCTATTTCCGCTCGGTTAATTGGTTGGGCAAATATGGAAGAAGACAAAATACCTTTTTGGCGAGACAGTAGAGTTCTAAAGATAGTAGGACAAGTTGTCGTTCTCTTAATTGTCCTAACTATTTTCTTTTTTTTGGGGAGTAACCTAGTCAATAATTTTCGGCGGTTAGGTTTAACCTTTGGTTTTGACTTTCTTTCTCGTCCTGCTTCTTTCGGTATTGCCAATCCCCCGATCGCTTATAATTCTAGCGATCTTTATACCAAAGCTATTTTAGTTGGTTTGATTAATTCTCTGCGAGTGATGTTTTTTGGCATCATTATCGCTCTATTTTTAGGAATTATTGTCGGAATTAGTCGACTTTCTAGTAATTGGTTATTGCGTCAGTTGGCAACAATTTATGTAGAAACTTTACGCAACACGCCTTTACTTTTACAATTGTTTTTTTGGTATTTTGCCGTCTTTCTTAAGTTACCTCGGATAGATAAGCCGATAATTCTTGGTAGATGGGGTTTTTTGACTAATCGAGGATTAGACATTCCCTGGTTTGGGGATGCAAGACAAACTTGGCTGGGGTTAGGAATAATTATCTTCAGCCTTATTTTAATAGTAATGTTATGGCGCAGACGAATCTATGTCATAGAACAAAAAGGAGAATCCGGACAGATTTGGTTATGGTTATTAGTAGCAGTGGCGATCGCGACCGTAGTAATTTTCTGTTTTGGCTTGGATTGGGATATACCGCAACTAAATAATAATAATATTGCTGGTGGACTCAATTTATCGCCAGAATTCGCTACTTTACTCTTTGGTTTAAGCGTTTATACTGCTGCTTTTATCGCCGAAGTCGTACGAGCAGGAATTCAATCAGTAGGTAAAGGACAGTGGGAAGCTGCTAGAGCATTGGGTTTAAAGTCGGGAGCGCTCATGCAATTAGTTATCTTTCCCCAAGCCTTACGAGTGATGATTCCCCCTCTTACTAGTGAATTTCTTAATTTAGCCAAAAATTCCAGCCTGGCGATCGCCATTGGCTACAACGATATCTATGCTATCTCTAATACTGTTGCCAATCAAACAGGGCGATCGATTGAAATGCTTTTAATTGTTATTACAACTTACCTAACTATTAATTTGATTATTTCTACAGGAATGAACTGGCTTAATCGTTCGGTGCAACTCAAACAAAGATGAGCAACATCAGTTCGCAGCGATCGAATTAGAAATATTTTCTCTAATTAAATTCTGACTGCCACCTTTACCCTTACAATAGGCTACTGCGGACAACTATTTTCGTACTTAGGAATAGATTGGACTTACTTACAGCACAATTTGAGCTAGATGGTCGAACACTGTTATTATTGGCAATCTGACCGCGGAATGCGGCGGGGCGTTCAAGCACCTGAAATAAATTCAGGTGACAGCCCCAGGGTAAGCGCAGAGGTCGGACCCCGCGCCGACGACAGGACGGGGCGTACGAGTTCTGCCGTAAAACGACAGAATCAGCCCCTCCGCAAGGGAACGCCGACCTTCGCACCGTCGTTAAA
>JAAUYH010200664.1_pt1 | contig 14994 bp, 14 predicted proteins | sample 7278061 | NCBI WGS metagenome assembly JAAUYH01 (sample SAMN14350203, study PRJNA611818) | marine sediment metagenome | isolation source: surface marine sediment (0.6m) | place: French Polynesia: Moorea | collected 2018-08
ACTGGGATCAGCTACCAATGATGCCAGGTATTTCCAAGAAGCGTTAGCGATACTGCGGGTCCTTGATGCGGAGAAGCGTTTGGCCCCGCGCGACAAGCAGTTTCTGCAAGCGTTGGAGAAATTCCTGTCGAAGAAGCTATGATGGAGACCAAACAGTCGGTGGCTGGTACCAGACTTCACTACCTCCCTAAACTCGTCACCAACGACGCTGTTATTCACCCTCTGCCAGACCATCAGGACATTGCCGTACTTGAGCTGGAGCACCCGATTACTGGAGGAAAACGATATGGAAGCCCTGCGCGACACTGATGCTGCCTATGACAAATGGAAGAGCGAAGTCACCAAAGAGGCGCACAGCAAGTCGATTCGCTCGCTATGTGCGGCCTTTGGCATTGAGTTATCGGCTACCCACTGAAGCAGAATGGGAATATGCATGCCGCGCCGGTGGCAAGGCCCGCTACTGCTTTGGTGAGGATCCCGCAGCCCTTGACGACTACGCCTGTTTCGCCGATAATAGTGATGGGGCGCCTCATGCAGTTGGCCAAAAACGTGCAAATATTGCCACCGCCACAGCCAATGCGGAATGTGTCGGCCTCAGTGCGGCCGACGTCACCACGAGCGATATTGAGCATGCGGTCGATGGCACCACCCGCACCGAGCTCTGCCGCCATCGTTGCATCATTGACAGTTATCCTCGCCCAATCGATGTTTCAGTCCACCATCGACACCGTCTAGTAGTATAATCAAATCTCGCGTTCTGCGATTGATTTATCGAGTTTCGGCGATGCCCATTTCGATGCTTTGCAAATCGACTATGCTGGCCGTGACTGGCAGCTTTGGGCTCTTGATCTAACCCACGATCTCGGTACTCTCACTTGCGCGGCGCTCGCGCATCAGCCGGCGGCAGATCGTTTTGTTATCGGATTGGGCTGTCACCTCGACGGCCACCTGGCTGTTCAGCACCTGCCAAATCCCGGTGGCACCGATTTACGTGCCGATATTGAGTACTGCATGACGTGTCTGCATAAGGCCGATTTAGAACTCCTAGTAGTCGATAAGACTCGGCCCGATATCGGATTGTCTGTGGCGCAGGCAACTGTGCCCCACTTGGGCCATATCTGGCCGCGTTTTGGCCCCGGCCGCTTGTATCAGGTACCGTTTGAACTCGGCTGGATTTCTGCGCCCAAGGCCGAGAATGATCTCAATCCGGTTTATTGGTCGCTATCACGCGAGATAGACAAAACATCATAAATATTCATATGCATGGGCGGCAGCGCTATTGAATCTCATGATCGGGTGTGTACAGACCCGATCATAAGGACAAGCACATGGTTTAGGAGGCATCGTATCGGTTCGGCCAAACCCCATCGGCATATTTTAATCGGCCGGATCAACTCAGATTGACTGTGTAGTATGCTGAAGGCATACTGCGCATCTATGACACACAAGATAGTTTGTCTTCCTACTATTTTAACCCTCGGTGTTCTTGTTGGTACGCTATCTTTGCCAGCTTATGCTTCTAACCTGACCTTTAAGGAAGCGTCTGTATTGGCTGGCGCAGACGCAGACTCTCACGAAGGAGATCAGTCTGCTAATACCGGCCAGGATACGCATAGGAAGTCGCCATCGTCATCGACAAGACCGAACGCGATTGGCGCCATCGTCGAGATAACGGGAGCATACGGTCTGCAGTTTGGTACGACCCCTTACATTCCCCAGGGTAACGGGACTTCTTTCGACCATCCGCTTACCAATGGATTTGCCTTTGGCGCCACCGCAGGCTATCGGGTGTTCCCCGGTATTTATGCAGTCGCCAACTACGAGTTCACCAGTGCTTCCTCTGTGGACGGCGAGATTTTGGGAGCCGTTGACAAAATTGAGGGCAAGATACGCTACCATACCATCGTTGCAGGGTTACGTTCTGTCCGTCCGATCGGCCCAGGCCGTCTACTCGGTGAGCTGGGTATCGGCGTTGTCTTACCCTTTGAGACAGAGCTTGAGTACACGTACAACCAGGCACTTGCCCCAGCGGGTATTGAGGGTATTGGTACGACGACTAACGAATATAATCTGGGGATTGGCGCCCAAGGCGTACTCGGATACCAGATAGACATTGCTTCATACTTTTATGCTGCCGCCCTGCTCAAAGTGAATAGCTTTACTACGTCTAATAATGGTAAGTCCCGTAAGTTAGATAACTTTGTTGCTGACTTTACTGCACAGATACCCAGCGCCGTTACCGCGGAGACCGAATTTGACTCGGATGGCGTGCAGCCGAGTACGTTCTCGGTACAAGCGTTGCGATTCCAACTGGCTATCGGCGCCTATTTTTGATTCGGGTTTCTTCCTTTTCGGCCTCGTTTTCGCCACGAAAAAAGGGCGCAAGCAAGTCTGAGCAGATGTCCATCGGCGATCGACTATTTGGCCCCGAAATAGTTCTGTCGGGGTTAAGGGTGCTGTGGTCGGTTACGAACCTTTGAAAAATGGTGCAGGCAAGAAGCGGTACGCTTCTTGTCTTTACTCCGCGATGCAGCGCGCTGGCTTTGACGTTCTTTGGCCTCCTTGAGACGGAAGCTATCGCCGTCGATCTCGAAGATCTCCGAGCGATGGACGAGGCGATCGACGAGGGTGGCGGTACAGGCGGTGTTGAGGAAGACCTCGGCCCAGTCATGAAACGCCTTATTGGTACTGAGAAGAATCGGTTTTGGGGCCTTATAACACCGAGGTCGTGGGGGCGGACAACGGTCTTGGCGGCGCGGGCATCCAAACGGTCGCGGACAGGTGGCGCGGTTCCTGCTTGGGCTCGGCGCTTATCAATGATTTGGCGGACAGCGTCCATGGTCGGGGTGTTTTGGGCCACACCTTCTGCGGCGTTCGCATCCATGTCGGCAGCGGCAACGGAATCGAGCAGCGCAAGCAGGCGCGCGGTCATGCTGCCGATATTGCCGTCGCGCTCGGCCGCGGCCACCGAGAGGGCTTGGGTATGAGGCACAGCACGAATCAAGCGATTGAGCCCCCGCTCGCGGCGTGCGTGGACCTTAAACTGGACTAACTCGTCGATGTGCTCTTTGTGCTCAATCTGCTGCTTGCGATCTCAGGAGCGCGCGTGGGTGGCGATGACGCGCTTGCCATCGACAATGCGCACGGTATCGAGGGAGGCGAGGACCGTCAAGGTACGGCGGACATAGGTATGGGGGACAGAATAATCATTGAGATCAAAACGTACATACGGCGTTTTGCCGACATGGACCTCCTGATGTTCGTGACAGAGAAAGGGCGTATCCGGCATGGCCATCAGCGCGCTTTTATCCCCCTCGTAGAGCTTGCAAAAAACAGGCACTAGAGGGGGAAGTTTCTTTGAAGTGGCGACAATAAATAAAACTATTTAAGGAGGTTTGTTCGAGGGCTATCCTCGGACAGGGTGTTCACGAGGAGTTCGTTCTCGAAGATGTGTATTTTGTACCCCGGGGCGCCGGTTCGCGCTCGCAGGACTTTTGTCGGCATCGATATTCTCAGTGCCTTATCGGGGTGTACTTTTGCGCTCACTCTTGCATCGCTCGTAAACGGGATGCGCAACTGCGCGTGAGCTGCGGCTGAAGCACTGCAGATACTCAGCACTATATAGATCGTGAGATGCCTCATTCTGCCTCTTGGGCTACCTTGCTGGCTCGTACGTGAGCGCCCGCTACATCGTGGTAGATGACTTTGCTTTCGGAAAATGCAGGGGGGCGGTCATGATAGATAACGTCACTTGTTTCCCTCAGCGGGGCCCGTGTCCGTTGTAGCTCATTGCTGGCACGTCGGGCCTTGGCACGCGTTTTTGTTCCCGATGGCCGAGTAGATACAATCTATGCCAGCAACGAGATAGATTTGTGTCGTATCGCACCCACCCGCCGAGTACCGGTTTGGGCGGGCCTCGAACGGACCAGTCCCCGAGATCTGCATCTGAACAGGGCGTCGGATAGGGCGCGCTCCTCAGACGTCAGAAATCTCACGGAGATGCATCCATGACGATTCCCCAGCGCTACCTGACGACGGCGGAGACTGCGGAATACTTGCGCTACCGCTCGCCATCGGGAGTCCGCTCGGCAGTGCGGCGCGGCGAGCTCACCCCGATTGGCGTGGGCCCGAAAAATACGATGCTGTTTACCGTCGCAGAGCTAGATCGCTTTGTGATTGAGCGTGCTGTGGCGTACGGTCGAATAAGCCATGGCATGTCTGGAGAGAGAAAGGATGGACCTGATGAGACAATCAGGGGAGCCCACCAAATATCCGGGCGTGTACAAAGTGAGCAAGGGAACCTATCGAGTCCGCGGCAAGCAGGTGAATCCGCGGACCGGCAAGTCAAAGGAGGTCGATCGAATCGTCGAAGTACGGACGGTACGAGAAGCGGTAAGAAAACGCGCCGATCTACTCGAAGCGATGCAAGACCCAATCGCCAGCGGTCAAAGGGTAAGGGTTGGGGATTACGCGACATCGTGGCTGAGGTCGAAAGCCTTAAAGATCGATGTTGGAACCGCTGAGCGTTATGCCGAAGCGTTGGAGAATCACATCTTGCCCGCGTTGGGCGATTTGTTCTACGACGCGCTCACGCGGTATGACGTACAGAAGTGGGTTGATTCCGCACTTACTGAAGAGGTGGTGATGCCGGGCGGCAAAAAGCGGGTCTATGCGGTGCGCACGGTGCACGGTTGGTTCCGGGTTTTGCGGGCGATGACGCGGGACGCGATGGTGGAATTGGATTTGCCGCGGGATCCGACGCTGCGGATCTCGTTTCCCCAGGCGCCAGACCCGGAGGAGCCCAACGCGTTATCGCCTGAGGAGCTGACGCGTTTTCTCGGAGCGATGCGCGAGCACTATCCGCAGCATTACGCATTGACGGTGATATTGGGATATACGGGGTTGCGCTTTTGTCACGCTAGTGCGCTGCAGTGGGAGGATTGGAACGAGAAGCAAGGGAAGCTGCGGATTGTGCGCAAGCAGGTGCGGGGCAGGGTAGGGCCGGTGACGCGCAAGAAGCAGGCGCCGCGAGAGTATCCGGTGGAGCCCGGGATCGCGCTGGTGCTGCAGCAGCATCGTGGATGGTTGGCGGTGCACAACCCCGCGGGGTTGGCGGCAGGGTGGATGTTCCCGTCGAAGACGGGAACCCTTCGTTCACCGAGCGGATTGAAACGGGCAAAGACCGCAGCCGCCATGAACAAATTGATACCGCCGACGAGCTCTTGATTGCGCTGCGGCTTGAGGTCCGAGTGGCATCGGAACTGGGCTATCTCACCGTGAGCCAGACCGTGCACGCGCTAGAATGCAGCGACGCCATTGGCAATCAAATCGGCGGCTGGCTGCGCGCCCTGGGAGACGTATAAGATTATGTATGTAAACCGCGATATCGAGATATGGGGATTTGTCAGGCCCGAAACCGCTACGGGTGAAGCTGCCGCTACGGCGCACGCTGCTGCGCGGCGGGGCCTACAGGAACAGGGCCGAGAACCTACGCTGTGCCAATCGCAACAGGCACAGGCCGCTGCTTATGAATGTGGCCACGAACAGGAACAATGGTCTGCGCGTGGTGCGCGGTGCCGGGCGCCAACATGCTGTCGTTGAGGACACCATGCAGGGCCTGACCGGGACATGCCCGACGTATCTCTGGGGATACGCCGAGCTGTGCCGACATCCCGCGCCTGCCCGTTCCAGTAGCAATGCGCTGCGGCGTTTGCGACCGTCCGGGCAGGCACTTTTCTTTGAGAGATAGAGACGAGAATGAGATCGGTACCATCGGGGTCGTTTGCGCGGCTCACACGAGTAGAGAACCTGTGGCATGCATGGCGGGCGTATGCTCGCGGCAAACGTCGCCGTCCCCCGGTGGCCGCATTCGACATCGACGCCGACCGCCACGTTTTCCGCATACATCGCCAATTGCGCGGCGAGCAGTACCAACCAGGGCCCTATCATGTCACCGTCATCCGCGATCCCAAGACCCGGGTTGTGGCCGCACCGTCCATGGCCGATCGCGTGGTGCAGCGGGCGCTGCTTGACGATATTAGGCCCACCTACGAACGGTCTTTTATCGACCACAGCTACGCGGTGCTTTCCGGCCGCGGGACCCATCGCGCCGTGCTGCGCTATCTGGGCTGGACACGACAATATCGCTATCGGCTGTCATTGGATATCCGCCGCTACTTCCTGTCGATCCACTGCGAAACCTTACTGGGGCTCTTTGCCCATCACTTGCGCGACACGCGCACCCTGGCGCTCATTGCCGACATGCTGGCCGCCGGCAGCCACGTGTATCGTCAACCGGCAGCCATACACGCCCTGAAGCTCGATAACGACCCGGTGCCGGCTGGCTGTGGCTTGCCGCTTGGTGGTTACTTATCTCATTGGTCCGGTGGCTTGTACTTGGACAGTTTGGATCGATTCATCAAACGCGTACTGAAAATCGGCGGCTACCTCCGCTACATGGATGATGTCGCATTGTTCAGTGACGATCGCAAACAGCTGGAGTCGGCCCGCGTGGAGATCGGTCATTGGTTGATGGAGCAACGCAGGCTTTCGCTCAACCCCAAAGGCCAACAGGTACGACCGACACGGGAACCGAGCACCTATTTGGGCCACCGCGTGAGCCGATCCGGTTTGACGCTGGGACCCAAGACCAAGAAGCGTATACGCGAGCGCATGCGGGCCGCAGCCATGGGACAGATAAGCGCAAGCGAACTGGAGCGAAGCCTGCGATCCATGCAGGGATTAGTACGTTTGCTTTAATCGCTCTAGGTTGCGCAGACAACGTATGTGGAATGGAAGGGATCCGCGCCGATGAAAGACCTGTTCGACCAGCTCACCAAGGCTATCTTGACCGCCGTGCTTGGAAGCCTCACTCGGCTCGAAACCAATCGCGAAATTCGCGGCCACGTGCTTGAGGCCGATGTGTGGGTCGAGCCTGATCCAGCGCACGAATCTGAGCTGCGTGCGCTGGGGCTTCTCGGCCGCATGGTCGCCCATGGGCCGTGTCTCATCGAGCCCTATTCTGCCGTGCCTCGCGCCAGTGAGATTCACGCCTGTATTCTAAAACAGTACTCGCTCAATCACGCCCGGCGGCGGGATGCCAAGGCCGAGGGCAAGTCGGCGCCGCCTTTTCCGCGCCTGTGGGTCGTTGCCACCGGTAGCCCGGACACCATCATCAAAGACATGGAGCTGCGGCCAATGCAGGGATGGCCCGATGGGGTGTACTGTGGTCGCCCCTTCGATCCCTTTCACCTGGTCGTCGTCCGGCAGCTGCCCAGGACCGAGGAGACTTTGCTGGTGCGGCTTCTCAGCCGCGGCACCACCTTTCGCGAAGCGGTGCGCGAGCTGGCCGAGATGCCCGTGACCATGCCCGAATTAGCCCTGGTCGCGGAGCGCGTGATGCGCGTATTGGTTGTCTTTGCGCGAGAATTGCACCAAGATCAACTGGAGGAAGACGACATGGAAGCCCTACGCGACATTGATGCGGCCTATGACAAACTCAAGCGAGAATTGACAAGTGAGGCACATCGAGAAGCATATACCGAGTCGATTCGTTCGATATGTGGGGCCATTGGCATCGAACTCACCGACGAGCGACAGGCGCAGCTAGCGGCTTGGGACGTCGCCGAGCTCAAGGCGGCAGTCTTAGCCATCAGCACCTCGCATGAGTGGCCGCGTTCCTGATTGACTACGTAGGCGCTTGCGAACTTGTGATGGCCAGGCGCCAGAAGAATCGTCATCTCGGACCGCGACGCAAACGTATGAAGCGGCCGGCACGTCTGCAATCAGCGCAGTCGTGGATTCCCACCTATCGCGGCAAGAACATCGTCCGCGGCTATCACAACTGGTACGGGGTCGATTTGCTCTGCGCCATCCGCGAGCTGCGCATGTTGGGCGTTTAGGTGAATGCGGAATACGAGCAGCGCGTACGCGACACCATCGAGGAAAAGGCCAAAGCGAGAGCGCGCCGCCGCGAGGAACGACAGCGTGCGCAGGAGATCGATGATGCGATCTTCTGCGGCGAAATCGATTTGCTTTGGTGGGCGGATAGCAAGACCATGGAAGAAATGGATTTGCTTGTCTGGGCTGATGACGACGACGTGGATTATTTCTGAGCTGTGAGCGGTGTTCGCCGTTACCAACGAAGACTGCATGTCCGTATCAGTCTCGTTGACCAATGGACTGGTATGGGGTTCAATGACCTGGTCACCCATGCCTGCGCCGACCAAGCCCAATCGAGAACGCCAGCTGGCCAAGCTACTTGAGGCGCGATTCGACGCCCATGAGCTGATGGCGATTGCGCGCGAACTCGACGTTGCGCTTTACAATGAGTTTTCTGGTCTCAATATCGGATTAAGCCGTCTTGCTGCCGAATTCGTGCGCACAGCGTTCAAGTATGGGCTGATCGATGATGAGTTCTTTGCCATCCTGCATCGAGAGCGGCCTCGGCTTCGGCTGCGTATCGGCGAGGTGGCCGCGCTATGGCACGAAGAGCGTGGGAGGCAGCCGGTGCGCGGCCTAGCCCCAGCCGATCCCATGGACATGGTCGATATTCCGGCCGGCAGTTTCATCATGGGCAGTTTGAATCAAGATGATATGGCAGACTACCGCGAAAAGCCGGCCCGCGTTGTGTTGATATCCGCATTCCGCTGTATGGCCACGCCTGTGACGCGCACCCAATGGGCGGATATCATGGGCGTACCGCATGATTGGTATCCATCGGGGCCAGCGGATGATCGCCCAATAAACAAAGTGACCTGGTACGACGCTGTTCGCTTCTGCAATGTGCTTTCTGAGCGGGCGAGGATGGCCGCTTGCTATCATATCGACGGCGACAAGGTCGAGTGGTTATCGAACACAGGTTATCGGCTACCCACTGAAGCAGAATGGGAATATGTATGCCGCGCCGGTAGCAAGGCCCGCTACTGCTTTGGTGGGGAGCCCGCAGCCCTTGGCAACTACGCCTGGTTTGCCGACAATAGCGAGGGGGCGCCTCATGCGGTTGGCCAAAAACGTGCAAATGCTTGGGGACTCTGTGACATGCATGGCAACGTCTGGGAGTGGTGCTGGGACTGGTATGCGCTCTATCCTAATGCGCGGCATACCGGCTCTGTACTCGATCCAAGAGGCCCAGAGGAACTCGAAAAGCAAGGCAGACGGGTATTGCGCGGAGGCTCGTTTCTTTGTGATGCGAGCACCTTGCGCTGTGCAGTCCGGCACAAAGAGACGCCTACAGGTAGATTCGAGGGCGGCGGTTTGCGCTGTGTTCGTGGGATGGGCAGCCAATAGGATCCCTTTGGATCATATCGACTATCACGGGCAAGTAGGGGCAGGAACTCATCGAGCAAAAGGCGGTGAAGTTGCTGGCCCCTTGGTTTGCGGAGCCGTAGTAATGCCAAGTGCAGTCCCGGCCGGTAAAGAATCGTGATCCGACTCTGACGACTACCCACGGTTTCCGTGTGTTCTTCCCACAACTCGCCGAAATCATTGAGATCGGAGTGGCACCAAACCTCAAAGTCCTTGCCCTCGATTGTTCCGTCCACCCAGTCTCAAGTGAGCTTGGCGGCGAATCTGTCTGCGTCCGCATAGCCTATAGTGCGCCCAACCTGCGTCTATATCCAACACCAGCTACCGATACATGCAGCATGCCGTTGGGCAAAGATGACGCTCCGGTGGGCAGCTTGGTACGACCAACCCGATGTAATCAACGCTCCATACACTTGCTTGCTACTCTATGAGGTTGACCATCTTACCGGCATGGGATTCAATGAACGAATTCCCTGTGACTATGTCTTTGCCAGTCAACCCCGAGCGAAAATTGGCCGTGCTGCTCGAAGATCTCTTCGATCCCGGTGAGCTCCTGCGCATCACAAACTACCTCGACAAGACCCTCTACAACGAACTCGTTGGCCGTGACTTGGGAGTGAGCGCTCTGGCGGCCGAAGTCGCACGCATGGCAGCGCAGCGCGGCCTCGTTGACGGGCTCCTCTCCCACCTGTACGAGCAGCGGCCCAAACAACGCCAACGCATCGACGAGGTCGCGCAGCATCAGAACTCGGTACAACAATCAGCTACTCTGCAGTCGACACCATCGCTACATTCGGCCCAGTCGATCGGTTCCGGAAGATTTACGACCAACTTTCCCAAAATGTCTGTGGCCCGCGTGCGCTATCTCGATGGCAAGGGCCAAGGCTCCAAGCCTCTTGGTAGTGGCGTATTCTTGGCCCCCAATCTCGTGCTCACGTGTCTGCACGTGGTAGCCCATGCCTTGGACCAAGCGGATATTCTCCTCGTCCGCGCTGTCGATTCGCCGGATTTTGCCAGCCGTGTGATCACCATTTATCACCTGAACGAAGTAATCGCCCATGGAGCCATTATCGATCCCTTGCCAGACCGGCATGACATTGCCGTACTTGAGCTAGAGCGCCCAATCACGGACGCCACCTTATTGGCGTGGGACCAATCCTCTCTTGATGAGTCTACTGAGGTCTACAACGCCGGCTACCGCAACAGTGAGCCCGACAAGGCCATGGAGCTCGTGGAATCGACGGTCTCTCGTTATGACGGCCAGCATGGGGTGTGGGAGCTGCGCGATGTTCCCGCTGTCGGCTTCAGTGGCGGACCGGTGGTACGGCAGCACAACGGTATGTGGCGTCTCGTTGGACTACTGGCCTCGCGTATCGATTACCAATCTGGAGAGCCACGACACGGTTGCCTCATCCCTGCCGTGGCTGTGCAGCAAGTCCTGGCCCGCCTTGGCCAGGCATGGCCCCTCGCCGAGGAGTTCGACGGCGATCAGACCGCGCCAAGCACAGATCAGCAGGCTGGCAAACGGACGCGGTTCGCCCGCCGGGAAGCCATGCGCGTGTTTTTGAGCTACAGCCATGATTCACCCGTGCACCGAAGCCGCGTCCTCGCCCTGGTCGAACGACTGCGTCGCGACGGTGTGGATGCGTGGCTCGATCGCTACACACCGAATCCATCCGAGGGATGGCCGCGGTGGATGCAGCGCCAGATTGAACAGGCCGACTTTGTGCTTTTGGTGTGCACGGCGATCTTCCGGCGCCGCTTCGACGGCCGCGAGGAGCCTGGCAAGGGGCGTGGTGTGACCTGGGAGGGGCTCTTGGCCGCACAGGTCCTTTATGAAAGCGGGACGCTGAACCACAAGCTGATACCAGTGCTTTTTGAAGATGGAGAGGAAAGCGATATCCCGCTGCCGCTGCGGCCATACACGTATTATCGACTCCCAGTCCATTACGACCAACTCTATCGCCATCTCATCGGCCAACCCGAGATCGTACCGCCCGAGCTGGGCTCATTGCGCGAGCTCACGCCACAGTCGGACGGCATCCCAGATAGCGGTGAACGACCGCTGTCGCCGTTTTTGCCTGGTGTGATTATCGAGCGTGCCGAAGACTTCGTGGGCCGGCGTTCGCAACTCGACGAGATCCGGAATGCACTGCACCATAGGCAGCCGGTACAAATCTTGGGCGAAGCCGGTATGGGCAAGTCATCGCTTCTCATCCAGGTAGCCCAAGGTTTGGTGCCAGCCGACATGCCTGTCGCCCGCGTGCACGCTCGCGGACGATCGGGATGGTCGCCGCGTGAGCTTATTCTCGCCGCGGCTGATGCGCTCGATCGGCGCCCCGCCGTCGAGCAAATGCTTGTTGGGCCAGCGCATGGCGAAGACGAGGCCCCAGTCGTGATGGCGGCGCTGCAGTCGCTTATGCCGTGTGCCTTACTACTGGATGACGCTGACGCCATCGCCAATACCGGGCATCGCTTTGAACGCGCATTCTTTGATCAATGCCGCGCGCTGACCCAGAGCCGAAAGCTCTTGTGGATATCGGCCTCGCGTCGTGACCTTGAAATACTCTTCAGCGAAACCGGACTTACGTCGGAATTTCTCAATGATTCGAAACGCGTTGTCGTCGGCCATCTAGAGGAGCAAGAGGTCGGCGAGCTTTTGGCCGTGATCGGCAGAGAACTGGCATCGCGTTCGTATACGCTGGCTGCGGGTTGGCCGCTTGGCCTGCAATGGCTGGGCGATAAATTGTGGCTCGGTGGTGACACCGGTGCCATTGATGACGACTTCGCCAACGCCATGGAACAGAGCTTTCGTGCTTGGTGGAAGCTGCGTACCAACACCGAGCGCTCGTTGCTTCGCCGCCTCTTAGTGCCAACTCCAAATAGTGACTTGTCGCGGCCCGAGCGCAGACGCGCTCGCAAGCTGGCATCACGTGGGCTGCTCACCGAGCAGAACGGCGTGTTTTCGTTGCCAGGAACGGCTTGGAAGGATTGGCTCTGCGATGTCGAGTGAGAAGCTGAAACGCCCGCCTTCGTCCAAAAAAGCAGTAAATCAGCCGTTGCTGGTCCCGAGTTTTTGGCAATTGGGCTGGATGCTGTTTATGCAGCCGAGCCGACTGCGCGAGCTGTTCGTGTCCTGGGGATTTGAAGGATATGCCTCATTAGTTGAAGGCCCAAGAATGTGGCAAATGTGTCAGCAGTGGAAGAGAGCTCACGTGCGGACACTGCTTGCCCGGTTGTATGGTGGATGGCTTCTCTTTTTCACGCCGCTTATTACGCTTGTATTGGCGGGTGTTTTGCGAATAAGCGGTATACAAATCTATTGGCCCGGCGTGGCTGGCGTAGTGGCGTCAGGCGTGATACTCGGCGTGATACTCGGCATAGCTCTCGGGGTGGCTGTTAGCTTGGTTTTCGGCGTGACTCTCGGCGTGGCTGGAGGAGTGTTTGTCGCTGTGGTTGGACATGAAGGTGTCTTTGTGTTTGGAGCATTGGTAGCCCTTGGCATGGCTTTTGGTGCGGCTGGAGGGGTGGCTCTCAGAATGACGGAAGCACTAACTGGAGCACTGGCTGCTGGCGTGCTTCTTGGTATAGCTGGAGGGCTGGGGGGGCGAAGCGTGACTGTTGGTATAGTTGGAGTAGTGGTTGGAGGCCTGGGCGTTTTTCTACCGTATTTGCGCATTCCACTTTATTTACTAGAAGCAATTAGTACGTGGCTACTGCTGAAGTTTTGCCACTTCAAATTGCTAAGTCTGCAGCAAGTATTGTCTTTGTTGCCATTTCGCCATCACGAATTGATATGGTTTCCGCTTCCCGGTCTACGAGCCTTTATCGTCGCCTTGGGCAAAACCGACGCGGCCAAAGCCCGAAATCTAATCGTTGAGGCCGCCGAGAGTCTAGGCCAGAAACGACCCGCACGCCATGCTTTGGCCGAGTTGCAGGCGTGGAATCTAGAGCGTGCGGCGCAGTATCGATCATGGGCGCGCGCTGCAGAGCTCGATCTTGACTTCCTTCGCCAGACAGAAGTGCCTGCCCCTGTACGCGTGTTCCAAAATGTAGCCCGTGATCTGGGTGTCACCGACCGGAGCCACAGCCATCACCACGTCCAAGAGGCGCTCAGCAATGCACGCAAGCACCTGGAGGGGCTCCAAAATACGATCGCCGGCACACGGCGACCCTCGTTCCTCGACCGCTGTCTGTTGCCCGTAGTCCAAGCATGGCTCGAAGTGGTCGCCGAAGAAGAAGCCCGCCTGGCCGAACGCAAACGCCAGCAACCGCAAGTACCAACCCCATTCGTAGCTGGCCTGCCGCTATTGCCAAAAGATCGCCACCTGTTCAAGGGTCGGCGCGATCTCGTGCGCATCATCGACCACGATTTGATCGGCGACCGCCGCGCGCCACTATTATTACTAGGTCAGCGACGCATGGGCAAAAGTTCGCTCCTCAACATGCTATCCGAGCATTTAGGCACTGGGACCACAGTCATTGTTCTGAGTTTCCAAGGTTTGAGCGGATCACAGCATGTAGCAGCACCCCATCGCTGGATCGCGCAGAAAGTGGCCGAGGCATGTAGAGAGGCACCGCAGCCCCCAGGCGGTGACTTTTGGGGGCCGACCATGGATTGGCTTAGAAGTGTAGACGAAATTCTGCGCGACCAAGACCGCCGCATGCTCATCGCCATTGATGAGGTCGAGCGCCTGCAAGATGAGATCGCGCTGGGCCGTGCCAACACCGACTTCCTCGACCTGGTCCGCGCTATGGGCGATCGCCTGGAGCGTATACGCGTGCTACTGGTAAGTGCCTATCCATTCGATCGTCTGGGGCCACACTGGGTCGATCGGCTAATCAGCGTGATGCAGTGCGAGATCGTTTATCTTGAGCAGGATGAGGCTCGCGACCTCATGCGCTATCCCATTGATGACTTCCCCGACATCTATCCAGTTAACGGCGTACAGCGCATAACCCGGGAAACTCGGGGCCATCCCTACCTCGTCCAGCTCATATGCGGCGAGCTCTGCCAGCATCTCAACAAACACAAGCGCCTCAAAGCGACGGACGAAGACATCGAGATCGCAATCGATGCCTCGTTCGAAAAGACGAAACTATTCGATCAGCTATGGGAACAACAAACCCAGGCCGAGCGAAGCTGGCTTGCCCGGCTGGCCGACGCACCAATAGAAGTAGAGCGCCCCGATCGAGTACTCCGAGGGCTCATCAAGCGCGGCTTTGTCGAGCGCCGTTCTGGTACCATGCATGTAGCGGTGCCAATGTTTGCTGATTGGATCCGCGATCAACGGTTTGATGTTGGTTAGCGCGGGTAGGTCAGAGCGGTCGAGATCGGAGACCACCATCAGCAGTTGGCCGAGCAACTAGAGGTCCGTACTCGTTATCGGTAGTCGGCTCGGTCTCCCGCGCCCGCAGGCATTGGGCCATGTTGGCAGCCACCAGCGTCTATACGCTATTGCGCAGCTTGGTCGCCGACCGGATGCACGAGCGGATAAGGGCTGCGTGTTCTCTGCTTCACTTGGCTCAACTTAGGCCGATGCGCTGTAGCAATCATGTTGTACCCGAATCGAGGACAACACACCAGACCGCCCGCAAACATGCCGAGTGACGCAATTCGTTTGACGTTGCCAGACAAGGCCCACGGTTTCCGTGTGCCTAACGTCGAAGGGTGGCACGGCTTCTGGG
>JAAUYH010004838.1_pt1 | contig 14991 bp, 9 predicted proteins | sample 7278061 | NCBI WGS metagenome assembly JAAUYH01 (sample SAMN14350203, study PRJNA611818) | marine sediment metagenome | isolation source: surface marine sediment (0.6m) | place: French Polynesia: Moorea | collected 2018-08
ACATCGCTAGCGATCCAATTGATAGGGCAATGGTAGAGTGTATCAACCGTCTCGGTCATGTGCTCGGCATCCAGACGATTGCCGAGTTTGTAGAAAATGAAGCCATCTTAGAAAAGTTGCTGGAGTTAGGTATAGATTATGCACAGGGCTACAGTATTGCTAAACCATACCCGCTTCCTTTCAATTAAATAAACCCAACCAAACCCAATTATTACTACCTTTAGCATAGGACTCAGCCGTTTTTTTGCTCTTAAAATTTTCGTCGAACTCACGTATCAGTAACTAATTATACGTGAGCATCCAACTAAATTTATTCGTTATTGCAGAAAAAACAATTATCTACTCTAATATCCAAATAATTGCTACTACTAAAATAAAAATAATTATAATAGAAAAAAATGAAAATTTATGCAAAAATTTAAGTCTTATTTCAAATTTTCTAAGTATTAATTTGATGTTTATAGATTCAGAGCGAATAGCTTGTAGCTCAGCAAAAAAGCGTTCGCCATCAAATATGTGAGCAATTTTATATTGTTTTTTTTTTGCTCTTTATTTTCCTTTTTTGATTTTTTAAAAATATATTTTTGGGCTAAACTAGAGTCAAGGTGAAAATATCCTTGGTGAACTAATCTAATTACATCAATAATTGCTGGAATCTCGGTATTATTGAGTAAATAACCTCTTGCGCCTACCTTCAATACTCGATTGAGTTCTTGTTGACTATCTTTAGTAGTAATTAAAATAACTTGAACATTAGAACAACGCTGAGAAATAATTCGGGTAATAGTAATTCCGTCTATGACAGGTAGATCGATATTCATGAGCACTATGTCAGGTTTGATTTTTTCTATATAATGAATTGCAGCCCGTCCATCATGAACAAATCCAACTATTTTTAAGTCTGGCTTATTCTGTAAAGACATTTGCCAACTCTTCTTTTTTGTACTACTCCGATCGACGATAACAAGACGGATCATCTTTGAGCGAAAAATTTATTTTGCGTATAATTACTGGTGTTATTCGATTGTATAGGCATTTTTTTATTCTGAATGAAGAGAAATATTTAAGTATAATCACGCAAAATATGGGGGCTTGTTTTGACTGCACGAGTGTAAAGATAGACTCTAGGGCAACATACCCTCAAACTAGCGAGTGCATGATTCATAAGGATATCCAACCGATAAGTCTTTCTCTGCTAGGTGCGTTACAAGCGTGCGCCTGACGGCAAGCCGGTGAGTTAGTGCAGTCTTGGACTGGGCTTTCCAGCTTTTGAATTGATGTATGTTATTTTTGTTGTGAATAGAATAACCCACACCTGACACCTAACTTGAAAAGAGGAGTGGGAATAAAGCAAATTTTATAATTGCGACACAGTAAGTTCATAAAATCTTTATATATAGCAGTACGTATTTATATTAGGACGTAAATTAATTGATTCGCGAGCTTGCGAGCTTGCTACTTGTGAGACAGTTGCGGTGGTGAAGCATTGCGGTCTTGGGGGTCTCCCCCATGAGCAAATGCTGAAAGGGTTCCCCGACGCTTTGCAAACTGAGGAAAGACCCCGCGTCGCCGTCAGGCGCAAGGGAATGCTTTCCGATGTCGAACCCGAAGGGCTACTTTACCTTGAGATGTCCTAACTTTTGTTGGTAAAAACCTGTCTTGAAAATAGAATCTTTTGAACTTTGAGACTAAAGATGTTATAACCTTGCACTTTTTTGAAAAAAAAGGCTCGAAACTCTTATCTGGCTTACCTTCCAATTTTATTCAGCAAGCCCTATTTAACTTTTTTAAACCTCTCTTTTGCACTTTTAAACGCCTCATTCATCACTAACTGAATTTTTTGAGGATCGGGTTTTTTACCGCCCATAAGATCACCAAAATAAACGCAAGCACCTTCTCCCAATGCCCAAGTGTAAGCAGCAGCCCAAGAAGCAGCAACAACACTGCCAAAACCAGGTATAAACTTAATTAATTCTCTTCCTACCGCTTGGGCTAAAAATCCTCCAGCGATCGCGCTAACAATTCCTCCTGCTTGAGAGGGGGTAATAGTTTGTCCGTACAATTTCCCTAACAATCCTACCAGCGAAACTTGAAGGGCTGTTAAAACAGGCATAGTAGTAAAAGGTAGGGGGACAGCAGCTAAAGTAGCAGCAATAGTAGAAAAAGCGACAATGTAGCGTCTTGCCGTATCCCGATAGAGATTACCAATTTCTTCACTGGCATCTTTGTCTATTAGCTGATAGATAGCATTGGCTTCGGCTTCAGGAAGTAATTCTGCCAGATTATCCCTAAAAGCTTCTAAACCATAAAAAACGGGAGTGTAACCATCTTCTTCCAAAGTAAAATCAATTAGGGTAGCGCGATCGCTCAATCCTGCAAAAGTTTCTTTAATAGCAGTAAAAGCTCGGTTAACTTCCTCATAGTCAGGGGGATAATTAGGGTGGTTGTCCACATCTTGGGGATAAACTTCGTGGAGACAGGTAACAGCTAATAAGCAGGGAATATGAGTATATTTTTGGCGCAATTGTCGGGCTATTTGCTGGAGAGTATCTGTAGCAAAATCATTAATTTTAACAGTGAGAATTAAAATTCTGGCGCAGTGAGTTTCTCGTTCTAATTCTTGTTCTAATTCCTGAATGATAGTTTGAGTATCTTGTCTAACATCTCCCAGTCCTACTGTATCGATAAAAATAAGTAAAGGTAGATCGTCAGAAGGATAGGCATAGCGTTCGGTATGTAGGGTATGGGGACGAAATCCCTGTCCGATAATCTTTGCGGAAACTCCCGTTAAACCTCGCACGATCGAACTTTTGCCCGCTTGAGGTTTACCAATTAAAATTGCTTCTGTAGTAGGTAGTTTAGCTCTAACAGTTTCTAGTATTTGCGCCAAGCGTTCATCACTAATACTAAACCAATCAACGACTGTCTTAGTTACTTGCTCGACAGGTAAAAGTTTTTTCAAGCCTACAGTAGTTTTTTGCCAATTATTCCCCAGGCGATCGAGCCAAGAGTCATTGGATTTCTCCTCGTTCATAGTTTTCTCTATCTCTTCCTAAAAATGCCTGATGTAGATTAGCATTGGGTCTTATTAACTCATCATAACTAGCTAATAGCTAACAGCTAACAGCTAATAGCTTTAAAAATATTCGGATTACACCACTTCAATTTTATTCATATTAGAATACGATTATCTTATAATTGCTTAACAATTGGTATTATCGTCATAAATAAAAAAAGGACTTAAAATGTTCCCGACGGTAGAGTTTTATTCAGCCCTCGCTGCTTAAAACGGTAACGCCAATTCCTGTTAATTCCCGTTTAGGGACACTCCCTAGTTGTTTCTAGCACTTAGTAATATAGTAAGTTATGCAAAAAGACCTCACTCATTATCGCAATATCGGCATCTTCGCCCACGTGGATGCAGGTAAAACAACCACAACAGAAAGAATATTAAAACTTACTGGTAAAATTCACAAAATTGGGGAAGTTCATGAAGGTGCAGCCACAACTGACTTCATGGAACAAGAACAAGAGAGAGGTATCACTATTCAGTCTGCTGCTACAAGCTGCTTTTGGAAAGACCACCAACTGAATATTATTGATACTCCTGGTCACGTTGACTTTACCATTGAAGTTTATCGTTCTCTCAAGGTTCTCGATGGCGGAATTGGCGTTTTCTGTGGCTCTGGCGGTGTTGAACCTCAGTCCGAAACTAACTGGCGTTATGCCAACGACTCCAAAGTAGCCCGCATCATTTACGTTAACAAGCTCGATCGCACGGGGGCTAACTTCTTCAACGTAGTCAAACAGGTAGAAGAAATCCTGGCTGCCAAACCTTTGGTAATGGTATTACCCATTGGGATTGAAAATGAATTTACAGGGGTAGTCGATCTGTTAACTAGAAAAGCTTGGGTTTGGGATGATTCGGGCGATCCTATGAACTACGAAATCAAAGAAGTTCCTGAAGATATGGTGGATGATGTAGAAGCCTATCGCGAACAATTAATTGAGACGGCAGTAGAACAAGACGACGACCTGATGGAGAAATATCTAGAAGGTGAAGAGTTAAGTATCGAAGAGATTAAGGCTTGCATCCACAAAGGTACTGTAGACCTTGCTTTCTTCCCCACTTACTGTGGTTCTTCTTTCAAAAACAAAGGCGTACAGTTAGTACTAGATGCTGTGGTTGACTATCTACCCAACCCAACCGAAGTAAAACCCCAGCCAGAAGTAGACCTTGAAGGTCATGAAACTGGTGAATATGCTATCGTCGATCCCGAGCGACCTTTACGAGCATTGGCATTCAAAATTATGGATGACCGTTATGGTGCGTTGACCTTTACTCGTATCTACTCGGGTAAAATCGAGAAAGGCATGACCGTACTCAACACGGCTACTGGTAAAACCGAGCGTGTTGGTCGTCTGGTCGAGATGCATGCTGATTCCCGTGAAGAAATTAATATGGCTCAGGCAGGGGATATTGTCGCTGTAGTGGGGATGAAGAATGTACAGACAGGACATACTCTCTGCGATCCCAAAGACCCTGCAACTCTAGAACCTATGGTCTTCCCAGATCCAGTAATTTCTATTGCGATCGCACCCAAGAAAAAAGGTGGTTCGGAGAAAATGGGACTAGCACTCAGTAAAATGGTGCAAGAAGACCCCTCCTTCTATGTCGAAACCGACCAAGAGAGTGGCGAAACCATTATTAAAGGAATGGGTGAATTACATCTAGACATTAAGGTGGATATTCTCAAGCGGACTCATGGAGTTGAAGTAGAAGTAGGTAAACCCCAGGTAGCTTATCGCGAGTCTATCACCAAACGCATTGAAGATAGCTACACTCACAAGAAACAATCTGGTGGTTCTGGTCAATTTGGTAGAATCGATTACATTCTCGAACCTGGAGAACCTGGTAGTGGCTTCCAGTTTGAATCTAAAGTGACGGGGGGTAACGTACCCAGAGAATTTTGGCCAGCCGTTCAAAAAGGCTTTGAAAACAGCATCGATAAAGGTGTTTTAGCTGGATTCCCTTGTGTGGACTTAAAAGTCACCCTAGCAGATGGTGCATACCACCCAGTTGACTCTTCGGCGATCGCTTTTGAAATTGCAGCTAAAGCAGGTTACAGACAGTCTCTTCCTAAAGCTGGTCCTCAGTTACTAGAGCCAATCATGAATATTGACGTATTCACCCCAGAAGACCATATGGGAGATGTAATTGGCGATCTTAACCGTCGTCGGGGCATGATCAAATCTCAGCAGACAACTCCTATGGGTGTTCGGATCAAGGCAGAAGCACCTTTAAGCGAAATGTTTGGCTACATTGGGGACTTACGGACTATGACTTCCGGTCGCGGTCAATTCTCCATGGAATTTTCTCACTATGCTCCTTGTCCGAAAAATGTGGCAGAAGAAGTGATCAAAGAAACTAAAGAACGGGAAGCTGTTGCAGCTAGGTAGTTTTTTAGTCGGGGCATAGCCTAACTACAAATTAGTTATGGTAATGCTTTAGAGTATTAGCTTTATGGTTTCTGACTGGTAATTTATCGGTCGGAAACCAATTTTTTTTAGGCTGATGATATTCAGAAACTTCCGATAGAATGAACTTAATCTAAAATCAGTAGATGGAAATTTTTTTTTAGAGGCGATCGCCAGCCCTTAAATTGATTTGGGTGTAGCTCTTCCTAGCGGCAAAGAAATCAAGGTTTTGGGGGAATCAACTAGTCAAGAAAAGGGCCGAGCCGCGAAGATATGGGTTGGTGACCATCATATGTTCAGAGAGCGTTACTCCTTTGGTGTTCGCAAGCTTGTGACCACCGAAGCAGTCAAGAACTCGTTCGACGAAACAGTTGAAGGCCTGGAGAGAACAACAGGGGCCCATGTGCCCTTCCCGCCAAGCGGAAGAGCTGGTAACTCGGGCAGCCCTTGACTTCGATGCCTTCTATGACCAAGACAGAGTAGTTATTTTCAGTAAATGACCAGAATTCCATCTGCACATACCTTTTAGGTTTTTGACTATCTGATTATAGCGCTCGCGAAGTGCCTCGCTTCGCGAGACCGCGCAGCATCTGGTTCTCAGATCGCCTATTTCATATGACTTAAACACTGTAATACGCTATCTGACTAGCATGATTAAAAGTTGAACATAAATTCAACCCAATCAGTTTGCAGGGACTACCCGTTAAATCTTAAAATCATACCCTTGTAAGGGCGGGTATTCCCACTCGCACTATAAATAAAACCCTCAACCGAACTGTTGAGGGCAATAAATAAGCGTAATAGCAAATTAGCGATTATTCGATCGCGCTGGTTTTATTTAAACAAACCACTCTTCTACAGCTTCTTCTTTAGTATTGGTATTGCGAGAAGGTGTTTCACGATTGAACTTCATGTGAACCGAACGAGTTTGTTCGCCATCAGCAGCTACAGCTACGATAGGATAGTCGATTAAACCATCTTGGAAGGACATTTGGAAACGGAATGTGCCATCGGGATTGAGTTTAATTTTGCGATCGCCGATAGTAACAGTAGCATCAGGTTCGGTTGCGCCGTAGACAATTAATTCAGCATCGGCAATCAACCAGAATTTACGAGGGCGTACTGGGGGTGCAGAAGCAGAAAACCCAACACCAGACATACCAACACCAGACATATTTATGCCAGACATGGTAGGAACTGCCCACATACCAACCCCAGAGGGGAAGACATAGGAACTAACAGCTTGTTCGGGAACTTGCTGCATCGAACCAAACAGAGAACCAGCAATTCGCATCGCTTCGGTAGTTTTTGCCATACCGAAGATTTCGTCATAGATAGGACTTTCACCCGCAGGGGCAGAAACTTGTTTTTTGCTGGGAGGAACAAGGGTGTAAACTGTTTTACCCTGTAAATCTTGTTCCCAATTTACAGTAACGAAAGTATCTTCGATCCAGTCAGAAGGATAAACTGGAGGAATACGCACTGGTGCGGAACGAGCTAAAACCAACCAACGACCATCAGCACAGCGATAACCAATATCAGCTACATAATCGCGATCGCTAACAGGAATAGGTAAATACCATTCTCTAGCTAACTCATCACAAAGATATTCTTGAACGTTGTGAGGAGCTTGGTACTCTAAGTTGATATCTGTAATATCGTAGAGGCGTAATGCTAGTTGCTGTCCGCCCTGACGACGCAATTCTTCTTTGTGCTCGTTGGGTACGTCCCAGTAGGTATATGCCCACTGGGGATCGCGAGGCATTAAGACAATACGACTTTCTCCGTAGCCACCAGGGAGTTCCCCTAAGTCCCGATCTACAGATGCGAGAGGTCCGCCGATGCGATCTTCTTGACCAACTTCAAATTTTGCAGCTTCCACTTGTTGTGCCTCCTGGATTTGGGATACGTCTTGATTAAATCTTTCTTGTTCTATTTTTTGGATTGCAGCCAGTAATTGCGCTTTACGCATACGGCTATATCGAGATATGTTATATTCGCTGGCAACTCTTCTGAGTTGCCGTAAAGTCATTTCTTCTATAGGTGGTCGTTCTTTTGCCATTTAGATTACAGCCTCCGATTTTTTGACGGTAACTAGCTGTCAGTGGCGTTTAAGACTCTTAACAGCAAGGTATATTGCCTAATATTTTTGGTCTCTTAACCTCTTTTTTAATTGTTAGGAACGCGAGAGTTCCTTTTCTAGTCGCCTAACTATATATAACAAGAAGATTCCTAGTGAGATCAAGGTCTCGATCTAGACAATCTTAAGAGTTTTACGAAACTATGGGGGTTTTGGGGATCGATATGTTATCAAATCTTGACAAAATAATCGATTTTCCTGCCAAATTGAAGTACCAGACTTCAGTGATGTCATAAAATCATGACTTTATCTGGTTTTGGGAAATTATTTGCCATGATGGTAACGAATTTGTTCTACTGGTTCTTGTTTTTGCTGCTTGAGTTCATGGGGTTTTTTAGTTAATCCCAATTTATTCAACAAAATTACTACTCCTGTAGAAAGTCCTAATCCCAAGATTAAGCCAATACCCATTAAAATCATTACCAGGCGTTTGAGTTGCTTTTTGCGAGCAATAATACTTTCGATGGAAAGATGTTCGTTATTGCGATCGATAATATTGTCCGCTTGAGGAAGCTTGAAACCATTATTAGATTCATCAAAGTCAAAATTATTTGGTTGTTTATTCACAGAACAATATCCCTAAAATAGACAGTGATAATTAATTATCCTGAGTAATTTAAATTTTTCTCAATTTTTTCTCTTGTCCGATAATATGCAAGATGTTTAATGTTTTAATAGTTGATAAATCCCTCTAGTGAAGCAGTTACTAATCATCGATAAAAGAGAATATCTAATTTTAAATAGAGATTTGACGATCGCGCAGATTTCGGCACTGGCAACTAAGTACGCAGAGTTTCCCGATCGAGTTGTAGTAGGTCAAGATATTCGACTAAGTTTCCCCGAATTTATTGGACTTGAGGATACATTGATTGGTTTATTACAACAAGAGCAAGGTAATTTCATTTTACAAGGAATTACTCGTCATAAAGAGCAAAATTCCCTGTTATATTTTGATATCGATATTAAGAATATTGATAATAACTTAATTGTTTTTTTTGAAGATGTCACTGAATTAATGACACTCAAACAATCTTTGCTACAACAAGTGAATGAAGCTGAGATATTGTTGAGTTCTTTGAAGAGATTTGAAGAGTGTACCAATAAAATTATTGCTTCTATGGGAGATATTCTCATCATTGTTACCCATTTAGGTAAAATTGAACGAATTAATAAAGCTGCTAGAAAGTTATTTGGTTATTCTCATTCAGAATTACTCGATCGACCAATTTCTCGGTTAATTACCAGTCAAGATTTCGATCATCAGCAATTATATAATTCTTACCAAGAAAGTAATAAATCCGTACAAAAAGTAGAATTAACTTGTCAAAATAAAAATGGAGAAGCAATAGAAATTGAATTTAACTTTTCTATTGTTCCTACTGAAATAAAAGGACTTTTTAAATGTATTTATCTAGGTCGAAATATAACTGAAAGAAAAAGAATAGAATTGGAGATGCGTAAAGCTTTAGAAAGAGAAAAAGAGTTAAGGCAACTAAAATCTAGTTTTGTTTCCATGGCATCCCATGAATTTCGTAATCCTCTTAGCAGTATTATGATTTGTACGGATTTATTGTTGCATAGAGATCGAGATATTTCTGAAGAAGAATACAATCTATATTTGAATTTAATTAAATCTTCAGCTAACAATATGCAATATTTACTCGAAGATATTTTAGTCTTGAGTAAAACTGAATCGGCAAATTCAGCTTTTAATCCAGATTGGCTAGATTTAGAAAAATTTTGTCAGCAAATAATTAAGGAATTAAAAATAATTTATCAAGATAGACAAATTAACTTTAACGGAGTAAATTTTCCCCTCCAAATTTATGGAGATAAAAAGCTAATCAGACATATTTTAACTAATTTACTAAGTAACGCAATTAAATATTCTCCTGTAGAAGAAACTGTAGACTTAAAATTAACTTATTCTGAAGCAGAACAACTAATTACTCTCGAAGTTAGAGACCGTGGCATAGGGATTTCTGCCGAAGTACAAAAACATTTGTTTGAATCTTTTTACCGAGGCAATAACGTTGGTGATATCCCCGGTACAGGCTTAGGACTGTCGATCGTTAAAAAAGCAATAGATTTGCATGGAGGTACAATTACTGTAGAAAGCGAAATAGGTATAGGGACAATAATGACTGTTACTTTACCCAGAAATAACAATTCTTAAATTATCATTTTTACACTTTACATACTTTAAATTATTGGCTTTACATTTTTTACTTTGAATCTTAATGAAACTAGTATCTAAGCCATTATAAAATAAACCTAATATAAAGCAGGTAATCTCCAGAGTAATTCTCAAAATTTCTGTCTTTTAGGTAGGTAAGGATGCCTACCGATCGTAAAGGTAGCAGAAAATATTTTGATCGTACTATGATGCTAAACGTAAGGTTCCATATTAGGGGTACAGATAGTGACAGAAATAACTCAAGAAGAAATGCGCCAAAGACTGGGCAATGTCAGTCAGTTACGGGATCTTTTGCTAGGAGATAAAATTGAGGAATATGAAGGTAGTTTTGCTCAAAATAGTCAACGCTTAGACACACTGGAATCATCATTAATGAAATTTCAGTCAGAAGTCAACGAGCGTCTTAACAAAATGCAAGATTCTTTATCTAAAGAAATCAACGCTGCTGTAGATTCTCTAGAAAAAAAAATTAAGTATCTCAGCTTAACTACTCATGAAGAGAATAATAAACTAAAACAAGAAATTGAAGCTAAATATCGCACTACTTCTCAAAGTATTGATACGCTCCAAAATAGCTTGAGAGCGGAAACAAGCTATCTTAAAGAAGAGCTATTTCAAACTAGAGATACTTTAGGAGAGGATTTGCAAAATCTGAAACAACAAGTATTAGAAAAGCTAGAAAGCAACTTTTCTGAGTTAACTGAAACTAAAGTTTCTCGGACAGATTTAGCAGAAGTTTTGTTTGAGTTATGTCTCAAAGTTAAAGGTAGCGATTTTGTTCCTAGTCTGAAAGACGCTAGTGAAAATACAGTCAAAGCAGAGTTTATTTTACCTGAAGAAAATACTGAAAGCAATCATCATTCATAATAATTTTATCTAGACTTCTTGGACAAGGAAAAAACTAAAAGTCAGATTTTAACTCCTTGCTAGTCTCACGAACTTTTTGGGCAGATAAATATTGATTTTACCTTGGTTCATCTCTGCTAACTTTAATTAGCTCTTAATTAAAGTTAGCAACAAATAACCAATAAAATCAAGTGGAAATATATACTAATCGCAATTAGGAGTAAGTTGATAAGGGATAGAGCAATGGCACCCAAAAAACAAGCAAATATTGGTAACTCAAATAACAAGTCTGAAACAGAAATCCAACCTAACCTAGACGTTATAATCGATTTACTCTCAGAACTCAATCAAGTAGAAAGTAACCAAAAAGAGCATATAACTAAAAAACCTAGTTATCAATCTTTTAATTCCCAACTAACTTTAGAAATTAAGCAAAAAAAAAAATCTGCTCCAACTTTTACTGCTCATGAGGTGAGAGGGCAAAAAGAAAAATCTACTCCAACTTCTGCTGCTCATGATGAGAGAGAGCAAGAGCCAAAAGACAATCCTCTTTGGAGACAAGAAAAGAGTTTCAACTCAATCTCTCAACAATATACAACCAATGATAATTCTGTAAATAGTACAAATTTAGTTCATACTGCTCAAAATAACTATAATAAAATTCAAAGCATTGCTATTTTGCAGCAATCAGTTAGAAATTTAGAACAAAAGCTTAAGGGTAATCAAGCTCAAATTGATGAAGTAATCGATTCAGTTAATTCCCTTCTGTCTTTAACAGTAGAACTAATCAATCTGCAACCCAATGGTTCACCACAATCAATTATTAGGACAATTTCACCCCTGATCGATCGCATTATCGAACAACGTTCTACGGAAGATTTACACAGGATGGGGGAAGCATTAGCCAATATTTTACCCGTTGCTATTAACCAACAAATAGAAACTACTCCTCAGTCTATTGCCAAAGCCCTAGCCCCAGAAATCGCCCTTTCTATTCAAGAACAAGTTCGTTTAGATAAAGAATCTATTTCTAAAAGTATTGGTCCAGAAATGGGCAAAGCGATCAAGGCTCAAATAGAATTAGAGCAGGATGCCATGGTAGATGCTCTTTATCCTGTTATTGGCAGCACTATTGCCAAATACATGGGAGAAGTAATTAATACCATCAACGAAAAAGTAGAAAATGCCCTCAGTATTGAAGGCGTTAAACGCAAAATTCGCGCCAAAATCCAAGGGGTTTCTGAAGCGGAACTAATTTTACAAGAAGCTATTCCTTACGAAGTTCAAGCAATTTTTTTAATTCATAAAGCGTCTGGTTTAATCATCCGTGAATTGCAACCAGATTTAGCTCATCAGTTAGAATCCGATCTACTAGCAGGGATGTTAACAGCAATTCGGAGCTTTGCCAACGATCTGATTGCAGAATCCTCAGAACTAGATGAAATTGACTATGGCGAGTACAAAATTATTTTAGAAGTAGCAGGATATTGTTATTTAGCTGTAGTAGTTAAAGGCGAACCATCTAAACAATTCAGACAAAAAATTCGTAGTGCTCTCAGTAACGTAGTTCTTAAATACGGTAATATTATTGAGGTTTATGACGGGGATTCTGATACTATTCCCGAGTCGAGCGAATTATTTTTAGAACAGTTATTAGAAGAAGATAAGAAACAAAGTAGTTCTGGGAAGCCGACCACTTTGATTTGGTTCTTGGCTGTTATTTTAGGCTTGATTTTTGTACCGTGGGGTATATTGAAATACAAAAGTTATGTTGCCAATAGGATTGTGCAGCAAACTGCGATAGAATTAGACGCTGCGCCAGAATTATCTGTTTACCGTCTGACACCAGAAGTAAAAGAAGGTAAATTAATTTTGACAGGAAGGGTACCTAGTGAATATCTAAGAAATAAAGCAGCACAAACAGTAACTAAAATTGCTCGAGCAGAAGAACTAACTTTAGAAAACCGAATTGTTGCTATTAATGTTCCTATCGACCCGACGATCGCCAAAGAAGTAGTAGTGAGAGTAACATCTATGCTCAATCATCAAGAAGAGGTAGCTATTTTAACTAATTATCAAGACTATACCGTCACTGTTAAAGGATTTTCGCTCGCTCGATTAAGCGATGAGCGTATTGCTCAATACTTTAAACAAATACCAGGAGTAGAGAAAGTAATTATTAATCTAGAAAAGCAGTTACCGATTATCGATCGTCGCATTTATTTTGCCTCTGGTTCCCTCGAACTAAATTCAGCTGATTTTACCGAGAACATTGACAAGATTAGACAATTGTTAGTCAAGTATCCTCAATTACATTTACGCATTATCGGTCATAGCGATCGCACTGGCATTCCTCAAAATAATCAAAAGTTAGCGCAAGAGCGTGCTAACAAAATCGCTAAAGTGCTAGTCGATCGAGGAATTGAATCAACAAGATTACAGGTTGTTGGTAGTATCGAACCTCCTCCTGGTGTCACGCTCGATCGACCTTTACAAAAAAGTAGATGCGTAAGATTTGAATTTTTAATCCCCGAACATGGCAAAAATGCCCAAAATAGCTAAAAATGTCGATTATTTCTAAAAAAATTTGTTTAGTAGGTGATTTTAGTGTTGGTAAAACCAGCCTAATTAGGCGTTTTGTAGAAGATAAGTTTAGCGATCGATATCTTTCTACAGTAGGAGTAAAAATCTCTCGTAAATATATCGAACTAGCAACACCAACAGTCAATCGCTCGATTCATTTATTAATTTGGGATCTCGAAGGTCAAACTAAATTTCAATCTATAGCTGCCAATTACCTTAAAGGAGCAAGTGGTTCAATTATTGTTGCCGATCTTACTCGCCCAGAAACTCTCGACCATTTACAAAAACATCTCGATCTATTTCTGTCCGTCAACCCGAAAGGACTCGCTACGATCGCTTTCAATAAATCCGATCTAGCTGTAGAAGAGAAACTGGCAAGAATTACCCAATTATATAATTTCGACGCTCATCCTCAAGTAATTGCTACCTACATTACCTCTGCTAAAACTGGAGACTATGTGGATATGATGTTTACGCAGTTAGCAGAAAATATGATTTAGTTTGGAGTTCCTAATCCCCAATCCCCAATCATTAAGAGTTGAAGTCAGGTTGATAAACTGCTAAGCGATTTCTCCCTTTACTTTTGGCTGTGTAGAGAGCTCGATCGGCATTTTTAATTAAGCATTGGGCATTACTGTTTCTACTAGTTGTTGTACAAGCTACACCAAGGCTAATTGTTACCATCGAATTGGTAGGTGAATTAGCGTGTTCTAGGTTTAACTCTTTGACTTGTACATTGATATATTCTGCTACCTTAACTGCTCCTTCTAGATGAGTATGAGGTAGGATAACTACAAACTCTTCTCCGCCATATCGACAAACTACATCTGTTGCTCGTCTTGTACAAGAAGCGATCGCGCGAGCAACCTGACACAAGCATTCATCTCCTTGTTGATGACCATAGGTATCATTATAGATTTTGAAATGATCGACATCACACATAATTAAAGACAAAGGAGAAGGATTTCTGGTTAGCCTCCGCCATTCTAAAGAAAGTTGCTGCTCGAAATAACGACGATTAAAAACCCCCGTTAGAGGATCTCGCACAGCTAATTTCTGTAGTTCTGTATTTGCTGTCTTGATCTCTTGATAGAGTAAAGCTTGCTTAATTGCTATGGATAATTGAGTTGATAAACGCTGAAGTAAGTGAATTTCTGACTCTAGCCATTGTCTAGGAGCATTACACTGATGAATAATTAAATAGCCCCAAAAAGAGAAAAAAGAAAGATTATTGCTATTGTTCTGGGTATTTTCTGGCTCGGCATAAGTCAACCAAGATTCTGCTGGTAGTTCATACCCTTCTTGCTTAATTGTTCGGACTGCTTGATTGGTATCAAGCCAAATAGGCATAACTATTTCAGCTTTAATATCCCATTGTTGATAGAGTTCTTTGAGTTCAGGGTCGTCCCAGATATTAACATCATTAAAGCTATGATAATAGCCCTCTTGATACTGGGGGTATTGTTCTCGATCGGAGTAAAGAATTTGCCATGTAGATGTTTGTGCTACGAGCTCGCTAATTCCCCGCTCGATAACTTGTACTTCAAGACTAGCATGGTTGTTAGTAACACTAGTTATTAATACGCGATCGCAATGTAGTAGTTGCTGGACTCCTTGGGCTACCTGGCTTAAAATCTCATTTAATTCTAATGAAGAACGAATACGTTCGGCAATTTTAGTAAACAGCTGTTCTTCTTTTACTTGTTTTTCTAACCGTTGATTTTGTTTTGCTAGAGCTTTTTGAAGA
>JAAUYH010029293.1_pt1 | contig 14985 bp, 6 predicted proteins | sample 7278061 | NCBI WGS metagenome assembly JAAUYH01 (sample SAMN14350203, study PRJNA611818) | marine sediment metagenome | isolation source: surface marine sediment (0.6m) | place: French Polynesia: Moorea | collected 2018-08
AAACTCACATGTAAGCGACCACCTCACCATTTCTTCCGAGAGAAGATAAGGCGATGTCATCTCCGCCAAAAAATGCCATTTCTAACACTTGAGTCGACGTCGAAACAATAGATCGGTGTTGTTGTAAGCGAAGTGGAGGTGAACTATTTCCGTGGAAGGGAGCGAGTGGAAACAAAGGGTTTCCGATTCAAGGGGGTGTCCATTATGTTTGTTTGAAAATTTTCGAATTTTTGCCAGCACGACATCGTTGTTTTTATAACTTTATTTTCTGGGGGGTCCTGATCATACACGCCGCCCTCCCTTTTGTTCAACTCACCCAAGTGCGCTCGTCGTGAACCCACCAAGCTCAGCGCAACTCCACGCTAGCTTGCCTTTCTGTAGACAAGTTCACCCTCGTTGTACTCTTCGTCCTTACTTCTATTTATGGGCGCGTTCCGAAACTGCCTTTTGCCTAGCCGCTGTTGAGTTTGTTTCCGAACGTGAACCCTCGTCTGCAAGTGCCGCCGCCGCCGCACTATGGTCGGTTTATGGGAAGGTGTCCCCGCTTCACCAGTGTCCGGTGCTAGTGATGAAGCTGGTTCTCGTCATGCTACTTCTCGTCGCTCTGGTAAGCGCTCAAGGTTCTCCAGGCGAGGGGAACGCTCCAGTACCCCGGACTCGTCGTCGGTAGAGTTCGTGGGCGCTTCAGATGGCAACGATGACAAGGATATTGTTGCCAAGCTCAACACTACCGCCGCCGACGAACGTCGTAAGATGCTTCTCAATCAGTTGCGGATCATCGACAGACGTAAGGCGGAACTGAAGGCTATAGCAAACACCGCAGGTTCAATTTCGGCAGGTAGTTCCGGTGAGACCGCATTACCTTTAATGGAAGCGGCTACACCGGAACCTGACGAGGGTGATACCCTCGATTCCAATACTCGTTCTGGTAGAAGGCGCAAACCAGAACTGTCTCTCGAGTTGCCGAAAGCAAACAACTTCCGATCTCGACGTGCAGACATAGATCGCTTCTGTTCGAGTGCTACACCCACTGCGGCCTCGGTGTATGGTAGCCCCCTTCCTTCTCCAGTATCTCAACCGAGTGGTTCACCGTCCATATCGTATGCAGATCTCCCAACTCGGCGCTCAAGCCGCAGGGCTACCAGACCTCGAACACCAAGCGTTCTCCTTCACGCGATGCCCGGTGAGACAGTGTTGCGAAAGCTACCAGTTGGTGTCTTGAAATGTAAGAGGTATTGTTTTTGCAAGAAAGTCATCTCTATCCTATTCAAAAATCCGTCGGCAACACCGTTCTCAGCTCCTGTCAAGGAATTATGGAGACCCGAAGCCATCCCTCGTTACTTCGATGTCATCACTCGCCCCATGGATCTCGGAACCATCAAGAAGAACATGGAAGGTGTTACATATCTCAACACGCATGAATCAAATCCCCTTTTGATGTTCCAGCCGAATTTGTTTGCTGAAGATGTGCGCCTTGTGTTCCGTAACGCCAAGATCTACAATAAGCATGGTGATGTTTTGTACAATTGCGCAAGCGATTTACTGCAGGAATTTGAGCAAATGTGGGTAGAGCTTCCTCCTCTTCCTCGTCCAGGAGAGAACAGACGCAAGCGTCAAGCAGGTGGGCTTCTCCGATCCGGATCGTTACCTAAACGTGGCCGAACCGCAGAGGCGCAAATGTTATTTGGGGATGGGACGATGGGAAGAAGTTCTGGAAAGTCGAAGAGCAAGAAGAGTTCGAAATCTGCACCGATCTCAACCACGCGCACTTTGAAAATTACGAAGTTTGACGAAAGCATGAACTCGCGTCAACTTAAAAAGCGTTCGGAGTATTTGCGTAAGTGTCGCATTGCGCTGCGAGCTCGTACACCCTTGCCGAAGGGTAATACCTTCTATGATCGCGCAGCCCTATTGTATGAAGTCCCCCTGAACGATGTGGAAAAGAATGAGATTGCGAAAGGGATCAAACGGCTGCCGTCGACGAAATTGAACACTTTTCTGAGTATTGTTGGAGATGTTGCGAACAAAGATGAGGAGGAGGAGTTTGAGTTGGATATCATGTCATTAGATACTAAGACGTTGCGTAATATTGAAGCCTTTCTTGAGTCAACGCTTTCGAGCTTTAAGACGATCAGAACCTCCTCAATTGGAGAGGAATTTATAGCAGTCGAAGAGTTTGAGGCTGAGTTGAAGCTTATCGAGCAACGCTTATCGCAGGCCCCGAAATCGCCTCGTCATAATCGCAAAGAAGAGCAACCGTCCAACTCCGCACCCTCATTCGAGGCAGCAGAGAAAGAGTCGGAAGAGTTGTATGCAAGTAGTGATTCAGACTCTGGTGATAGCGATTCGGACTCTGATGGATCTGACTCTGATTCCGATTAAGATAATTGATCGCGCTTTTTTTCTTGGCCCTAATCCGTCTAGTTTTAGCGCAATGTATCGTACAACTTAGTGGTGGAGTAAAGTTCTACATTGGTACTACTCCGTTCGATTTACTTCATTTCTCAAGTGACTAATCCACATAAAACATTTCAACTTCACCTTCTTGCTCGTTTTCTGACGCAGATTCTGGACGAGCTTCTCGAACCTGATCGTATTCTGCAGGAGTGGTCTGAACTGGTGTGTCCTCAATGGGCTTTCTTTTCTCTTCCTTAATAGCAGGATCTTCTGGTTGATCGGGAAGGTTGGCCGAAATCTTGCGGTTGCTTCGTGAACGACCGAACCGTAAGAAAGCGCGACTACCACCCTCTTTCGCTGGTGTCGTCCCGGCGGCATTCGATGGTCCGGCACCCTGATCCTTGTCCTTTCTCCTGCGGCGAGACCGACTCTTCTGTAGCTTAGGTGTAGGGATTTGTTGAGCAGTCTCTACACCACCATCAACTTGCGCCGGTTTCTGATCCCGATTCACATCTCGGCTCTTGCGGCGAGACAATCGATTTTGAGATGACGTTTTCTTTAACCGTCCTCCACGTCTTTCATTTCGCCCCGATGGTTTGATGCCTTCAGTAGAACGCTGTCTAACACCACTATCATCCATATCGATTTCGACATTTTCAACATGAACAAGCGCGTAAGCACCAGCTTCAGCCAACTCTATGTTACCGGGGTGTGATTCCAGCGCTTTCACAATTGCAGTTCTCCCTCCGTATCGTACAACTCTCTTTTTGTTAGCTTCATTCTCAAACGTTGCTGACAAAAACATAGTACAACCAGCCACTTGAATGACACCATCTTCTGGGAAAGCGTGCATGGCTTCGCACGTCGCCTTAATAGCCTCAGAAACGGTAGGGGATTCTTGGATTTCACGGTCGGCTTGGCACAGCACTGCAAGTGCGAGACAAGACATTTCAAACAATCGAGGATTATTGAAATGAGAACGCATTACCGAGTTTAGTTGCTTCACGCCATGTAGTCTTTTGACGTCTTCACAATTTCCAGCGTGCTGGTTGCACGAATATCGCAGGGCTATGCAACAATGTTCGAGTACTTTCGGATTTCTGTGCCACTTCTTCATCAGTCCGAGAATGAGTTCCACACCATTCATGTTCATGAACCGATCCTGATTCTCACTAGAGTTAAGGACTAAGGTACAAATCGCTGCAAGCGATGGTTGCAGGCCAACAACATTAACATCTCGCGATGATACTTCAATCATCTCGCCCAGCTGTTCGAAAATGCCAGTTCGCCCAATCTCGTTCTTGTGTGGCACACATTCGAACGCAAGGAAATTTAGCGTACCACAAACGAGCACAACCATATTACTTTCGGGGAATGGATCCATATGATGAGCGAGCGCCATGTGCAGAAGTTGCGCGAGTCCAATTCCAGTAGATTGGTCAGTCATGAAACGAGTACGAACCTGCGCAGGTTTCGAAACCAAAACGCGAATCGCGCTCAAGATTGCTAACACGCATCGTGAAGATGCTATGTGTGTCTTCAGCGCGAGCAAAATGGTTTTCTCCACATCTTGGTCAGAGAGCTTGGAAGCGAGCGATGTATCTGCAACGCAAAGAGTAGCTAGGGCATACGAAGCATGCTCCACAACATCAGCACTGTCCATATGGCTTCGAATTGCATTCAATAAATATTCAGGAGCTTCTTCGCGTGCCATTTTTCGTCCCATGAGCGGGTCTTTAGCCTGAGCCAGCGCCGTAATCGCAGTCGAACAGGCAATTACCAACTTGCCACTTTGGCGCCCATGAACACCAAGCGCATTAACGATTGGTCCAGTAAGGCCTAGCTGCAGCGCACTGTTCTGGTTGACAGGGTGATTGGTACAGGTACTAGACGCTGCCAAAGCAGCCCGCTCCATTACTCCAATATCACTCGGATTCATACGCATAGCGTGAAAGATTGTGTGCATAGCATTTGAAGAGGCAACAGCATCCTTACCTGCCGGACAGCAGTGACAAAGTCTCTCTATAGTGCTACAGGCTTGCTCTTGCACACGAGGGTCGTTGTGCTCCTTGGCCACATCAACCGAAGCGCCGATTGCGCCTTCATCCACTGCACGCTTCTGCAAATTCTTAAATGCCCCAAGAGTTTCGAGACACATCAATCCTTTTCTGACGAGTAATGGTTCAGAAGTGTGTCGAACCAATACAGTAAGAACCATTGTCAAAATCTCAGACTCCTCAAGGACTTCCTCCGCCAGGTCGGCAGCAGCAGACGATACAGCGATGGTTGCAGCCATTGTAATGGTGCAAGTGGTACTATCGGCTTGGTAAAGTTTCAACACTTTCGTCAATGTTTCAAATACATTGGCGCTTAAAGCGTGACGAGAGGCCTCCGTGCAAGCCGTGCACAAATGCCGAATTGCAGCGCAACCGCTTCTTGTCGCAAAGAGTAGATAGTCGTCGTTGCTTTCAGATGTCGCCATCCCACGATTCAGACCGTGGACTACCTCTTCTACGATTCGCTGTTCTGCCATAGCCTGTTTTAAACGGACCAAATCAGGACCCGAGCAAATTCCGCTGACAGCTCTGCAGGCCATTTCAAAAACGGTTGCCATCACGTTACCGCCTCGCGTGTCTAACGAGGCTGCAATCTGAGTGATGGCTCCTAGTTCAACAGCAGTAACGCGAGCGCCGGTGGAAACTTCAGCCAGGTCAGCAATAGCAGCACATCCCGCCATTTGCACGAGACGAGTAGATGGGTACATTTTCATCGCAAACAATACGCTCTGAAGGGACCCCGGTTCGGCGTCGGCAACACCTAGTGGCAATCTCATTTCCCCATAACCAGCACCATCCAGAGATTCACGACACGAACGCAGTACTGCAGCCTCTTTCGCGTCTTCGGGAATGAAGCGAAGAAGTCGGATGAACGCATGAAGAGATCGTTCCTGTATGACTACGTCCTGAGGCTGGGCAAACATAGACACCACAACCAGGTCCCATGCCCTTCGACGAACGAGAAACTCACCTTCCTCTTGGTCTTCAGCACGTAATCGTTGGACAGCATCGACAAAGTTGTAAACGGCTTGTCTGGCATCCGGTTCCGTAGGGGATTTGGGATAGTTGGACAAACTAGACTTGATTTCCTGCATAAGCCCAGCCACTTCTCTCTCAGTCTTCACAACTGGCGGGGGTGGTGCAGGAACTGAAGGAGAACTGGGCACGTTCAAATTGGTTTGGATTCCAGACGGAGGTCGTGGCGGCGGTGGTGGCGGTGGTGGTGGTGGTGGTACTGATGGTTTTGGCGTATCGTCCTCCTTTTGTTTCTGTTCAAAGTGCGGGATCAAGTTTTCGACTGGCTGCCGATGAGTCGAAGATGCGGCAACAGGTTGGGCTTTGACAGCCGTGCTTGCACCATTTGTTGTCGGAGACGTTAGCGAATGCCTTCTGATTGTTCGACGTGCGTAATCCAATGCGGATGTCGTAACATCTGATTCCAGTGCTTCCTCAGGTTCAGGGCTTTGTTCCTCCTCAGGCTCGGGTTGACTCTCCGGCTGTGGTGTTTCTTCCAACGCTGGAACTTCTTTACTAGCCGACAGTACAGACTCGACAACAGCTTCCTCTTCTTTTTCGACATCTTCGCTTTTGGCCGCAACTTTGTTTTCTACAGTTGGAGTATCACTCCATCTTCTCGGTATATCACTTGTAAACGAAGAGGTCCCTTTCACAACGATTTCAGGCGCTGGGCGTAGGACAGGGCGCTCTTCCACATGCTGAACTGCGAAACTTGGACTTTCAAGCTCAGTTGGAGAGTGTGGTGGGTACACTTCATTGACTTTGATGTGCGGAATAGTGAACGATGACCTGCCCAGACTTGATTTGCTAGAAGTAGATTGAATTTTGGTCAATGCAGTTTCGACGATTTCTAAACCACTTGCGGTTCCGCTTGTCTGTCCGGGAGCTGAGCCCCAGAAGCTGCCCTTCCTCGGTAATGATACCTGTGCCACAGACCGCTTCGGAGTCTCACGGTCCTCCACAGAATGATGACCTACAAGACTCGAATCTGGAGTAGCATGCAGCGAGCCTCTTCGCGCGAAGTTGTCAGTGGATGAGACCGTACCACTCCCTTCAGTGGAATCTTTCACCACTGCTATAACTGGATGGGCACTTTCATCACTAGCACCTTCTGTAGTTTCAGTGGCGATGTAAGTGGTTTCTTGGGAGCTTGATATAGGCACAAGTTTTAAGTAAGTGACGCCTGGTTGAATCTGTTTCCGAGGTGACACAGCTTCCGCAGGTGAAGCCGGCTTTGTCTCTTGGGTATCTTTCACAACTTGCTCAGACAATTGTCGACTGCTGCTACTATCGATGACGCCAACGTGTTGTCTCTCTAGAGCTTCTTCCAAAAGCGTTTCGGGTCTCGTGGGAATAGGTTCATCTCCCAATTCGGAATCATGACGTTCATCCTCTCCATAAGGGGTAGTAGATGCAACTTCTGCTGACGGTTTGTCAGCAGATGGATCTACATCGTCGTCAGCATGTGCCACACCATCGTCGAGCTTGCTAGTTTCACCTTCCTCATCACCCAGACTCGTTACACCTTCACCCTTCCCAGTTTCGGCGGCCTGTGTCTGTGCACTAGACTTTCTTGTCTTTTCAGATAGAGACATAGCAGCGGTTGGTGGGTGGAGCTGAGGCTGAGAAGTAACATCAGAAGAACTTGCTGCCTCCGCCGCACGCGAATCCCAATAGTCAGCCTGTTCCAAATCTTTGGGTACTCCTCTTCCGGTTCGATAGACCCAAGCGAGATTACGCATGGAGATGACATCCCCAGAATCAGCAATCTCTTTGACGATGGATATACCGCGATCCACATCCCTTTCAACACCGAATCCTTGAATGTAGGACAGCCCGAGACATGAACGTGCTGCGTTATCACCGAGTGTGGCACCGCGCTGCCAACACATTACGGCATGTGGATTAGAGCGCTCAACTCCATAGCCACGGGCGTACATATGGCCAAGCTCGGTCCATGCTGTCGGATGTCCACGCTCGGCGGCAGCTCGAAACCAACCCACAGAAGTGCGGTCATCGAGGCCTATCAAATGGCGACCAAGCGCAACCATGGCGCTGAGATGGCCACGAATAGCAGCCTCTTGGTAAAGGTCGGCAGCATCGGCATGGTTATCCCGAGCTTCGTTGTCAACGGCGCGAGCGTAAATTTCATCAGGCGTTTCCGAACGCCATGGGGTTGCGTGCGCAGTTGATGGTTCATTGCTCGGGCTCAGAAGCGTAGGCATTGTGAACCAAAAGCCTCGATTACTCACACGCTAGTCAGCACAATTTCCGAACCGTTTGTATAGCTACGGTCGATTCTGCCGTACTGTACAGTACAGTACAAGGCTGGGGAGCGCGGTGAGCAATCCTCTTTGTTCGAAACCGCCTTGCTGTAGTGATGTCTAGTCCAGTACTCAGACAACCTAAAAAATCGAAGATGATGTTGGCAATGGGTGAGGATATCATACTCCTCATTTTATTACATTTTGTGAAACGGTCACAAAAAACCGCACTATTGTACGTGCTGCTCTCGATGACGGCGCTTAGCGATCCTTCCGTCCCTACGTTTCAGCTTCTTGGAGCGCTTACCTACTCTCTTTGCGGATCCTCCAGTTCCGTTCTCCATTGCACTACTACTTCCAATAAGTTCCGATGCATCATCTCGCATTAGCTTCCGGAACACTTTCAATTGTTTAACACAATCCTCGTCAGTTGCTACTGAAAACAATGGATCAAGGCATAGAGCCCCAGCAGTCAAATTAAGGTGATTCATGGAATACAGGGGCGTCCTCATTATCTCAGGGTTGCTCTCATGCTCATCTCCTATTTGCTGTACACCAGATACGCGCAAACGTCGTAAATGACATTTTAGATGTAACAAAATAGACAATCTTGTTGAATAATCCGCAATTTTTCTCATTCCATCCGATATCGTAGTCTCTTTCGAGCAGTGAAGCGCAACTCGCAGAATAGCTTGTCCGCTATTCGAAATTATTCTCGTAGCAACGTCACAAATTTCAGCAATTTCATTCTGCCCTGCCTTCAGCTTCGCCTCCACAGCCGCTGTACCACCGATCTGTTTCCCAGTGCTGCCGTTTACTGAACCCAGACAATAATCCAGATGCACAAGCAAAGTCGCGATAAATACAAGTAATGAAACAGGACACGGCCTTTTTGTTCCGTGCAACTCGATATCTTCCTCCTCTTCTTCTGTGTCTCCTGCTCCTTTAGCTTTCACCACCAAACATGGGTCGAACTCACGTAAAAGTCCTTCGAGAATTCCGAGTCGTTGATCTCGACTCAACAGAATCAAGGCAGATGACAGGTATGCGAAACCAGTTTTCGCATCAACAATCGAAGACGTAATCAAGTCAACAGGATTACTATCCGAATTAATAGCAGCGAGTCGCGATGACAAAGTAGTAAAACAATCACGTACACCAGGAAGAAATGCTGACGCTAGCATGCCTGAGTGCCTGTCAGCGATGAATGCAACTACGCGCAGCGCGTCTTCTCGAATCTTGGCATCCGAATCAACCATCAGTAAAAACAGTGGGCTGACAACATTGGCCGGAAGCACAAGCCCTTGACGAATAAGGAGACCATAAATATTAACGACGCATCTTCGAACACTGAGAACTGGTATCGATGACGCCGATGAAAGAGAACCAAGTAAAGATTGGGCACAGACCGCCAAGTACCCAGCTTCCGCATCATCTTCAGCCGCTAGATGTGTAATCTTATGGGGTTCACTAGATTTTCCTGGTCCATTTGGAGTTGACTTGGCTCCAGAAGAGTTTCGTTCTTCTTCGTTTCGCAACATTTCATGAAATCCCATTAATATCTGTAGCAAGAGTTCAAGCGATTCTCGGTCTCGTTTACCAAAAGTGGCATTCCGCTTTAGCGCAGTTGATGTGCAGCGCAATATTGTCTCGGTTCCTCCAGGAAGGTAACTGCGATGTCGGATTAGGAAATTGATTAACCCACGGATAGACGATCGTAGCAGTATTGGAGAACCAGGGGTTACCGAATCAAATTCACACCATCCATCCAGCATGCCATCGCAAATCCGTTTGAATCCTTCTGCGACAAGGCGAACGAAGTCATCTTTATACTGCCCGTAACGGAGGAGTAGGCTCAATCTAATGATTGCTCCTCTGGCATTTCGTTCCAAAGCACCACTTCCTGGATGCCTCTCACCCCGGCTGAGCCCAGTAAGTAAGGATTCGCGAGTCATGACGAAATTAAAAAACGTGACTGCAACGTTCAGAAGAAGTTCATGGCTTTCAGTAGTGTCGACATGTAACGCGATAGCGCACAGGCATCTCACAGCTGGCTCTTCTAGTTCCGGAGTGGGAACTTGACAAACAATGGTCTCCACATCACCCATAGTACGAGTCAAAAACGAAGATTCCAACGATTCGACTTGAGGAATGCCATACTCCAAGAGTCGCAGTATCCGTCCTATGCAGATTACATCGAATTCAGAAGTTGGTTTCACGTCTGTAACGTGGAGTGCCAATGCAGTGCAGTGTGGAGCTACTAGAGTAGGATCTAGAGCACAAAAACTGCACAATACTGAAGAACATGCGACTCGCCGGATATCACTAGTTCGTTGCTGATGATTTTCGGAATTCGAGGAACGCTCATTTGCAATTCGGCTCTCGAGGTCATAGAACATGTCGATTACGATTTGTACGACAGTGGCTAGCCAGTCCTTGTTCAAAGAAACCATAGACTTCGTTAGAATTCTTGTGAACAAGCTTGTTTGTGAGGATGATGTGAGGCGTTTAAAAAGCGAGATGAGCCTACGAGCGCTTCGCATTGCAGACTCATGGCCAACATGACAATTGAGCTCCTCATTTGACTCTATACCAAAAAGTGTATACCTGATAGTTTTTTCGGCAACGACACGCACCGAGGTTTCCGGGTCATCCAGTCGACCAACAAGGCTCGCACAAACATCGACAAGTAGATTCTCATGTGGATGTAACATCAGTTCGGGTTCTAAGTTGGATAATTCGGACTGGAGCTCTTTACGAGACAGGACTTCGACGGCGAGCTTGCGGAAAATATTGATAGCTCTCTTCCGAACTAGAACAGCGCTGTCCTTAAGACGCTTATCAACAAGTTCGAAAACGCTGCGGAAGAGTTTCACGCCGTTTATCTCGTCCTGTTCGTCATGCTCCGAAGAAGAGGAAGTTACATCTTTTTCCAGCGTAAGAAACCCTCCCACAAAATCTAGAGCGGCATCTCTAACGAGAGTAGAAACATCGCGACAGCAATTTTCAATAGCCTCAACCACCGAAGGTAACCGGCGGAATACCAATCTTCTATCGAAATCCAACTGAGAAAGTGCTCGAATAGCTTTTGCGCGCACGGTAGGCGTAGGATCCTGAAAGCAGAACAAAATAGTGTCGAGAATACGAGGAAAATCACGACTGAGTCCAGAATTTTTGAGTATGGCTCTCACTGCTCGAGTTGCACTATCACGACTGGGTGCCTCGTACAACTTGCTCGATGTCTGCAAGGCATCGATTCTTTCATTGAGTCGCAATCGTGCAAATGTATCAGGACTGTCGGAACTTGCTGGACCAGAATCAGGACTTTCATCACAATTCATTTTCACATCAGTATCACTCGTCTGTTCCGACCTTTCCGCTCCAATTCGAAGATCGTCTCCGAAAAACAGTGCCTGCCACATCCTACTAGCCACAGGTTCTCGAATGTATGCAATAGAGTTACTTTGAAAAAAGCGAAGAATCGTTAACTGGTCCTGTTTTCGAATATCAGTGCTCTTCTCACTGTTTCGTACCTTATCCTTGTCCAGTGCGAGAACTTGGGGTCCGAAAAGTGAACTGAGACGTGATACCAGTTTCCCCAGATAATCAATCCCTAAGCCTCTTGCATAAGCGTTCAACTTCTTCTCTTGATGAAGCTCCAATGAGTTGACCACTTGAAAACAAAGTCTACGTAGAAATAGGTTGGCACCAGGCCACTCTGGTTCGGCGTAAAGAGCCATAACGTCATCAAGTAAGGCTTGTATTGCTGTGCGATATTCTATATCTTTCTCTTGAAACAACCTGGACAACAAGTGGTTGGAGAGTGTCATCGCGAATCGGTTAGCTTGCTCTACTCCGTCCAAACCCGTAAATTTGGCCGGAACGTTTTCTTCCGCTTCACCAACGTCTTCTGTGCCTCGATTATCTCCACGAAGAGTTAGGTATTGGAGGACTTGTAATGTCATTGCAGAGGAAACACGTATATTGATGGTGGTTGCGCCAGACACTCGGAAAGTGCGTAATTGTCGCCGATTAGGGGGCAGGAATCCAACTTCCTCCATCACAAAGTTCAGGACTTGAGATTCTAGAGAAACAAAGTAGGTACAAACCGCGGCAGCAAGTCGAACAACACTTGTGTGCAAGACACCGAGGTCAGGTATACGCAATGAGCGTATACCGACGGATAAAACTTGCAGAACAAATTCCTCCGATACAAGTCGACGGCAAACCAAATCATGAAACGAATCGCAAACTGAAGCGAACAGGCTGACTAGTTTCTGCATCAATTTGGACGAACCCGAAAGCCGTTTACTTTTGTTCCCGGGATATTCATCGGAGCTTTCGGATTGGGTTGCTCTTTTCTGACTTTCGAACGCGGGATAGATGACTGAATCCAATGCAAGTCGAACAAAGGCAGCCACATCCTCAAGAAGCTCTTCAACAAGAAGAGTGCGAGGTAGTTTCGGTGCGGCATAGATGGTTTGAATGATAATGACACATTGTGCAGCACAGTTCGATTCGGAAGCAATGCTCGAGTTGATGCCTTCCGCCCCAGCATCCCTGATAAGTTCAGTTACATGACGAACACGAAGTACAAGTGCTCCCAGCAAACTGGAGAGTAATTCGGTAGATAAAAGATGCAGTTTTTTGTTCTCCGCTTGAATTGAAAAGTTCTCACGCATTTCGGCGACCATTTTCTCATTCTCAGTTACCTTCAACATGTGACCAGAGGTTTCCGTATCGTGCATTCCATCCGTAATGTGTCGCATTCCCCGAGAAATCAAGCGCTGTATTTGTTTCACAAAACGCAAAAAGTTCACATCTTCGAAATCGGCACTTGCTTGGACTCCTTTTCTTTCCCGCTCAAATTGCTCTTCAGTGTCATCTTCGTCGATGATCTTTGTCAGCGTTGGTTTTGGAGTACTTGAAACTGAAGCCGCTTGGACGCCGTCGACAGATTGAGTTGTTCTCGAAGAGTTGAATCGCAAGGGAGAGCGAGGTCTCTTCGATGACGCTTTCCGTTCTGCTCCTCGGTGGATGTTATCGTTCGTGGTACAAAGGCATTGCAAAGTTTGACACGATTTTGTTACCCACCTCGGAACATCTAAATTAGTGACAGCCAGTTCGTTCGGAGCAAATCCCCATGCACTAGAAAATTTCAATAAGTCAGTAAATTCATCGATTACTACTGGAAGAAAAACGATGAAAAGTGGTTGCTTACCTTTGCGAAGCCGTCTCCCGAATCATTTCAATCATGGAGTTCATAACGTCATCCTGAGGCGAGCGACGGTTGTTCAAGACAGATGTAGTATCAAGTGCCGCAGTCGGTGAAACGGAATGCAACGTTGGAAGCGCTGCCAAGGCACCAAGAGTTGCTTCAAATGGAGCCAAGGAACTTAAGTTGAAGGGCACATAGCGCCCTGTTCGCACAGGACGTCGCTCACCGTTCATGAGTGTTGCTGTCGTGAAACGAACGAGCAACTATTCGTCATGTTCAGCAATCCAAACTCTGGGTCGCAAAAAATGGTAATAGTACGTTTCTGTTTCGTGGGAATGAGCAAAATAGAATTTTCAAATTTTATTGTACCCTCAAACATATCTAAACCAATCTCGGCCGTTCAGCTCAATTCTGAGCGGTGATCAAACCAGACTGACCTCACTCTTGACTGAGCATTTGGTTGCAGTCTCATCGAGAAAAGTCGAACCAGAGCGGAGCGGACAATTCGATAGCTCACTTATAATGGCGTTCGTTACGTCGTTCAGTGGTCTAGCGGTTCGCGTACCGTCCTCGCAACAAAATTGGCTATGTGCAACACCCGGTTCCACTCGAATGGTGGCGACTGCAGAGCGCTCATCGACACAGAAGAAGGTCAATATGACTAAGTTCGATCGAATGCGTGAACGATTTGCGCTTCCAAAGCCTGAAGAAAACAAAGTTGATTTCACTTATGAAGACTTCGAGAAAGCAATCTCCAAATTCGATTACTCATTTGAAGATGGTGACGTTTGCATGGGTCGCGTATTTCAGCTCGAGCCGAATGGTGCCCTCGTCGACATTGGAGCAAAAGCAAGTGCATATTTGCCGCTAGTCGAGATGTCGATGACTCGCGTCGAAAGACCAGAGCAGGCTATATCTGTAGGACAAGATGTTGAATGTCAGATTATCTCGAGGGAAGACGCCAATGGGCAACTGAAAGTGTCTCTGCGCCGGATTTTGTTTGCTCGAGCATGGGATCGTGTTGTTGAAATGCAAGCGGATGATGTGACCATTGAAGCGGAGGTCATCGCGGTGAATCGTGGTGGATGTTTAATGCTTGTAGAAGGACTTCGTGCCTTTTTGCCTGGTTCACACATGACAGTTCGTACCCCGCGGGATGACATGGTGGGTGTCACGCTCCCACTCAAGTTCTTGGAAGTGGATCCAGAAAAGAACCGATTGGTGGTATCGCATCGTCGTGCTATTGTCGAGAAACAGATGACTCAATTAGTGGCGGGTGAAGTAGTTACTGGCACCGTTCGTGGTATCAAACCATATGGTGCATTCATTGATATGAACGGTGTATCGGGACTATTGCATGTCTCACAGATTTCACATGACCACGTATCGGACATTCCTTCCATCTTCAAGGATGGAGAGACTGTGAAAGCGATGATTATCCATCAAGATAAGGAGAAAGGTCGTATTTCACTAAGCACGAAAACACTTGAACCAGAACCTGGAGATATGCTACGTGACCCTCAAATGGTTTATGCAAAGGCACAGGAGACAGCTGCACTGTACCACAAACGACTCGAAGAAGAGCGCAAGGCGGCTGCGAATATTGCAGATGACATTGTTTCAACATTGGATATGGCGTCAATCGATGATCTTGCGTTTTCAACTAATATTTGATGTTGTTCAACGTGGTTGCTCCGAAGAAGATGAAGTTCACCACGCCTACTTCGTTTTTGTATCACGCGGAAAATGTTTCAGATCACTACTCTAGAGCCAGTAAATGCAATAATTTGTCCTTTTTCGTTGCCAGGTTTACTTCACAATATTCCAATTAGAGCACACACCACAAATTCGATTCGGTTAAGGTTTCGTGTCTTAGAGTACTGAGACGTATGATATTTGTTGTTCATCACTTTTAAGTCGATTGATCGGTGCTCTCGTTTCGAAGTGTGGTTATGGACGTGACCAGCTTAGTGAGCGCCACTCTTACTGGCCTGGAATGGACTATCTTTTCGATTTGCCCCGCGCGTGTTAT
>JAAUYH010094120.1_pt1 | contig 14982 bp, 17 predicted proteins | sample 7278061 | NCBI WGS metagenome assembly JAAUYH01 (sample SAMN14350203, study PRJNA611818) | marine sediment metagenome | isolation source: surface marine sediment (0.6m) | place: French Polynesia: Moorea | collected 2018-08
CAATGCTCGCAGCCGCCGGGGGGCTGATCGCCTATCTCGAGCATGTCGGGCGTGGATCGCTGCCGTTGCTTTTGCCGCCTATCCTGCGGGCTCAGGCTTCGGGCATGGCAATGGACGAGGCAACGCGCGGGAGCCTCGAAATCCTCGAAAGCGCGCAAGGTGGCCGTGGCGGCAGTCTGATTGCAGCACTGGATCGGTGTTCAACCGGGGCAGGATCTCGCTTGCTTGCTGAAGACCTGTCAGCCCCACTGCTCGATCCGCAAGCGATCGAAGAACGCCATGCGCTTGTGCAGTTCTGGCGCGACCGCCCGATCGAGCGTGCAAACCTTCGCGATGTTCTGCGCGCGCTCCCAGACATCGGCCGCGCGCTTGGACGGATTGTCGCAGGCCGTGGCAGTCCAAGGGATCTTGGCCAGATCCGCGACGGGCTTGGCGAAGCGCGGCGTTTGCATGAATGGCTGGCCAATGAGACGGACCGCCCTGGTCTGCTCAATGCGCTGCTCCCGCGTTTGGCGGGTCACGGCGCACTGATTGACCTGCTTTCCCGCGCGCTGATTGCTTCGCCGCCGACTGAGCGCGCCAATGGCGGCTTCATCGCAGAAGGCTACGATGCGGGGCTTGATGAGTTGCGCGAAGTCTCCGGCAATGCCCGCCGCGCCATCGCCGCCATGGAATCGCGCTATCGCGAAGAAACCGGGATTTCCTCGCTCAAGATCAAGCATAATGGCGTGCTCGGATACTTCATCGAAGTGCCCAGCCGCCATGCCGATACGTTGATGGCAGCGGATAGCGGCTTCACCCATCGCCAGACGATGAAGGGCGCGGTGCGCTTCAATTCGCTGTCTCTGCACGAAGAGGCGTCGCGCATTTCCGAAGCGGGTGGACGCGCATTGGCCGCAGAAGAAGCCCATTTCGAGGAGCTTGTTGGTGAAACCTCCCGTGCGCGCGAAGCTATCGCCGCCACCGCCAGCGCGCTAGCCCGGATAGACGTGAGCGCGGGTAATGCTGAACGTGCGTCGGAGGGTGACTGGTGCAGGCCGGACGTTTGCGAAGATCAGGTTCTCGAGATCGCTGGCGGACGCCATCCAGTTGTCGAAGCGGCACTGGCCAGGACCGGCGAACGGTTTGTTGCCAATGATTGCACGCTTTCCGATAGCGACCGCCTGTGGCTGATTGGCGGCCCGAATATGGGCGGTAAATCGACCTTTCTTCGGCAAAACGCTCTGATCGTGCTGATGGCGCAGGCCGGGTGCTTTGTTCCCGCTAAGTCCGCGCAGATCGGGCTGGTCGACCGACTGTTCAGCCGCGTGGGTGCTTCGGACAATCTCGCGCGCGGCCGCTCTACCTTCATGGTCGAACTGGTCGAGACCGCTGCAATTCTCGCGCAGGCCAGCGACCGGAGCTTCGTGATCCTCGACGAAGTGGGGCGCGGAACATCGACCTATGACGGACTCGCGCTCGCCTGGGCAGTGGTTGAGGCGGTGCATTCGCGCATCGGGTGCCGCTGCCTGTTTGCGACCCATTACCATGAACTCGCGAGACTGGCGGAGACCTGTGAAAGTCTCTCGCTTCATCATGTGCGTGCGCGCGAGTGGAAGGGTGACCTGGTCCTGCTGCACGAATTGGCCGAGGGACCGGCAGACCGCTCTTACGGTCTTGCAGTGGCCAAGCTGGCTGGTGTCCCCGCCCCCGTAGTTGAGCGCGCCAGACAGGTGCTCGAAAAGCTGGAACAAGCGCGCAATGAAACCGGCGGTCTTGCTGCGGGTTTGGGTGATCTCCCGCTTTTCGCTGCAGCAGCGGCGCCGGAGATTGAAGACACGCCGGAACAAGTTCTGGCCAATCGTTTGCGCGATACCGATCTCGACGCTCTGGCTCCGCGCGATGCGTTGGAGCTACTTTATGATCTCAAGCGCAGTCTGGATTGATCAAAGAGACGCCGCTTCTACCAAAAATTAACCGTTGCAGCGCACAGTCCTGCATTATGGCCAAGGGTATACTCGGCAGTCCCAAATCCGCCCTCGCATTTGCGGGTGGCATCATCGTGTTCGCGTTGGTCGGTTCCCTCGCGGCTGGTTCGATGGTGCCTGAAAGTCATTCGGATCGGCAAGTCATGACGCAGGCCGAAATCGAAGAGGCCATTGGTGCAAGGCCGAACCGCAACCGCGATGCTGCCCGCCCACGCCCCGCACCAAGAAGAGCCCGCAGCGAGCAGCCCGTCACCTGGGCCGACGACCGTGAGCTTGAACAGGAATGGCAGGCTGATGACGGCGAGTGGGCTCCCGATGGGGACGATTGGGGCGGATAAGCCCTAAACCCATCACCCGGCTTATCAGCGCGTCGGTACGGGCGCCTCACCCGAATAGTCGTAAAAACCGCGGCCCGTCTTGCGGCCAAGCCAACCTGCTTCCACATATTTCACCAGCAGCGGTGCTGGACGATACTTGCTGTCGCGCGTGGTCTTGTAGAGCACCTTGATGATATCAAGGCAGGTATCAAGACCAACGAAATCAGCAAGCTGCAAGGGGCCCATCGGGTGATTGAGACCGAGGCGGCAACCCTTGTCGATGTCCTCTATCCCGGCAGTCGACTGGCCCAGCACGAACACCGCCTCATTGATCATCGGCAGCAGGATGCGGTTGACCACGAAGCCGGGTTCATCCTGGCTTAGCACCACTTGCTTCCCAAGCCCTTCGGCGAAGGCGGTGACGCGTTCGGTCGTATCCTTGGCTGTGGCAAGGCCGGGAATGACTTCGATTAGCCCCATCACCGGGACCGGGTTGAAAAAGTGCAGGCCGATGAAACGCTCAGGATCAGGCGAATGGTTCGCCATCCGGGTGATCGGGATTGAGCTGGTGTTCGACGCCATGATCGCTTCGGGTGCCAGCACTTTGCCTGCTTCGGCGAAGATCGCCTTCTTGATCTCTTCGCGCTCGGTCGCCGCTTCGATGATCAGGTCAGCATCGGCCATCGGCGCGTAGTCGGCAACCGGCGTGATCTTCGCAAGCAGTGTTTCAGCAGCGTCCGCTTCGATCTTGCCGCGCCCGACCAGCTTGGTAACTGCCACCTCGATCTTGCCCTTGCCCGCTTCGGCGGTGGCGAGATCCACGTCTGACAACATCACATTCATGCCATGCGCCGCAACGGTCTGGGCGATGCCCGTCCCCATTTGTCCGGCTCCGATTACGGCGACGTTCCGCATGTCAGTCATTCCCTTCGCAAGTGCAGCAAAAGCCGCTCCCTAGCGGGGAAGTTCGGGCGTGGCTAGCGAACTCTAGCGGTTCGCACCCGGAACCCATTTGACATCCGCATTGCCACCATCATTCAGCACGCGGGCAAGTACGAAGAGCAGGTCGGAAAGGCGATTGATGTAGGCAAGCGCTGCCGGGTTTACCGGAGTCTCGCCTGCAAGCTGCGTCATGGCGCGTTCTGCTGCGCGAGTGGTGGCCCGTGCGACGTGAGTGCGCGCAGCCGCTTCGCTGCCGCCCGGCAGCACAAAACTGGTCAGTGGTTCGAGGTTTTCATTGAGCGCATCGATTTGTGCCTCGATCCATTCAGGCTGAGCCGCAACGATACGCAGGACCATTTCAGAGGGCTCAAAGTCGCCATCCTCAGCTGGCGTGGCGAGATCGGCTCCGAGATCGAACAGGTCATTCTGGCACCGCGTCAGGATCACGCGATGCGCCTCGCCTTCGATCGCACAAATGGCGAGCCCGATTGCACTGTTTGCCTCATCGACTGCGCCGATGGCGGCGATGCGGGCTGAATGCTTCGGACAGCGCGAACCGTCAACCAGGCCGGTCGACCCGTCATCGCCGGTACGCGTGTAGATTTTCGTGATCTTGACCATGGCAGCGCCCTATGACGATCTGCTGCGCCCGCGTCTAGCTGCCAGCGCTTGCAAACAGCGCGATCACCGCAACTACGGCAATTGCTGCCGCCTGATACTTGATGCGCGCGAACATCGCCTTGTTCTGCATCATCTGCATTTCGGTCACTGTCTCGCCTTCACCGCTCTCAAGGTCGATCTTGGTCGTCTTGAGAAACGCGACCACGCCGCGGATCAGCGAGACCACGACCATGATGCAAAGAATGACGAGCAGCGGGATTAGAATATAGTTCATGGCAATAAAATGGGTGGGACTGCGCTAAGTTCCAACTGTCGTTTTACGCAACCGCAGTTGCTCGGCAAGCACCAGACCGTCCTCGCCCGCCGCCCTGCGCTCGGCAAGCGGGGGCGAACCGCGCCGTTTTGCGAGCTTTTGCCCGTCTTCATCCAGAATCAGATCGTGGTGGTACCAGTGCGGCACCGGAAGACCGAGTAGCTCCTGCAAGAGCCTGTGAATGTGGGTGGCGTCGAACAGGTCATTGCCCCGCGTCACCAGGGTCACCCCATCAGCGGCATCATCCAGTGTCGCTGCGAGGTGGTAGCTGGCGGGCAGATCTTTTCGCACGATTACCACATCGCCAAACATGCGCGGATCGGCGACGACGCTTCCCGCTAGCTCGTCGGTCCAGACCAGTTCACCCACTTCGGCCAGCGCACGATCGAGATCGAGCCTCAGCGCCGCAGCGTTGCTATCCTGTGGCGGGCTGGAACCACATCTGGACCGGCATGAGCCGGGATATTCGACGCCGTCTTCGCCTTTTCTGGGCGGCAATTCGGCGATCTGTTTGCGGGTGCAGATGCAAGGGTAGAGAAACCCTCTCTCGACAAGCCCGCGAGCGGCATCGGCATAGCTGTCAAGCCGGGTCGATTGCGCTGGCACTTCATCCCATTCCAGACCCAGCCATTCAAGATCGCGGCGAAACTCATCGGCCAGTTCCGGACGCGACCGCGGTCCGTCTATGTCTTCGATCCGCAGAAGGAATTTCCCGCCAGCATCGCGAGCAAGGTCATGTGCGACTATTGCCGAATAGGCATGACCCAGATGCAACTGCCCGTTGGGGCTGGGCGCGAAACGTGTGACAGTTGGCAGGTCCTGCATCGAATGCCCCATGCCACAGGTCTTACCGCCAAGCTATTCACAGCTTCTCGACAGCCTGTCCCTGTGGATATTCACAGCGTCACGGCTTTGACTTCGAAACCTGCCACGGCATGTTCGTGTCAATCAGAGAGGAGCGGCAAGAGTGTTTCAAGCCGAACTGATCGAAAAAGCAGCACGTTTCAGGAGCGCTGACGAAGACCCGACCCGCAATTTGTCGGCATGCCCTTCGCTTGTCCTGAACGCTGATTACACGCCACTTTCCTACTATCCGCTCAGCCTGTGGCCATGGCAAACCGCGATCAAGGCGGTCTTCCTCGACCGCGTGGATATCGTCGCGAGCTATGACCGCGAAGTTCACTCGCCCTCGCTCGACATGAAGATTCCCAGCGTGATCGCGCTTCGCCAGTATGTGAAGCAAAGCGAATTTCCCGCCTTCACTCGCTTCAACGTGTTCCTACGCGACAAGTTCGAATGCCAATATTGCGGGCGCGGCGAAAACCTGACCTTTGACCACGTGATCCCGCGCCGTTTGGGCGGCAAGACCACGTGGGAGAACATCATCACCGCCTGTGCGCCCTGCAATATGAAGAAGGGCGGTCGCACGCCCAAGCAGGCAGCGATGCCGGTGCAGATGAAGCCGATCCGCCCCACCAGTTGGCAGTTGCAGCAGCACGGGAAGCAATTCCCGCCCAACTACCTCCACGAAACGTGGAGGGACTGGCTCTATTGGGATATCGAGCTCGAAGCATAGGGAATTGGACTTAGGCGCGCAGCAATGGCGCGTTCGGCGGCCTGCTTTAACGAGGTCGGGTCAATTTCCGAGTAGAGTCCCATGTCCATTACCTCCACGTTTCGTCGCCAGCACGATGCCCTTGAGCTTCTGTCTGGCCAGCTTGCAGACGCAATCGATCATCTGAAGACTGAAGAAGAAGCGCAAAACTGCGCTCGGATCATTGGCAAGATGACCGGGATTCTGACCATTCATCTGGCAGCGGAAGACAAGTCGCTGTATCCGCGAATGATATCATCCAAGGATCCAATGGCAGCGCAGACCGCCAGGAAATTCGCCAAGGAAATGGGCGGCCTTTCCTCCACCTACAGCACATTCGAAGCGAAATGGCGCAGTGGGTCGGATATTATGGCTGGCCTCGATGAATTCCAGCAGGAAGCCCGGATGATCATTCACGCGCTGGCGGGCCGGATCAAGCGCGAGAACGAGCAGCTTTACCCTCTCGCTGACAAGCTTCCGCCAAAGTCATTGATCGAACAGTCGCGGTAACCTGCGACCTTCCTGCAGTGCGTATCAGGTGACCAGTGAGCGTTGGCTGAAGCGCTCTGCCTGCCACTCACCACTTTCCAGAACCTCGGACAGATGCCGCGCAGCTTCGGCCATGTCTTCAAAACGCAAATATGCCGGGGCGAATCCGAGCCGCAGAATGTCGGGATCGCGAAAGTCCCCGATTACGCTGCGCGCAATCAAAGCCTGGCATATCGCGTAGGCGTCCGGATGCCGGAACGAAAGCTGGCTGCCACGCTGTGAGCTATCTGCAGGGCTGACCAAATCGGGTTCAATCCCGCATTCTTTCAGGCACTCCAGGAAGAACTCTGAAAGCGCCTGCGATTTGGCATAAAGCCGCTCCACCCCGATCTCCGCAATCAGTTCGACACCGACTTCGAGCGCGGTCAGACCGAGCACGGGAGACGTTCCGCATTGCAATTGTTCGATGCCGGGCGCGTCTTCGTAGTCGTCCGAAAAGGCGAAGGGGCTCGCATGACCGAACCAACCGGTGAGCGGTTGTTTGAGATCGGCAAGGTGCCGCTCCGCGACAAAGGCGAAGGCGGGCGCGCCGGGACCACCGCACAGGTATTTGTAGCCGCACCCAACCGCGAAATCCGCTCCCGCGGCGTTCAGGTCGACCGGCAGCGCGCCTGTGCTGTGCGAGAGATCCCAGAGGACCAGCGCGCCTGCATCATGCGCAGCCCTGGTTAGCGCGGCCATGTCGAACACCTCGCCGCTTTTGTAGTGCGCATGGGTGAGCATCAGCACCGCGACGTCGTCGTCGAGAGCGTCCGCGATCTGGTTACGCGGGGCGAGGCGGCGCTGGGCGAGACTCTGCCGCTCCAGACCTTCGATCATGTAGAGGTCGGTCGGGAAATTGCCTGGTTCGGACAGGATCACCCGACGACCGGGCCGCATCTGGAGACCCGCTGCGATCAGCTTGAACAGATTGATGCTGGTGGAATCGCAGGCGATGACTTCGTGCGACTGCGCGCCTATCAGCGGAGCGATCTTGGCTCCGACCCGCGCGCCCATTTCGAACCAGCCGGCATCATTCCAGCTGCGGATCAGTCCCTCGCCCCATTCCTGTTCGACCGCGCGCTGCATCGCTGCAGGCGTGGCTTGGGGCAGGCATCCCAGTGAATTTCCATCGAGATAGATGACGCCCTCGGGCACATGAAACCGATCGCGAAACTTCGCGAGCGGATCGGCAGCATCGAATTCACGTGCATTGTCGATCACGGCAGCTCCCTCAGCACGGCGCGAACGGGGGAGGCGTCACCGCCAACGATCGGCAAAGGCAAGGCGATCAGCTCATACCGGCCCTCTACCACATCATCGAGCACCAGCCCTTCGAGCACGCGGATATCGTGTTTGAGCACAGCCTTGTGCGCGTCCATTGTCTTGGAGCTTTGCGGATCGATTGAAGGGCCGTCGATGCCCACCAGTTTTACGCCCTGCACCGCGAGCCACTCGATGGTTTCAGGCGCAATGGCGGTTGTGTCCTCGACCCATTCGTTATGGGGAAATGTTTCGAACGTGCGGAAGAGCACCCGGTCTGCGCTTCGCAAATGCGGCAAATCACCGACTTCGATCATTGACCCCACACCGCGCGCGTCGACCACCAGACATTCGCCCAGATACGGCGCCAGATCGACGCTCGCGATGTCGGGAGCGGTCTGCGAATAATGAAGCGGAGCATCAGCATGCGCTCCTGTATGCGTTGAAAGCGTGAGCGCGGAGACATTGACCGGCGAGCCGTCCTCCATCTGCCATGTGCGCGCCTGTTCAAACGCCGTGTCACCCGGCCAGACGGGCACGCCAGGATGCAATTTCTGCGAGATATCCCAGATTCGCGCCATCAGATCGCCGTCCTGACGCTCAGCAATTCGGGAAAGAACGCCTGTTTGAGCACGCCTGCAAGATAAGGCACGCCGGGCGTTCCACCGGTGCCCTTCTTGAAGCCGATAATCCGCTCCACCGTCTTCAAATGTCCGAAGCGCCAGCGCTGGAAATGGTATTCGAGGTCGACCAGCTTTTCGGCAAGTTCATATAGGTCCCAATGCGCGTTCGGTTCGCGGTAGATCTCCGCCCATGCCGCTTCGACGCTGGTATTGTGGACGTAAGGCGCGGCGAGATCGCGGCTCGTCACGCTCTCATCAATCGCAAAGCCGCGCCGCACCAGCAGCCCGATCGATGCGTCATAAATGCTTGCACGCGCCGTCTCCGCCTCCAACCGTTGCGACCAGTCGCCGGTCTTCTCATGCAAGCGAATGTGCTTTCCATCGCGCCCGCCGAGCATGAACTCCATCATCCGGTATTGCGCAGACTGGAAACCGCTCGATGAGCCCAGATGCGGCCGCACCTGCGAATAATCATGCGGCGTCATGGTGCTGAGCACATCCCAGCTCTGGATGAGTTGCTGCTGCGCGCGCGCGACCCGGCTCAGCATCTTGAAGGCCGGTCTCAGGTCATCTGCCTCGATGCATTCACGCGCCGCAGTCAGTTCATGCAAGCACAGTTTGAGCCACAGCTCGCTAGCCTGATGGACGACGATGAATAGCATCTCGTCATGCGCGCCCGAGGCTGGATGCTGCGCTTCGAGGATGCGGTCGAGATCGAGGTAGCTTGTGTAGGTTACGCTGTTCGCCATGGCGATTTCGCTAAACCAATCCGGTAGCAATGGAAACCGGGCGAACTCAGCCTTCGATCACCTTCGTTTCCGGGTGATGCTTGTCGAGGTGTTTCCTGATGATGCGCAGGTTGCGCGTATTGGAGCGGAACACGAAGTCCGCTGCATCGCCGACAACCGGTATCAGACCCAGCCCGACGTCGATTGCGACATTCGCGCCCATCCGGGTGAGATGCCATTTCGACATGCCAAGATTGCGCGCTTCCCACACAATGTACGCGCCCATAGCGGCCGCAACGATGTCACCCAAAACCGGGATCAGGCCGATCAATGCGTCCAGTCCGACAGGCACATTGACACCCGGAATGCGAAAACTGCGTTCGAGCACCAGCTCCATCATCTCGACGCGGGCGCGCACGGAATGCGGATCAGTCCCCGTTGGCAGGGACAGGCCCATCGCCTGAAGCCGTTCGTTCGATGGCTCTTCAAGAACATCAATCCGAACATCGGATCGAGGACCATTCGCGCCCGTCATAGATGTCTCCTTCCCTCTCTATGTGGTGGGTTCAGACATTTGGAACAAGGGGTGAATGCCCCATTGGTTCGCCTGATAACCGTTCACTGCCCCGCGCACGAGCGACCACCTTACAGGCACACCAAAGGGGATGAAGACCTCTGCTGCGATCAATTCGGCATGGGCTTCCGCAAGCAGCGCCTGCTTTGCCTCGGGATCGTTCTGGGTCAGGGATTCTCGCACAAGCTCGTCAGCGCCGGGCGAACACAGTCCGATATCGAGCGAACAATTGAACTGGTTGAGATACCAGCGGGGCGAGGAATAGCGCGCCAGCCGATCCCGCAGCTCAAGCTCGGCCCCCTCTCCCATTCCAGCGCGTGTAGCTGTCACACCGATGCTCTCCCAGGCTTCGGCGATTTGATCGAACAACAGGTCACTGCCCGGCCCATCCGGCAGACCGACACGAACCTCGGCTTCGCGCCCCGTTGCGCTTTCCCAGGCGAGGATACGCTGGCGAGCAATCGCGCGACGATTGTCGATGCTTTGCCCTGCCCAGCGCGTGGCTGGAAAGGGAGCATCAGCAAATGAAGAAGGCGGCGCAATCCATGTGGTCTCCTGCCAACCACCAAGACCAAGCGGCTCGATCAATGCCGCTCTGTCGAGCGCCATGGAAAGCGCTTCGCGACGGCTTGGCTCTGAAAGCACCCCCTCGTCACTTCGAAAGACCAGCCCGAATACTCCCAGCGCCGGGTCAACCTGAACGGTTCCGCGCGACAAGGGTCCCAATTGAGCCATCGGGAAATGGGCAATGGAACCGTTCAGCAACACGTCCACTTCACCGCTGGAAAATGCATCCACTCCCAGGTCTGCCGGGACAGCGCGGACTGTCATTGCGCGCGAAACATCTTCCCAGTCCTCACGCGCTGGCAAGCCGCGATCTTCAGGCGGAAGCGCGCTCAGACGGGCAATGAAAGTGTCGTCTTCACGGGACATGATCATCGGTCCAGCGCCGCTCCCTTGATGAACGAGACCCAGCTCTGGCTGTGCAAGGAGGCGCAGAAACTCCGGCATCGGACTGGAAAGGCGCAGTTCCACAACGCGCCCTGTCATCGCACGGATCTCGGTCAGCTTGGCAAGGTCCAGACCCAGCGATGTTCCCTCAAGCTGCTGGATGGCTCTGCGAAGGCTATTGCGCACCTGCAGTGCCGTAATCTCCTCGCCATCCGGCCAGTCGGTATCGCGTAGGCGGAAAATGTAGCTCAGCCCGTCATCAGTCACGATCCAGCGTTCAGCGATGGCCGGAACGACTTGCCCGGTCGGATCTAGCGCCACCAAACCTTCACTCGTTGCCGCGCGAAGATGTTGCGCTGAAGGGGGTAGCCGGACACCCGGCTGAAACAGTGCCTGCTCCTGGCCAATGATTGCGACATCTACCGGTCCGCGATCGCCCCCTGATCCACAGGCGGAGAGCGTCACGGCGACAGCGGATATCAGGAAAGCTCGTTTCACAACGAGCTCACTAGCAGCTTGTGCGCCTTTGGTCAGCGCGCAAACAGCACCCTATTCGCAATGATTTGAAAGCTTTTAGACTTTGCGCAACGGCTCTTGTTTCGGAGCTGCGGGCGCGCGGTGCGCATAGGACATGGTTGCCGTATCGCCCTGGTCAGTAGCGGCAGGTTGACGCGCGAGGTGCGAATCCACCTCTTCGTCGAAGGCAATCCCGAAGCGCTGATCCTGAACCCACGCGACATCACCAGTGATCTTGCCGATATTGCGCAGTTCAACTTCAACCCTATTACCGCGTTGTACGCGCAAGGACCCCTCACCCATCATACCGCCATCCGACAGATTGCGGACACGCACTCGGTGCTGTTCCGTTTCCTGCTCTACCCGAACATTGGCGAGCAGAAACAGACTATCGCGGGATACGTTGCGTGTTTCAACAGCCGTCATTGTTTTGCCTTTTCTAGACCCTTGTTGGCGTTTTCAGCGCTTGAATTGGAACGCTGCGAACGCTCACAAGTCACCGCCTTCTCGCGAACCCCGAAGTAGGTAAGCGCGGTAAACGAGACGTTAAATTTCGGGCGCAAGCCATGCTAACGAGATGGGCGTCTCATAGTGAGACGGAAATCTGCGAAAGGTAATTCAGCAAGACCAGCAATTGCCGGACGTTAGTCGTCGCGCGACACCTTTTCACGGCGCTCATGCGCTTCCTGCGCTTCGACCGTCATGGTCGCGACAGGCCTTGCGATCAGGCGTTTAAGGCCAATTGGATCGCCAGTCACTTCGCAATAGCCATATTCGCCCTGTTCGATCCGGCGCAGGGCAGAATCGATCTTGGCGACGAGTTTGCGCTGGCGATCTCGTGTGCGCAGCTCAATGCCCCAATCTGTTTCGCTCGATGCGCGATCATTGAGGTCGGCTTCGCGTATTGGTCCATCAGCAAGCGATTGCAGCGTCTGGCCAGCAGCGGTGTGGATCGAGCGCTTCCACTCGATCAGCAGCATCTGGAAATAGGCCTGCTGCCGCTCATTCATATATTCCTCGTCATCGCTCGGAACGTAATCCGGCTCGAGGAGGCTCTTCGCCTTTTCCAGTATGTTGGTATCTTGTGTCGCGGCCGCAGACATATGGTCCTCTAATCCCAAAACCCTAACGGACGAGGACCCTCTCAAAGTCCTGAAGTCCGGGTGCTAAAACGGCTCTGCTGCGCGCCCACCCGGCGGCAAGTCCAGACGTTGTCGCGCCTATACGGAAGCGGCCCGCGCCTCGCAAGCCAGTTTCATTCCAGGCTGTCCACAATCGCAATTTCGCACCGGAAAACAGCAATCAGCCGACAGCATGGTTAAAAAAATGGCGCCCTTGTTAACTAATTGTTGACCGTGATCCGTGAGGTCTGGGGTTGCACGGCCTGCAGGGGGTGTTGGGCCGGCAAGAAATGGGGACGATGAAATGGAACTCAAATCGATCAACTCGAAGGATGTGACACTGCTCACGACCGGTGAAGTCGATCTTGCGATTGCTGGCTTTCTTGCCGATGCAGCTGCAGGTGACGTAACGGCTCTGTTCGACCTTGGTGTGGCATACTCAACCGGATCGAATGGTGTTGCTTGCGACCTGGTCGAAGCGCACAAGTGGTTCAATCTCGCAGCAGCACGCGGTCACGAAGAAGCCGCATGGTGCCGCGCCGATGTCTCGGACGAAATGACCGCTCGCGAAATCGCAGAAGCACAACGCCGCGCGCGCCATTGGCTTTCCGAAGAACGCCGCGCCGCTTGATCCAGTTCATCAGCCCTTCTTGAAGGGCGTCCTTGCATCAAGGAAATTCTGGTCGACCTCGACCCCCTGGCGCTCTAGCTCCAGGAAGTCAGCGACCGCAGCGCGAAATCCCGGATCGGCGATCCAATGCGCTGAAACGGTTTGAACAGGCTCATAACCGCGCGCCAGTTTGTGCCCACCCTGAGCGCCCGCTTCGACGCGCGGAAGACCAAGTTCGATCGCGATGTCGATCGCTTGGTAGTAACAAAGCTCGAAATGCAGAAAGCGCACATCGCGCGTGCACCCCCAATAGCGGCCATAGATTGCATCGGCGCCAATGAAGTTGAGTGCACCGGCAATCGGGGTGTCATCGGCAAAAGCCAGAATGAGGACCATGCGATCCCCCATTCGCTCGTGCATCAGGGTGAATGCCTCGCGCGTAAGATACGGTGTACCCCATTTGCGTGCCCCTGTGTCCTGATAGAACACCCAGAACGCGTCCCAATGTTCAGGCTTGATATCATCGCCCGAAAGCTTTGAAATTCTGACACTTTCCTGAGCCTCAGCCCGTTCCTTGCGCAGGTTCTTGCGCTTTCGCGACGCCAGCGCTGCCAGAAAGTCGTCGAAACTCTCATATCCCCGATTGAGCCAGTGAAACTGGATATCGTGCCGGATCAGCCAGTCATTTTCTTCAAAGAAATGAACCTGTTCGGGCTCGATGAAAGTTGCATGCGCCGAAGACAGGCCGTTCTGTTCGCATACGACCTCTGCGCCCTTGAGAAGATGGGTTGCCAGCGACGGATCCGAAAGGAGCAGGCGCGGTCCATTTGCGGGGGTAAAGGGCGCTGCAATCTGGAGCTTTGGGTAGTAATTGCGCCCTGCCCGGTGCAACGCATCAGCCCAGCTGTGATCGAAGACATATTCGCCCTGGCTGTGCCCCTTGGCATAGCTTGGCATCGCCGCGAGCAGATTGTCTTGCGGATCGGTGATCACGATGGGCACCGGGTCCCATCCCGTGCCTTCACCGACGCTGCCTGAATCCTCGAGCGCGGTCAGAAACTCGTGACTTACGAAGGGGTTGCGATTGCCACCAAGCGCGTTCCACGCCTCGGCTTCGAACTCACCAACTGCAGGAGCCAGCCGGACAGTGAGTTCGCTGCGTGGCGTGTCCCCTGCATTCATGCGAGCCCTTCGCCCTCCGAGATCATGGCATCGACTTCGCGCAGAGCCCGCTCGCGCAATTCAGCGCTGCGGACGGTCCAGCTAAGCAGCGGCCTCCCGCTTTCGCGCCATAGCGAGCAGAAGGCATTGGGAAGGTCTCGAATATCCATCGCGAGGAAATCCGGGGTGGCTTGCTCTATCGCGCCCTCAACGCGCCAGGCACCAAGGAAACCAAGGTCCAGCGTGTCGGTGCAGACCAGCCCGCGCAGCAGGTCTGGATCGTTTTCGGCAAACCAGCCGACCGCGCGCGGGTCAAAGCTCATGACAGCGAAATCACCGGAGTAATCGGCCATCGTCTTGCTCACTGCCTCGCACGTTCGTTCCACGTCGTATTCCGGGCGGGACTTGATCTCGATCAGCAGCGGCACTGCGCCATCGACCAAGTCCAGCAGAGTTGAGAGCCGGAAGATCGCTTCATCGGTTTCCTGCAGGAGCAGCGCCTCCAGTTCCTTAGCGGAAAACACCGAAGTCAGGCCAGCTGCATCGGTGAGACGTCCCAGTTCCCAATCGTGAAACACCATGGCCTCGCCATCGAGCGCGCGCTGAATATCGCATTCGATTCCCATGCCAGCCGCAATCGCAGCCCGAGCGGCTGCCCGCGAATTTTCAGGCACGCCGGGCGAATGCAGGCCTCGATGGGCGTATTCCCATTTGGTCAGCCATTCGGGGATGTCTCGCTTGATCATTCAGCAATCGCAACGACGGCGTCGATTTCAACTGCTGCCTCGAGGGGCAAAACGGGCACACCCACTGCCGCGCGCGAATGGCGACCCTTTTCGCCAAAAACGTCGAACATCAGGTCGGAGGCGCCATTGGCGACCTTGGGTTGATCGGTGAAGTCCCCGGTCGAATTGACGAAGGCACCCAGCTTCACAATCCGCTCCACCTTGTCGAGCGGGATTAGTGCGTTCTTCAACTGGGCAAGAATCATCAGACCACAGGCGCGGGCCGCGGCCATGCCACCATCCAGATCAACGTCTTCACCCAGGCGGCCAGTGACGAGCTTGCCATCAATGAAAGGTAGCTGACCAGAAACGTAAGCCATACCGCCCTGCACCACGACAGGAACGTAGCTTGCGACCGGCGCAGCGGC
>JAAUYH010152058.1_pt1 | contig 14980 bp, 7 predicted proteins | sample 7278061 | NCBI WGS metagenome assembly JAAUYH01 (sample SAMN14350203, study PRJNA611818) | marine sediment metagenome | isolation source: surface marine sediment (0.6m) | place: French Polynesia: Moorea | collected 2018-08
GCCTTTTCTGAAAATCAATAGGAAGCAATTGTTGACGGAAATATATTCTGTAGGGAAACATACTTAAGGTATTGCGAAGCACACGATGGATGGTTGATTAAGGAGTTCGAATGTTTCTTTGTGCAATCATTATTGACACCTTTGGATTACTCAGAAAAAGGGTTCTATGCTGCCTACATCAGTAATGCTCGTAGAAAATCGACCAGATTGAGTTCGATCAACCAATCTACCCTCCTTCCCTAAGTTTTTGAAACCATGACCTCTAAAATTATTATTCGGTGTAGGAATCTCATATGTTTCAATTTAATATCAGTGAAAGCCAGCAACTTCTGCAATTCGATCATATTTTTCTGCATTCCGCTTTTCTTGTGGACGAGTAATTAATGTTTGGGATTGCGTAAAACTTTAGGTTTAGCTAAGCTAGCTTAATGGTACGTAAATGCAGGTATTTTCTAGTACGCAATATAACACCGTCGATATTGCCAAGAATATTAGTTTTAATTTAGTGTAACGATACGTAAAGTACAGAAAAGATGTACAGAAAATGGATTGAATCTTAAAGTTTTAAAACCTATCTATTTTTCCATTTGTGTCTGCATTCGAACAATGCATATGGTAGGTAAATGGCAGGAGACGTGTAATAGATTTTCTGAGACTTTCATTTTACGAATCTGAACTTAACAATATTAAAGAGCAAAACGAAAATCAATCGATTACTTATGGGGCATCCTGTACATGAACTGTTGCATCAGAATCTGGACAAATATTACAGAAGAAAAAAGTTTACGTTCCTCAACTCCTGATTTTGAACTTGACTCGATACATCCGCGAACAAGCGTGGGAGTGGCCGTAAATCCTATCAAACATATCATAGAATGAAAACTAACTGTCGATCGAAAATCAGCAGACTGAAAGTTCTTTGAAAGAAATAAATTTGGAGGTGCAAAAAATGCTAAGAAATGAAATACAGTGATTAAGTGGTACAAAGGTAATCAATGAATGTGTAGTGATGCTTTAGGCCAGCAGGAAGTACATAGATCAATAAAATGAAGCTTATTGAGTTGAAGTAGTTATGTCGCGTTATAGTACATGTTTAACTAGGTTTCGGATCAATTCTGATAAATCATATTGATTGATGTGATCGCAAGTATATTTTTCAAACCTGATTGTAGAAGAATTAATAAGCGAAAGAGCATGCGGACAGTTACATTTCAATCTACCAAATTTAATATCACAAACCGCAATAAGCCCTCCGCTCGATCACAGCAATATAGTGTTCGTTCAAGAGTAAATGAAATTATATTTTAATAGTGTGCCTGCATGAGCAGCGATGAAGCGTGTTCTATTTAACTTAACGTGCTATTGCACATTATGGGAACAACTCTTTTCAATATTTGTTATAGATTCCGTTTAGTCTACATTTTTAGATTTAATTCCAGTTTCCAGCGGTTTACGTTTCGGCCCCCGTCGAAACCTAAAAAGTCTCTCGCTCGGTAGAGAAAGTACAACTTTGTCCAAGTAGAACTAGGAATTGGCCTGACCCTGGCGTATGCCATACGACGCTGCGCCTTTGTGAACCACTTAAGCCCATCGGTTCCCGCCCAATTGAAGGGAGAACAAACGGTTACCTACGACCGTTATGGGTCGGCCCTACAAGCCAACTGGGTATCGGCGCACGCCTCGAGAAGTTACGCCGTTACCGACTACAGTTACTAGTGGGTGACTAGTCTTGTCACTACTTCGGTTTCGTACCGTGCCTGGCTATTGGGTGCTTTGCGGTTGTCGTTTGGCAATCGCTGGTCTCGCTTCGGGTAGTTAACAGCTGCTCGCCATCACTGACCCCAGTAGGCGGTACCATCACCCACATTATTACAAGCGAGATCGGCGTTAATTTATTCAATACGGATTATTTTTGGCATATACTGTACACACCAAGTAGTGGTTTGTTCTTTTTCAAATAGCCTGCTCACCAGAATTTCCAACTAAATTGTTTTGAATTTCATCTGCAATTAACGAAGAATATTCAAAGATTTATTTTCTGCTTCAGCCATTCTACGATTCTCTCCATAGTGCAGTACAATTTCTAATTCTGGTGCTGCTCCAATTCGATCCCAATTGTAAATTTCTGTTCCCACGTCGAATATTGTCGACGTATTTTCTTCTAATTTGGTTCGTTTACTCAAAAACTAATCTATAGGCCTCACTATATTTCGGCGGCAGTATTCTTTTAGAACTAGGGGACTAATATCAAGCTGTTCACGTTCTAGTCGCATTATCTGCCATCAGGGAGGAACGGTTTGTTCAGAATCCCTTTACATTGTGAAGAGAGAAGACTGTAGGCATCATGAATTTTTAAGTTCATGAGTATCTACGGTGACTAGTGTGATTTCTTGTTCGAAGGAAACGATTCAACGGTTCTGCGAATAAGAAATACAGCCTTACTTCAATTCCGTAGTCTACATTCTTGAAGGTATCAAAGCATGCCATATTTTCAAAATAAAATATAAGTAAAGCAAAAATTTAATTTAATTTTCTTATTGTACGTAGCAGTTGATGATCAAATTGCAATGATTTTGTAATTTTTATATTTTTCATTTCAAGTATTTGTACCAATGCTTGACAAGCGATTGAGGTCTGATTTCACGGGTGATAAAATCATGGAGTGGTACTTGCTGCAGCTGAATTTTCACATTTCATAAGTTGGAGACACCCTGAATCTCAGCATATTATAATGACATAAATTCTTACAAGCACATGCACGAGGCGCTCTGAATCAAGTTACCAACTCCTCGTCCCCTGTTATTCGAAAAAGAAGTGGAATGGACGCTGTAATCGTGCTTAAAGTAGTCTCGAAAATCTGATGTGTGAAGTCGAACTTTAATGATTCAGCAAAATGAATCAAATATGAAGAAATAAAAATTGACCTGAAATAAACGAAAAGGGATTTCAACAGAAAAGGAGACTCCAGCGTATCAACGTTCTAAAGTAAAGAAAGTTTAAATATGAGCTCGCAGAGAAATAGATAGTGAAAATATGTGCAACAGAGTGAAATAATGGGAGAAAGACAACTATTTGATGGGAATTAGTAATCAATAATAAATTCAGGCATAAATTTCACGACGAAACATGTAATATAATTAGGATTCAATAAATCTTCCACCTTAGTGAAATTCAAATTCGCTACGTGATATTCTAGATGTGAATTTAAATTTTTGGGCTAAAATTTTTAGTCAACAAAAACAAGTCTGTCTTCTTATTTAACTTTGCTTGAGTCTGCTTATCATCATTTTGTTTTATTTTTTGAAAGAAATTTAAGCCCTTAGCATAGAACGCAATGCTAGGTTTGATTATGAGAAATACAGCCAATTAATAACTTAAAGTTTAAATTTCATGGTTTAAATTGTTAGACTACATTAATTTCTAGCCTCTGAGTATTTTTAACAACCTTGGAAAATAGTATCATATTCATTACATTCTATTCAGCATTCGGAGCTGTAGCGTTTGAATAAAAAAATTTTGTTACTGCTACTTCATATTAGTTATAGACAGTACTCGAAAGCTGAATAGCAACCAATAGTATACTTACGTTTGTACGACGGTATCCAAAGATATTCGGGCCAATATCACGCAATCTATTTTTCAATTAAGAATTATAGGCGACTGCTTTATTTCAAATTATTGATTTAGTTTTGATGGAATTTTTGGTGACAACACTATGGATGACTCACACACAATTTTGCCTGAGCAAGCGGAACCTGGAAAATTAACAGACCCATGTTACATACCTGGTTATTTCTCGGAAGTCGCTGATGACTACTTTTCTAGGCTTCGAAATGATCTGGAATGGGATGATAAATACTGGGATTTGGTTTACAAATTACCACAAAAAGTGTTTTACTACGATGTAGCGAAAAGAACAACGGAACCAATCGCAGTTATTGAAGAATTAATCCATTACGTCGAAAAATTGCATAATGCAAAAGCTTCTGTTGTTTGGTGCAATCTGTTTCGAAATGGTGAAGAGAAAATTGAATGGCATCAAGATCAGTACGGTGAACACTTGACAACGATTTCATTCGGTAGCAGCCGAAAATTTCAGATGCGATGTTTGAAAACAGCTGAAATCTCCGAAATCGAGTTGAAGCATGGAGATGTTTACACATGGAGCCCTGAAACTGATTCGAAATACGAGCACTGTATCCCTGCCGCCCCCGGCGTGGAAGAGGAACGCATATCTGTTGTAGTATGGACTCAACCACCAGGTTCCGGTCTATGAATTGAGATTTTCTTTAATTCTCTGCTATTGTTGCTCTATTCTTCTTCGACCCCGCTTGGAATAAAGCACCTTCATTAATATGTAAACAGCACTCATCGTTTCTCTGTATACTTTAGCGAACAATTTGGCCTTGGGAGGATTTTAATTGCTTTCCGTATGAAACTAAACGGGAGCATTTCAATTGTGAATTTTGCTCTCGATAGAACCCGATTCATGATACTTCAATTAAAAGATTTCGTGCGAAGTATTATACTAATTAATACAAATTTTAATAATTCCAAATTAAAAGAGCTCTGGTTTTAAATTCCAAGCAGCATTTCTAGCAACACTACTCGCCGCAATAAGGAACATTGCGATTGTACCCGAATGGCAAAGACCAAACTAACGCAAAGTCATCTTTCTTTCTGAGAGCTCATTTCGGAGTGCAACTCGTTCGTGGAATTGTGTGCTATGTATGCGACTTTCCTAAAATAAAGTCTCGTGCACCAATGCCAAAAGCGTCGGGGACGTATGTGAGTCGTGAACCGTGGTTCACTTATTGGTAAACTACCGCAAGAATTGGTCGGTTCATACTGATTTGTTCCGAGTGTATAAACAGTGCAGTTGAAAACAGCATAGCGTCACAAAATACAGTTCGATAGAGTTTACTAGTTGATAGGATGTGAGTGTAGAACATGAGTGCGATTAGTACGTAGATGATAATTCAACAAGGCAAAATGAGCTAAAATGATTAATTCGGTTAATGACAAGACAACAGATCGACTCTACAGATGTAGAGAGCGATCGAACAACAATCGCTAAGCGCCGCTCAACAGGGCACCTTCAACTCCCAGGAGCGCGCAGCGACTCGGCCTTGCGCAACTGCATGTTGAGCATCTTCAAGATCGTCCAGATCTCGTTGCGGTCGTGGACGGTGATGCAGTACTTGGGGTGGATTTCGATGTTGTAGCGAAGGATGCGGCGGCAGTGCCACTGCAAGGAGAGGTTGTCGTAGTTGTCGTAGTAGTCGCGGACGTGATAGGTGATGATGCTCTGGTCGGAGCCGGTGGCGAGGCGGTACATGCGGGGGACGAGGTCGGAGTGGTTGGCGGCGGGGAGTGCGCGGATGAACATGAGGCCCGAGTTGAAGAAGTTGCGGTGGCGCGCGCGCTGCAAGTAGGCGCCCTCGGCGAGCGGCGCCACGAAGTCGTGCGCGCCCGTGCGCGGCGCGAGCATGCGGAAGAAGCGCGGCTTCATGACCACCAGGTCCGAGTCGAGGTATACGAACTCCCCCACCTCCCCGAGCAGCCGCTGCACCAGCGCCAGCTTCTCACAGTTGTTCCCGTACCGCGTCGGCGCCGGGCAGTGCGTCGGGTTGAACGGGATGCACCGGCACACCGCGCAGTACCCGTACTTCGGGTTGTCCGTGATCACCGCCATGCTCGCCGACGCCTCCGCCGCCAGTACGCAATTGTGCTCCACGCCGTACGCGTCGGAGTCTTGCGCGAAGTGAAGCGTGAATATCGGGGGCAGCCGCATGTGCAGCTCCTGGTCATGTGAGTCTAGTGCTGCTCTGTAGGCGTGCTTGGTGTCGACGCGCATCGTGACGTTCGTATCTGCGTCGTTCAGCTCATCGCGCAGCATCGGCAAGGAACGGGGGTGCGGTGGCAACGAACAGCGTAGCTGCGTGACGAGCACGACGCACACGAGAAATGGGAGGGCGACGAGGAAGTAGAACGAATGCGGGGAAATCGTTGGGATTCTCATCTTCCGGCGACTTGCTTCAACCCGGATCAGGTATGGTGCACGCATCTACGGCAACGCAGGGAATGGGCGACAGTTGGAGATATCGGCGACAGCGGGTGAGCGGAACGAGCGAAGTGCAACCCAAGAAAAGAAAAATTGTACGCATCATTTATCATAACAGGGAACGATTAAACGGGGTATGCTCAAAATGTTCGAATAGAACGACCATATTCTTCGAAAAAAATACGCAGGTGGCTAGTTCCTTTCCAGTACTACTGGATCTATAGCGAGGCTGGATTGGTTTCTTTCGGATCACGTTTTCGATGCTGCTCTCTGTCTCGTGAACGCGAGACTGCTAATGGTCTGCACAACAAAAAAGGGTTGTAGATACAATTCAGACTGTAATTAGAGGTTGAACTTAGGAAAACGAGGCAACCCAGTGAGAGTGGCACGGTACGGGCCTGTATCCGCGAAAGCGATCACAAGCTGTCTGTATACCGCGGGGTATACCGTACATACACATACGCGCGTTCCAGCAGCGCCAGCAGGGGTTTCGCGAGGCGTGCCGTGCGCGGCGACAAGAAATACACGGCGAAGGACATGTGACACGGTACACGTACCCACAGGGGAGGCGTCGATATTTTTGTGTTTGCATGCGGAATAGTGCGCGCGCTAGTGCAGTGTACACAATGCCCATGCAGCACGCACCCACCCCACAGCAACACACCCACCCATCTGTGTGTATCAGCCCGCTTCAATGCAACGCTACCCTGTAGCTGCTGCCGCTGCCGCTGCCGACCCACTGCTGATGCCTTCGCCTCCTCGTTCCCTCCGTCCCTTGCTGGCACTCCTACGAAATCTTCATTATTCTGTTAACACAATGTCGTAGTTGCCTACCTTATATTTCCTTGTCTTTTTCCAATCTTACACGACCCATTGTCCAATTTTATAACAATAGAGTGTGTCGAACATAACCGTGCGCCTCTCTCGCTTCCGCTCCACTCCACACCGCAACATGAATAACCTCAATTCTCCGCTCCTCTAGGCTCAGTTGCTGCCAACTCATCACACAACTTTCCCCTACTCACTGAACACTGTACGGTACACTCAGCCAGCTTGTAGAAAACATTAGGCTTGCTCAACCACAGTGAAAACTGTCGCCAAACACACACACACACACACACACCAGGCGTCGATAAAACTACCGTAGACAACATTAGTCTGTTTATTGAGGCAACATGTACAATACAGCAGCGACGGGAAGCAGGGGGAACCAACACACGGCGTCAACTAGCCACGCCGATTGTTCCCCGACGGCATTTTGCCCGTCCTTAACTTATTTTAACTTGAGTCTATCCAAACGATCCCCCAATGTGGCGAGGACTTCGCCGACGTTTCGGCGCTCCAACTCCCGTTCGATTACGGTCATACCGATTCTGCACTTCGACAATGAACAATTCCCTTACCTTCTCGTAAAACTCATGGAATGTCGATATATCTGTTCGTCCTCGGTCCTCCTTCGACCGCTTGAAGATCACTACGGTAGACCCATTACTGTCTGTTTGGAAGTCCACCGCGGCACAGAGAAACGAGTCATCTTGTCGTAGTATACGACATTTCAGTTTTCGTTTCGTTTCCTTCTTCAACGTAACCGTAGCACCAACGTTCTGCAGAATTGCTACCATGATACGAATAATCTCCTCGACGGGTAAGTTACTCTTGAATTGGGTCAAGTTCTCCGCCAGTTTTTGGTTTCGAACCTTCACTGTAAGTAACGCTCCCAAAATCTTTGTCGCCATCCCATTCTTCTTCTCAGGTCCATAATACTCCACATCATGCATTCCCATCGACGTCGCCATATTACGTCTACTCCTTGTACGCACGTTGCTCGCGTTGTTATTATTGCCAGCTGCCGACATTGTACCTTGTGACATCAGCGCATAACTATTCGTGTCCGAGCTGTTGCCTACACTGGCACTGCTTTTATCGCCTTGAGAATAGCCGTCATGAACGCTAGGCAATGTTCCTTGCGAATCTCCGTACCGATTGTGAGAGAAGTCTGAATGCAATCGTCCATGGCTGCTCGACGGAGGTCGGATTCCACGATTTTTCGGCATTCCAGTATGCGGTCCTACATGCCATCGTGTCAACGATTGGTTAAGTGACTGATTTTCCGCTGATCGCATCGACGATGGTGATTGTCCTGGCGCACTCATTGATGGTCCAAACACACTTCCTCCTTCATCACCACCTGGTTCATTATGAACTAGTCTGATTAACTCGTCCGCAAGATTCGATTCCTCACGCCCGGATTGGTGCTGACGCATAAGTCGTTGCAATTCTTGAATGTCCAGTGATGTAGGCACAACCTCATTATCCTCGGCAGAACTTTGAGGTAACGGCATTGACCCAGAACGCGGCTGTCCAGGGCCTCCACTAGTTTTCAGAATCCATCGGTTAAGAAGGTCCGACATTTCACGACGACGAGCAAGGTCGCTCTGTTGACGTTGCGAGTCTGCCAAGACCGGACTCCACGACAAAGTTTCTTCCTCGCTAGAGATATCCGTCGCTGGTCGGCGATGCGACGACTGCATTGAGTGCTGGCGGCTCTCACCTGCGTGATTGCTGCCATCATCGAAAGTCGAGTCTTCGTCATTGTCTGTGCCAACATCGCCACTCGGAATGCGATGACGGTTGCGTTGAATGGCCGTCATAACCGACTGCCTATTTTGAATATCGGCAAGTCCGAACGCTTCAAATAACGCCAAAAAACGGTCAAGGACAACACCCTTCTCTTCCGCTCTGAGATTGGTTACTTCGCTCGTCAAAACCCGAAAATCAGACAAGATATCGAGGGAAGATGAGGGACTGACCGGCTCAGTAGTTCCTCGCCACTTGTTCACAATACTCCAAATATGTCGCGCGGTGACTTCCGTTTGCAACATGTTCGCGTTAGATTTGGTAGCATACGGCGTCACTCGTGAACTACCCAACATGTCGGGTACAACACGGCCGTTTCCATAACTTCCAGATCCGTAGTCCGGTGTTCCACCATTACTGTGAGGTCGATTTAAGTACGCGGGAGATGGTGATCCATTCGGAATTGAGGAATAATGTGGCGAGTTCGGATTCGTATCTGCGCTTCGAACATGTCGGAATCCTCTTGGTTCACGTGTTCCATTAGAAACAGTCGATGCAAAAGCCCGTCGCGGAACCGACAAGGCAGACATGCTCACACTTTCGCCATTCGGAATCGAATACGGGAACGGTCGCGACGCTTCGGATACATCAGATCGATGACGCTGAGCCGGCAATTGGTCATTCTTCTGCATACGAAGCGGTTGCTGAGACCGTGAAGCCGCAAGATGTGGATAAGTTGCTTGGCTACGAGGACGCTCATTTTGCGCGGGCCGGGAGCGGTTCAACGACAGCGGCTCTATCGGGAGTTCAAGTGCGGGCACAGGTTTCTCTGTATAATCCTCAACACTGTCACCACCGTCCGAGGCGTTATCATCGTCATCATCATACTCAGGTGCTTGAGGCGTCGACTGAGCAGGGGAAGTACGTGGCGGCGGCGGTGGTGCGTAGTGTACAGTCGGCTCCGGTCTCTTTCGAGGAGAAGGCTCTCGAGCGGGAGTAACCGGTTGCGCTAATCGGGCCGGTGAAGATTCGTTTCCATTGGGACGCTGCACAGCCTTGTTGAAAAACTGCTTCTCCGGTTCGACAGAAGGTGCGGGGGCAACAGGTTTATCAACAGGCGGATCCGGTTTGCTCGCAGAAATTGGCTCGACCTTCTTCAACGGGGAAGGGTCAATCGGAACGTTAACGGACGGCGTACTGGGTGTTTCCGGTACGGCAGGTGTACTAGGCGCACTAGCTAAGCTTTTCTGATTGTTTTTGTTAAAGAATGGTCTCTTCTTCAGCAAACGCGCATCATCGCCGTCGTAATCGACGAGGAACCATGGATGGTGCTTGACAGCTTGCAGATCAAAGCGCTTCGCAGGGTCGCGGACGAGCATGTGCTCTAAGAGGTCACGCGCTTGCGGTGACATGAACTTCGGGTAGTCTACCTGACAAGCCAAAATGAGATCGTACAATTTCTCCGTGTCCTGCTCGACAAAAGGCAGTCGGCCTGCGAGAAGTGCGTACAGGATAATACCGCATGACCAAGCGTCGACTTTGGCACCGCTGTAACCCTTAGAAGAACACTCGATAATTTCGGGTGCGCAATAATCCGGTGTGCCACATTGGGTGTGGAGCAAGTCGGAGTTCACGTCTACGCCACGCATCGAAGAGAACCCGAAGTCAGTGATACGGATGTCGCCATTTTCATTGAGGAGAATGTTTTCGGGTTTCAGGTCGCGATGAGCGACTCCGCTACGATGGCAAAAGTCGACACCGTCCACTAATTGCTGGAAGTAGAGTCGCGCCTTTGCTTCATCCACGCGCCCGTTTTTCTCCAGGTGGTGGAACAGTTCACCGCCGCGCACATAGTCCATGACAATGTAGAGCTTAGATTCGGAGGAGAGCACTTCGTGCATGCGCACAATGTGTTTGTGTTTCAGGGAGCGCATGATGTAGATCTCGCGTCGCACTTGCGAAGTGAAGTCCTGTTTCAAGATCTGGCGTTTGTCCATAATTTTGATGGCAAACACTTCGCCAGTTGCTTTGGAAACGGCAACCTTGACTCTGAGTAGAATGACACAAGCGCGAGACGCGGAAAAGTGTCGTGGTTAGAATCACAGATAAGGGCAACTGAAGGGAATGGCAAACGAAAGGTTGGACACGGTAGGGAAGGTGAAAGAAGAGAAACTTACTTTCCGAAAGCACCTTCGCCTATGGTGTGGTACAGGGTGTACTTGCCAACATAACTGGTGGCAAGGGATTCATCGATATTGAAGCCGTACTTTTCAGCCATAGTCTGCGGCTGTTTCGGAGGTTGTTGTTGTGCGAGGACACCGCCATCGACAGGGTGATTGGACTCCATAGCGAATAGAAATAGGGGAAGGGTAAAGCGAGGCGCTATTCGCACGCCAAGCGAAAACGGGAGAAATGGCTAGTTGCGGGAAAACAGTACGCAGCGGAATAAAACCAGCACACGCGCGCGACAGGCAGAATAGTACTAGCAAGCACTCGCTGGCCGCAACAGAGCGGAAGCAACGGAAGTGGCGTGTGCCGCGGTACCGTGCAAGGTAGTTGTGAAGAGACCCGACGAGGTCCCAGTGCGGAACGCGCAGAGGCACCAAGCAGGGAGGGTGCGGCGCGTCAAGGGACGAATAAAGAACCAAGGCAAAACGTGGCACACTGTGAGAGCACTAATTGGATAGTGCACTGGCCAACGGCACACGAATCAGCTCGCATAAGTCATACAGCGAATCAGCAGCTTACAGCACCGCTTTGATCGGATCACACACATTTTATGTCCGTTCATCATCCATAGAACCAATTAGCTGCGATGCGTGTACGCGTATCAATTCCCAGTTAAGCACCTGTGTGAAACTGAAATGCACTGCGTTTGTACTACTGTACTGTACTTTACCTACCGTATTTTTACTCGATTACCGCCAAGACCGACCGACCGACCGACCGAACGAACAATGTACGAGAAGAAGGCGGTGGTAACTGCGTCGTCGAAGTACTGCAGTGGTTGTATTTAGAAAAAAACTCGGGGAATAGAAATTGTAATTATTGTCGAAAGTAAAACAGGGAAGACAGAAAGACCAACTTTTCTTTACGGCATTTGCTCAGTGCAAGCTGGAAGTGTAGAAGTGTTTCAAAAAATTAAACGAAATAAGCTCCTTGCCAACCGTCTGCATTTCATTGTCATAATGTTCAAAATGATTCCACAATCATTCCGTCAAATCAAATCGATAACTGCTCAAATGATCTTGTGTTATGTATGAGAAAAAACAACTCTACTGTACCGGTGTACTGTACTGTATTTATCAGCAAAACTGTACAGTAGCCGCAACTTGCTTGGCTTCCTAAGCCCCATGCATTATCCCTTCTCCCCATTCAGCTTGCGCGATTCAACAAATCCGTAACTTCGACCTTAACCTTCGATCATTCGATCGTCTTGCGCATCTTCTGTTATCTTGAATTGTAACGCATATTCCTGCGATTCGAAATATCTCCTCTGGCCTCTCTGCGTGTTACTCAACTGAGCAGTTGCACCGATTAGTACTGTACTGTACTCCGTTCCACTTCTCAACATTTACCAGTGGTTCCACTAGTTCGTTTTCGATATTCTAACGAAGGGTTCATCCACCTACCCCCGATGAAATCATGCTGCTGCATTCACCGTCTTCCGACAAGAGTTCAGCATAACAACTCATGCCATATTCACGCCGAGGTGTCGTAGTACTCCGAATTCTTAAGCAGGGGGTCTTTGCTTTTTGAAACGTGCTCTAAATTAGTTCGTCTTGTACCATTTAAAATATTGCTGATGATCTTTCTTCCCTAATTGTATCCCTGCTGTTAGATCGGGTGAAGTTTGAAGTATTTATTTCTTAAGAAGGAAGGATGAAATAGAATTAATGCAATTTCTTGAAGACATAACAAGTTCTAATAGGATAAAGGTACACCTGCAAAGTACCAACCATTGATTGAGGGAAAGCTTAATGCGGTCGGAATCGTACCAAACGTACTACAAAATACTTGAAATTTACAGTTTTAATAAATATACTTATTTCTAGTAATAAATTTGGTAAGGATCAAGTTTCTCGATAGCTTTCCTATATAATTTCGTATCTTTGATATTATGATTCGCCCTTCTAGACAGATTTCATGTTGTTGACTTATTTACACTCTTAAATCCACCTCATGTATTTCTTTTCACTTTCATTAACTTTTGGCATCCATCTCATTGAGTTTTTCTAGGTGTAGCATTTCAAAATGTGAAAATATTACTTTCTTATTGTTTAGTTCTTAAGGTCTCCCTTTTGCCTTTACGACAAAGTAGAAATGTTAACGCAGTTCAAAACTGAATCATGATTCCTTGACAGATCTGTTATTAATCAAAAAGTGATCAGTTTGATGAATCGAAGTATTCGTTGTTGGTTCATCGTACATGTTTTACGGTTTATCTGCCTGAATGCGTAATGGATCTGACTAAAATATTATACATGGATTGAGGGATAAATTACAACTTATACCGCTTTGACGCAGTGGCACTGATGAAATACATTGTTTGCTGAGAAATGCGTAATATTTAATTGAAATTGCGAAATGCTTTGCTAAAACGAATATTTTCTTAAAGGCAAGTAGAAATAATTCATCAACGGCACTAGAAACTCTAGACTATAAGTATCGCACATTCTGCTCAAATGTAATATCAAAGTTCCTAGTGAGAAGCTGAATTGATCCCTGTATCATTGGGTCGAAAAACAACCTCAATTACCCTAAATATTAGCAAAAATAAGTTTTTTGCATTTTAAATAGTTGTAAATCACGTTTCTATTTGAATTTATAATTTAAAAGCCAAACAAGAAAGAGTTTTAAAATTTCGAACACCTTGATTGGCATCAAATCTCTATCATGTGATACATTTTTATGCCAAGTTGGCTTTAAATAATCAAAATTAACTGAAGCTGAAGCCATATTAGGGAAATATTTACAGGACAATTGAATTCAGCAAAATTTGATGAGGTGCTACTTTTTGTTTAATTAAAACTGTCAATCCTCTAATTATAAACTTAATTCCAAAATTAGTTTTCGCAAGTAAATTGTTTGACGTAACACTCCTATGTGTTACTAGTTAAGTTATTTGTAGATTGATGATTCAATCTCTAGGTTTTAGGATCCTTCTTTGTAATTAATTACTAGAAAATCAAGCACCATATCAAGTCTTTCTAAATGTGATTTACTTTTAAAATACTGGTTTCCGGGAGTCATTCATTCACTGCTTGAATAATTTTAATTGTAACAGTCAGCATTATTTTGTATTCGGTGATGAAAAAGGAGATCAGTTGATTTTCGATTACAGCCAGCATTATCTACCAGGAGCCGGTTTTTGCGGCAGCAGGATCATGACGAAAAGCAGTCGAGTTCTTGATCGAAAAGTGCATTGGACACTGACTTGTTCAATTACTGAAACAAAGCGTCAGTTTTAGGGGTGATATAATCCAACACTAGATGGTGAAGCGCAACAGTAACATGCAAGTCTTTTCTAGCCGTCGCAAGTGCTGCCACTAGATTCATGGTTCTTAGATGTTGTAAATTCTTAGTAGGAGACAGCTCCTTTAAGGAAGCTGCCAAGAGTCGGCTTTATTTTAACTGTTTAATGTATTGCTTAGGAATTAAAAAGTTAGTGAAAGTGTAATTGGCTAAATAATTTTTCTAAGATATTTTTCTCTATGAAATTCTTGCACACTCTCTCGGCACATAGCGCCTCTCGGTAATCGATCCTAACATAGATCGCAGAAGTTACGAGAATTTCAAATGCAAGAGCCTGAAGAAGGTTTTAAGACGAAGTTGGACGTTGAAGTAATGCAAATGAAAAATTTTCTGTGGTTGGAAAGGCATGCCTCATGTCAAAGGTGCAAGCAGCTCATAAAACTGAAAGAACAATGCTGAATGGAGAATGAGTTAGTTCTGGAAGGAAGCAGGAAAGATATTCTAATAGATTCGAGTTATTATCTGATATTACTTTATCAATTTTTATGTGTTTTGTCACTATCTTTGCAACCAAACAGTCTTTCAATATTACAAACCGCTAAATTTCTTGTGTGGTTTTTGTAATCCATTACCTGTTTTGCAAGCAGTCCCTGTGTCGAGTGTTTGTTAAATTCTCTGTTATATCGAATCATGCAACTGGTTTCTGGGAAGGTGAAAGTTTTAGAGCTGGCTTATATGAGACACAAAAATCATTACTGAACAATTTCTTTCGTTCTCTCTTCTCGCCATATATATATATATATATATATATATATATGGCGTGAAAATTAAATGCAATCTTTATATAGAGAAACTGTGAAGACA
>JAAUYH010249895.1_pt1 | contig 14980 bp, 13 predicted proteins | sample 7278061 | NCBI WGS metagenome assembly JAAUYH01 (sample SAMN14350203, study PRJNA611818) | marine sediment metagenome | isolation source: surface marine sediment (0.6m) | place: French Polynesia: Moorea | collected 2018-08
AACGGAAATCTCATTTGATACAACGCAGATGCTCTAGACCGTTTGGTGCTCGCGAATGACGATGACGATCTGGGCGGCGTAGGTCATGAGCAAGCTGTTGGTGGTCTCCGCAATTGTAAATGAGACAGATCGAGTTGCCGTCTTCCTACACCTGGGCAGATTGCTCCATTTCGGCTATTCTGGGCCCTCATGCGCTTCTTCAATACTGCCGGTCCTTGTGACAAGCGCTTCCACTATATGCTCCCAGCTGCCGAGCGTCTCTCACAGGCCCCCAGGCTCGTCGACCGCGGCGGCTATTTTGTCGTCCATGCCCCCCGCCAGACCGGCAAGACCACGTCCCTATGGGCCCTCGCTCGCAAGCTCACTGCACAGGGCAAGTATGCTGCTCTACATTTTAGCTGTGAGATCGCCGAGGCAGCTGGCGACGACTACCGTGCCGCTCAGCGAGCCGTTGTGGCAAGTATTGCTAGAGAAGCCAGCGATGAATTCCCCGATGCCCTCTTACCACCGCAGCCCTGGCCCGATAGCGACCCGGAGAGCTTATTGGCTGACAGCTTGCGAGCCTGGGCGCGCGCCTGCCCTCGGCCCCTGGTCTTATTCTTCGATGAGATCGACGCGCTGCGCGGACAAAGTCTCATCTCGGTTCTTCGCCAGCTCAGGGATATTTATCGCCGCCGCCCTGATAAGGCCCCCTGGTCGGTGGCTCTTTGCGGCCTACGCGATGTGCGAGACTATAAGGCTGCCAGCGGCGGCGACCCCGGCCGCCTCGGCTCCGCCAGTCCTTTCAATGTCAAAGTCAAGTCTGTGCGTCTCGGCGATTTCGACCAGGAGCAAATCGCCACTCTCTATCGGCAGTACACCGACGACACTGGCCAGCCTTTCACCGATGAGGCTGTCGCTCGCGCCTTTGCCGTCACCAGCGGCCAGCCGTGGCTCGTCAATGCCCTCGCCAATGAGATCGTTGATGAAGATGAGATGGCCATTGTCCCGCCAGAGCCCATCACGGTCGAGCATGTAGAGACGGCCAAGGAACGCCTGATTTTGGCTCGCGCTACCCATCTCGACTCTCTCGCTCACAAGCTCCACGATCCCCGCGTCCGCCCCGTTATCGAGGCCCTTATGGCTGGCTCCAACATTGCCGCCTCGGCCTATGATGACGACGTCGGCTTTGTCCGCGACGTGGGTCTCATCTCATCAGGTCGCTCGGTCGAGATCGCCAATCCCATCTACCGCGAGGTCATCGCCCGGGTGCTGTCCGAGCCCGTGGAGCAGTATATCCAGCACGAAACCGGCCCCTTTGTCGCTGACGACGGACGTCTCGATCTAGCCAAGCTCTTGCATGCCTTTGCCGACTTCTGGCGCCAACACGGCGAGATTGTCACCGGCTCCTTGGTCTATCACGAAGTCGCCCCGCAGCTGGTCCTCATGGCTTTTCTGCAGCGCATCGTCAATGGAGGCGGCTTTATCGATCGAGAATATGGCCTCGGCCGAGGCCGCATTGATTTGCTGCTGCGCTGGCCCTATGCCGACAGCGGCGGACAGCGCGTCTGGCAACGCGAGGCACTGGAGCTGAAAGTCTGGCGCGAGAAACAGCCCGATCCCGTCGATGAGGGTCTGCTCCAGCTCGATGGCTATCTGCAGCGCCTGTCGATCGATCATGGCTTCTTGCTGATTTTTGATCGTCGTTCCAAGCATCATTCTGGGCTTCATTCTACCGAGCCGGTCCTGGTCGAACACATCTCCGTCAGCGAAGTGCAAAGCCCCGCCGGCCGCCAGGTTACACTTTGGCGTTTATGAGAACACGCGGTTTGGCTCTGTCGATGGTCGATGGAAGGCATCAATATCCCATATGCCAAGTGTCGTCCAAGTGGGCCCCATCGTAGCCGCCAAACAGCACCACCTGCCCGCGGGCGCCGTCGTAGCACATGGCATGCTCTTCGCGGGCCAAGGGCACCTCGTCTGCGAGTTCAAGTGGGCTCCACGTCATGCCGTTCCATTCCCAGGTATCGTCGCCGCGGCCCCCCTTGACAAAACCGCCAAATAGCACCGTCCGCTCGCGGGCACCGTCATAGGCCATCGCGTGTCCGTAGCGGGCCGCAGGCGCGCGGCCTCCGGTTTCCTCCCGCTGCCACGTCTGCCCATCCCAGGTCCAGGTGTCATCGAGGTTCTTGCCGCCAAAGCCGCCAAATAGCACCACGAATCCCGCCGCGGCATCGTACGCCATCGCGTGCCCCGATCGCGCCGAGGGCGTGCTCCCGGTCAGCTCCATGCGATGCCAGGCGTGGCCGTCCCATTCCCATAAGTCGTCGAGCTCGCGAGCTATGCCCCACTGGCCGCCAAAGAGAACCACGCGACCCCGAGCGCCATCATAGGCCATGGCGTGGCCGGCGCGGGCCTTGGGCACTTCCCCCGCCGGCTCCATTTCGTGCCACATGCTCCCGTCCCACTCCCAGGTATCGGAAAACTCGGCGAAATCGGGTCCGCGCCCGGCAAATAATACTACGCGCTTGCGGGCGGCGTCGTAGGCCATCGCATGCCCGAAGCGCGCGGGTGGACACGGCCCGTCGCAGGCTGCCCGACGCCACGCTTGGCCGTCCCATTGCCAGGTATCGTCGAGCGGTGAGTCGCCGTCGTGGCCGGCAAATAACACCGCGCGCCCGCCCGCAGCATCGCACGCCATTGCGTGATGTGAGCGCGGCGCCGGAGCGTCGCCCTTGTGCGACCGCCACGCCAGTATATCGACGGGCTCAGTCGTCGGGCAGCCGTCGCCTGCGTTGGTGTTGGCGTCGGCGGCGGCGGAACATCGCATACTGCTGGGGCAATCGATGTCGCCGACGCACGGCGCCGGTGAATCCACCTCTTCGCAAGCTGCCGTGGCCAAGGCCAGGGCCGCGAGCAACGTTGCGCAACACCAACCGCGATAGGCGGGCGATAAATCGCCCGGCGATAAATCGCCCGGCGATAAATCGTCCATCATGCGCTTGTACATTATGTATAGACTCCCTTTTCCATTTGCCGCAAACGCCGCCCCCTCTATGGCGACGATAACGGCGACGATAACGGCAGCAATAACGATGGCGGTGCCAGTCCTACAACAGTATTTCATACGCCCATGGGCATTGTCCATTACGCGCCATTATTTGTCCGCTCCGCGGCGGGACGTGCACGCGATGCCGCCACCGCGAAACGTTTTCCATTCGTCAATCGCGTCGTTTTTTTGCCGCGCTCATGGCGCTATCCAGCGCCGCTTAAATATTCCAAGGCCCGCCGTAATGGGGCGTAATGGGCAGCGCCGATGAATTTAATATACAATTCTGTCACTCCGTTTCCGCGCCGCCAGCACACCGAGAGCCGCGTTGCGCTCGATGCCCCGGGCGACAAAAACGTTCCCGATGACATTCGGAACCGACGAGCAACGTAGCCAGCGGGATGACTCGACGCCTCCAACTCGACGTAATGCCTGCAGTGAGGTCCTCGGCAAAACGTGATCAAGTCCACATTAGCGCAGCGTGATGCTTTCATCGACGCATCATTCGCAGTAGGTTCAAAGCTCATTTCCATCGAGCACGAGCACCATGACAGCACAAGCCGATCCCAGCCTCACCAATGCCGATTTGGCGCCCACCTCGCCCGAGGCCCGCACTTGGTCGATGTGGAACATCGCCGCGCTGTGGATCGGCATGTCAGTCTGTATTCCCACCTACACCATGGCCAGTGGGCAAATCGCCCAGGGCTGGCCACTTGGCATGGCGGTCTTCGCCGTGGCCCTCGGCAATATCGTGGTGCTCGTGCCCATGGTGCTCAACGCCCACGCCGGCACCCGCTACGGCATTCCCTTCCCCGTGCTTTTGCGGGCCCCGTTTGGCGTGCTCGGCGCCAACATTCCCGCACTCATGCGCGCCATGGTCGCCTGCGGTTGGTTTGGTATCCAAACTTGGATCGGCGGCTATGCGCTGTATCTCTTCGTTGTCGCCATTGTTCCCGCAGGCTGGTCATGGCCCGATATCTTGCCGGCCTGGGTCGGCATCGGCACCGGAGAACTGGCCGCCTTTATTGGGTTCTGGCTCATCAATGTCGCCATCATTGTGCGCGGAATCGAATCGATTCGGGTGCTCGAGAGCTGGGCGGCGCCCTTTCTCCTCTTCGTCGGCATTGCCCTCTTTGTCTGGGCTTGGTCGCGCGTCGGCGACCTGGGCATCATGATATCGGGCGCCGACAGCGCGGCCTCGTCTGCTTGGGATGGAAACATGCTCGCCGCGGGATTGACCATCGGCGTATCGTTTTGGGGGACGCTGGCCCTCAATATCCCGGACTTCTCGCGGTTTGCCCGCAGTCAGAGAGATCAGATCGTCGGTCAGGCCATCGGCTTGCCGCCGACGATGACGACGTTTGCCTTTATCGGCGCTGCAGTCACCAATGCCACCGCGGTCATCTTCGGCACGCGCATTGCTGACCCGGTGGAGCTCCTGAGCCGGATCGGCGGCCCGGCGTTATCGATTCTGGCCCTTATCGGCCTGTCCTTGGCGACATTGACCACCAATCTCGCCGCCAATGTGGTGTCGCCGGCCAATGATTTTTCCAACCTATCCCCGCGCAAGATCTCCTTTCGCCGGGGTGCCGTGATCGCGGCCGTTATCGGCGCCATCATCATGCCGTGGAAGCTCTACAACGATGCTGCCAACTACCTATTTGCTTGGCTGCTCGGATACGGCGCCATGCTGGGCGCCATCGGCGGCATTATGATTGCCGATTACTTTGCATTGCGCCGTTGCCGCCTCGATCTCGACGCCCTTTATCAACGCGGCAGTCACTACGAATACACCCGCGGTTTCAACCTCGTCGCCCTCATCGCACTGATAGTTGGTATTGTTCCTAACATACCAGGCTTTTTGAACGCGCTCACCGTGATTGAGCTGGCCCCTGACAGCCCATGGACGACGATATACAGTTGGGCCTGGTTCGTCGCGTTCTTTCTCGCCGCCATCACCTACATCTTGGGCATGAAAATACGCGGCCCCCATCGCGCGGCTTCCACTTCTGGTGCGGGGGACTAGCAATCCCCGGTAAAGCAAGTACTGTCGACCTGTATGCTGCAAGCCACCGCCGACACCTCTGTCGAAGTCTACCTGCACCCGCCCGGGGTCACCTTGCCGCTGGGATTTCCCCTCATTGTCCCCGGTGACGGCGCAGCCTCTTTGGCCCTCGATAGCCAGCACGCCATTCTCCATCAAGTATTACCCCAACGCAGTCGGGCGGAAGTGCGCTGGATATTCGATCAGGCGATGCGCAAGATCATGGAGATCTCTCGCCCTGGTGAGGTCGTGATTCACGGTCACCAGATCGATGATGACACCTTGCTCACCATCGCCCTCGATCTCCACCATGCGCTCCAGGGACGGGTGTCGGTGGTCAGCGACGGCAGCGACGATGCACTCGCCAAGCTGCAGGACCGGATCCATCGCTTGGGTACGATCGAGCGGGAATTTCGCACCTGGGTCAACGAAGATCCGAGCATACGCACCAGCATCCAGATCGCCGAAGACGTCAGTCAATGGGCCCAGGATAGGCAGGGGGTCGAAGTCGAGGTCTTGGAAGAGTCGGAGCTCGAGAAGCTTGGTCTGAACATGCTGCTGCTCGTGGGCCGAAGCAGTGAGGTTTCACCGCCGCGACTGGTGATCGCCCGCTATCAGCCCCAGCTCGATGCCGATGCGCCCGCCGGTCCTGCCAACGGGTTCGGCGCATCTTCCGGCGGCAAACCCCCGCGCCCCCTCATGCTGCTGGGCAAGGGCATTACCTTTGATAGCGGCGGCCTCAACGTCAAGCCTTACGAGGCGTTCATCTCGCAGATGAAAAACGACATGGCTGGGGCGGCACTGGCATTTAGCCTGTTTCGCGCACTCGTCGAGGGCCGTTATCCGCATCCGCTCATCGTCGCTCTGCCCACCTGCGAAAACGCCATTGACGCCCACGCGATGCGGCCCGGTGCCTTAGTCAAAAGCCATCGCGGTCATACGGTGCGCGTCGATCACACTGACGCCGAAGGCCGACTGGTTCTCGCCGACGCCCTGTCGTACTGCGAAGATCGCTTCCGCCCGACCCAAGTCCTCAGCTTTGCGACCCTGACCACGGCCGCCCTGATCGCGTATGGTCCATACGCCACCCCGGTACACTTTGCCGGCGACGACCTGAGCGCGCGCCTGCAGGCGGCCTCGGAACTGGCTGGGGAAGATCTGCACTTTTTGCCCGAACGCATCTGGCACTACGAAGCCAACCGCGACCGGGAGGCCGATCTGCGCAACACCGCACGCTTGCCCAAGGAGGCCAGCATCAGTGCCGGCTCGCGCAATGCGGCTCACTTTCTCAAACACTTCTGCTACGCGCCGCTGTGCCATTTCGACATCTACGGCTCGGCTTGGAATTGGGCCGGCGATTCCCCCGGCAGCGGCTACGGTGCCACCGGTACGCCCCTGCGTACGCTGCTGCGCGCCTTTGGCGTGGATGCCCCGGACGGCGAATCCCTGCCCGGTCAAATCATCCCCGGCCGATCCGCGGTCAAGTACTGATACGCCCCCAGCGCGATACCTCCCATGTGCGGCCGTTATACTCTGACCTCGCTGTCTGGCCTCGAAGCCGAATTTGGCCTGTCGCATCTGCCCGACAATCCCACGCCGCGCTACAACATTGCCCCGGGCCAGGTGATCTGGGTGGTCGCCAACGCCACCTTGGGCCGGGCCGACGGCGTGGGACTACATCCCGAGCCCACATCTGTGCCCCAGCTTTTGCCCATGCGCTGGGGTCTGGTGCCATCGTGGGCCAAAGACCCCGCCATCGGCCATCGCCTCATCAATGCCCGCAGCGAGAGCGCGGCCGATAAGCCCGCGTTTCGCACGGCCCTCAAGCGCCGCCGCTGTCTGGTCGTCGCCGATGGTTTTTACGAATGGCAGCGCGCCACTGCCAGCAGCGCTGGGACCGGCAAACGACAGCCCTACTACATCCGCTGGCGCTCCGACGACCGTCATAGTCCGTACCTGGCCATGGCCGGGCTGTGGGAGCATTGGCTGTCGGCCGACGGCAGTGAGCTCATCACGTGCGCCATTTTGACCTGCGCCGCCAATCGCGCACTGCGGCCCATACATCACCGCATGCCCGTCATCGTCGATCGCGCCAATTATGCCCGCTGGCTCGATCCCGCAGAAATCAAACCGGCAAGCGTGGCCGATCTATTTCGACCTGCCCCCGCCGAGCGCATGGAAGCCTATGCGGTTTCAACGCTGGTCAATAGCCCCAAGAACGACCATGCGGACTGCGTGGCGCCCCTGGCACAAAGGACGGAGAAGACGGAGACGACGAACATGACGACACGCCAGCCACCGTCGTCTGAGGCGGGTGAGGCGGGTGAGGCGGACGAGGCCGCACCGGCAGCAGAGACACCGGCAGCAGCACCGCGCCAACTATCCCTCTTTGCTGCGGAAGCTCCGCTACGACGTCCCCGGTGAAACGGCCGCCGATGACACGGCAGCAGCATGCTCGGTTTCGATAACGTCGGTGGCATCCTTGGACTCAGTGGCGTCCTTGGCGTCGATAGCGTCGACAGGGTCGATAGCGTCGACAGGGTCGATAGCGTCGACAGGGTCGATAGCGTCGACAGGGTCGATAGCGTTGCCAGAGCCGGTGGCATCGGCGGAGCCAATGGCGTCGATAGCGTCTGCAGCGCCGGCAGAGCCGGTGGCCTCCGCCTGTGGCGCGGTCGTGAGCTGGTGCAGGGTCGTGCGGGCCAAGACCGCGCTGGCGGCGTGCTCGGCGCTGTCAAAGAGTGTGCGGACTTCGCCCACGCCAGTGTCCCGTGAAGCCGGCAGCCCGTGGGTATCCCCGGCGCCGCTGAGGGCGCGGGCCACATCGACCAGACGCAAATCGTGCAGGTCGCGTCCGGGTACATAGCCGGGATCTTCGCCGCCAACGATCTCGATGAGGATGCCGCTACTGACCAGCTGGCGCAGGAGCGGGCGCAGCGCACTGGCTGGTACCCCGATGCGGCGCACCAGCTCATCGGCGTCGGTACCGCCGCGGCCCAAGCGAAATGCGCGGGCAACTTCGAGCGCAATCTGGCCACCCAGGCGCAATTGCGTACCGTAGTCGAGCTGTACGGTCGCCTGCATGCGCTCGGTGGTGCGCGTCTGTGCGATCCGGGTGTAGGTGACGCCAAAGAGCACGATGATCCAGCTCAAATACAGCCACATCATGAGCAGCGGCAGCGCGCCCAGGGCGCCGTACACCGCGTTGTACTTGACCGAGCCCGCGACCAGCAAAATGTACAGGGACTTGCTGACATGCCATAAGATCCCCGCGATTACGCCGCCGAGGATGGCGTAGCGCAAACGGACCTTGGTGTTGGGCACGATGACAAAGGACAAGACAAACGCGACGGCCACCGACACCATCGAGCTCAGCGAGATGAGGAGATTGCCCAAACCAAAGGGCAACCACTCCACCACCATGGTGGCAAAGACCGAACTCTGTAGCCGCGCACTCACCGATATCGACACCCCGAGGAGCGGCGGCGCCAGCGTGACCACGCACCAATAAATGGCAAAGCGCATATGCAGGGGACGCTCGCGCTCGATGCCCCACACCCGATTGAAGGTCTGCTCGATATTGACGAGCAGACTCACCGCCGAATAAAACAGCACCAGCACACCAAAGCCGGCAATGGCGCCTGCGCTGATATTGCTGATAAAGGTGTCGAGCCACTCGCCGATTTGCTCCGGGTTGCCGACGGCAAAGGTCTGGATAATGAAATCCTTGAGCGGGCCCTCCAATTTGCGCAGGCCGCCGAAGGCCTGAAACAGGGCAAAACCAACCGCCAAGAGCGGTACCAGCGACAGTAGGGTGTAGTAGGTGAGCGCCGCTGCCCGACGCGTGAGCTCGTCGTCGATCAAGCTCCGCACTGACAAGATCAGGGTCTCGAGCTGGCGCATGGCAAAGGGACCGACGCCCGCGCGCCCACGGTAGGGGTCCACATACTCGGCCAAAAGATCACGATCCCAGAGGATATGTGCCTTCTGCCACCAAGAAGATTTTTGATCACTGGTCATAGCTGCGTTGGCGCGCTCTCTTTCCGATATCACCGAAGAGTATCACCGAAGAGCATCATCGACGAGTATCACCGAACGGCTTCATCGACCTCGGCCGAGGTCCTCCTCATTGTCTGCGGCGCTCCGCTCGCGAAAGCTGGGACATGTCATGACCGGCTGCGGGCTGTATTTGGCCAGGTTCGGCGCTGTGCACTGCAAAAATACCGACCCGCGCCGATTGCCGACCACGCGCCGGTAATGGCACTCATGGCAGATGCTGCTGGGAAACGGCAGCTCCATTACCGGCCGCGGGCCGCAATCAGGGCCTCTTGTAGGGTAAATTCTCTCTCATACAGCGCTCGACCCACAATGACGGCGTCCATGCCGGCGCTGGCCAACTCGTGAATATCGTCCAGGCTCGATACCCCGCCCGAGGCGATGACGGGAATCTCCACCGCGGCGGCCAGGGCCTTGGTGGCCGCAATATTGGGGCCGATTTGCGTGCCGTCGCGGTTGACGTCGGTATAAAGGAGTCCGGCCGCGCCCCATACCGAGGCCCGCTTGCCCAGGTCGATGGCGGTGACTTGTGCAGATTCAACCCAGCCCTCCACCGCGACCATGCCATCGCGGGCGTCCACGGCCACGATGATGCGGCCGGGATGGGCGGCGCAGGCTTGGCGGACAAATTCCGGCTGCTTGACCGCCGCGGTGCCGAGCACCGCATACACCGCCCCAGCGGCAAATATCGCGTCCAGCGCAGCCTCATTGCGCACGCCGCCACCAGCCTGAATTGGCACTGGTGAGGCACGGGCGATGTTGGCCACGGTGTCGCTATGGGGCTGGGTTCCAGAAAACGCCCCATCGAGATCAACGACGTGGACCCGCTGGGCCCCATCGCGGGCAAACTGCCGGACTAGGCCGGCTGGATCCTCGCTGTATACGGTAACCCGATCGCGCTCACCTTTGTGCAAGCGGACCACTTTGCCGCCCAAGAGATCAATGGCGGGGATGACTTTCATGGCGACTCCTCCACGAAATTGGCCAAGAGCCGCAAGCCCACGGCATGGCTCTTTTCCGGATGGAACTGGCAGGCAAATACATTATCGCGCCGCACGGCGGCGGCAAAGGGAAGCTCGTAGTCACAAAAGAGGGCCACATCGTCCTCGGCTTTGGGCACTGCGTAATACGAGTGGACAAAATACACGTGGGCGCCGTCGTCGATTCCGCGCAGCAGCGGATCGTCCTCGGCCGTGCCGGCTTTGAGATGGGGCGCACGGCGGATGCGATTCCAACCCATGTGGGGCACCTTGTAGCGATGGTCCTTGGGGCGAAAACGGGCCACATAACCGGGCATATAGCCCAATCCCTCGCTGACAGCGTTGCCCTGCCCGGCTTCCTCTTCGCTGGTGTCAAAGAGCATTTGCATACCGACACAGATACCCAAGAACGGCCGTCCCGAGGCGATGAAGGCGCGCACGGCCTCCTCCAGGCCATCGCGGGCGCGGAGCTCGTCCACCAGCGAGTGAAAGGCCCCTTGTCCGGGGACCACGGCCACGTCGGCGCGGGCCACAGAATCGGCATCCTGCACGATCTCTGCCCGGCCGCCCACACGGGTGAGCGCGCGATGCAGCGACCGCAAATTGCCCGAACCGGTATCGACAATGACAATCTTGGCAGACATGGCGTTAGGCACTCAGGGTTCCCTTGGTTGACGGAATGCGACCGGCCAGGCGCTCATCGATGCGCGATGCGGCGTCACATGCGCGGGCACAGGCCTTGAAAATCGCCTCAAGAATGTGGTGGGCGTTGCGCCCGTAGTGGAGGATCACGTGCAAATTGCACTCGGCCCGACTGGCAAACGCGGCAAAAAACTCGCGCCCAAGCTCGCAGTCAAAGGTCCCCACCCAGCGGCGCTCTAGACCATCCACCCGCCACTCAAAGGCCGGGCGTCCGCCAAAATCCACCGCACAGGTAACCAAACTTTCGTCCATGGGCAAAATGCATGATCCGTAGCGCACAAGACCCGCGCGATCGCCCAGCGCCTCGCGAAAGGCCATGCCCAAACTCAGGCCCACATCTTCGACGGTATGATGACCGTCGACTTCCACGTCGCCGAGCGCCGATAGCCGCAAGTCAAACAGCCCATGGCGGGCAAAGGCATCGAGCATGTGGCTAAAGAAAGGCAGCGGCGTGCGGATCTGGCGCTCACCACTGCCATCGATGGTCAATTCGAGATCGATCTGAGTCTCGTTGGTATGACGCTGAATCTTACTCTTACGCGCAGACACATGGCGGTTCTAGCACAAGGTCGCGGTCTGTGTCCCGTGTTGGCGTATGGGCTGAGACCCACCTTCGTACCAATACCGACTTGCATTCGACACACTGTCCTGCGTTATGGTCCGCCCGCGGGCCAGCGCCCGCATTTCTACCACAGCGGCCACAGAGCGGCCAGCAATCGGATCAATCGGGCAATGGCGTTAGACGACATCCTACCGACCATCGGCAGTTGCGTATTTTTCATGGCGCTCGTCGCCTGGATCTCCTACATCAAGACCCGCGGCGAAGTCGCCACCCGCGACGGCTACTTTCTCGCCGGGCGCGGCCTCACCGGCGTCTTCATCGCCGGCTCCATGCTGCTCACCAACCTGTCGGCCGAGCAGCTCATCGGGCTGAACGGCTCGGCCTACGGTCACAACCTATCGAGCATGGCCTGGGAAGTCACCGCGGTCTTTGCCATCATCGTCATGGCGCTGGTGTTTTTGCCCCGCTATCTCACCGGGGCCTTTTCCACCCTGCCCGAGTTTTTGCGCACCCGCTTTGACGATGGCGTGCGCCGGCTGGCGGTCATTCTCTTCATGGTCGGCTACGGCCTTATCACCATCCCCTCGGTGCTGTATTCGGGTTCGGTCGCCGTCCTCACCCTCTTTGACGTCCCCGCGCTCCTCCACGTCTCGTACGGCGTGGGCCTGGTCATCACCATCTTGGCCGTGGGCATCATCGGGTCGATCTACGCCATTTTTGGCGGCCTCAAAGCCGTGGCCGTGTCCGATACCATCAACGGCATCGGCCTACTCATCATCGGCATCATCGTGCCCCTCTTTGCCCTCGACCGCCTGGGCGACGGCAGCGTGTTGGCCGGCATCAGCGAAATCGCCAGCACCCATACCGAAAAACTCAACGCCATTGGCGCATCAACGGATCCCACGCCCTTTTCCACCCTCTTTACCGGCATGATCTTTGCCAATCTATTTTATTGGGGCACCAATCAATACGTCATTCAGCGCACCCTGGGGGCCCGCAGCCTGGCCGAGGGACAAAAGGGCGTCATCATTACCGGCTATTTCAAGCTGCTGGTGCCGTTCATGATGATGATACCGGGCGTCATCGCCTTTCACCTGTACGGCGGCAGACTCGAATCCATCGACTTGGCCTACCCGCGCCTGGTCGGCGATGTATTGCCCAAGTACCTATCGGGGTTTTTCCTCGCAGTGCTTCTGGGGGCGGTGTTTAGCTCGTTTAACTCGCTGCTCAACAGCGCCGCCACCCTCTTTTGCCTCGATGTCTATCTACCGCTCAAATCGGATCGAGTAGACGATGCCGACCTCATTCGGGTGGCAAAATGGGCCAGCGTCATTATCGCAGTCTTTTCCTTTATCGTGGCCCCATTGCTGCAGTTTTTCCCCGAGGGTCTGTGGCAAATCATCCGCATCTTCACCGGCTTTTACAATATCCCCATTATTGCCATTGTCCTGATTGGCCTATTTACCAAGACCGTCCCGGCCCTCGCAGCCAAGATTACCATTGTATTTCACATCATCGCGTATGCCCTCTTGCGCTTTGTCTTTGACATCGAACTCAGCTTTATCCACATCTACGGCATCCTCTTTGCCATCGAAGTCACCATGATGCTGGCGATTGGCCGCATCCAGCCCATGACGCGGGCCTTTCACTTCGAGCACCGCGAGCGCGTGGACATGACCCCGTGGAAATATGCCCTGCCGGTGTCGTCCACCCTGCTGTGCGCGTGCGTGGCCCTCTATGTCCTGTTTTCCCCGGTGGGCCTTGTCGGCGGTCTCAGCGCCTGGTTCTGGCCCACGGTGGCCGCCATTTTTCTGGCCAATGTCGCCATTTGTTATATCAGCCTGAAGCGCTGGCATCAGCGCTACGCCCGGCATGTGCATAACATTGCCGAAGGTAATAATCCCAAGTAAGGAGACGGACTACATGTTGACGAGGAATCCTATACCTGGGTTATGTCGACTTCGTCCTCATCGCCCCAGGGTTTAGAGGACCGCCTCATTGCATTCTCCAATGAGTTCGACGAGAATCCACTCCGCGCGAGCGTGTGCTATCCGATCGGCACACGCATCGCCCTAAAGCAAGTCGAACACAAAGGAATGATGATGAAAAAATATTTTTGGATAGGAATCGTATTCTCGCTAACCATGGCAGTGACCGCGTGCGCGGTTGCCTACGACGATGAGGGCGCGCTGGTCTACGACGAGGACACGGCCGCCGTCGTCGTCGATGAGATGCTCAGTGACGAGACGATCAGTGATGAGCCGTACAGTGAACTGAGCAGTGATGGCCCGGCCATCCAAGCGACCGGGGATTGCTCGGTGAGCGTCACGTGCAGCGACGGCAGCACCAAGAGCTGTAGCGGTACCAATAGTTCGTGCTCGGCAAGCAGCTCGGGCCCGCGCGTCACGTGCAACGGCTCCGCCCAAGTATGCCCCAGCAGTGGTCCTAGTTGCGGCTTCTGCCGCGGCAACACCTCATGCAACGACAACTGCGACTGCGGTTTCGACGGCATTTGTAGCAATCGCCGTTGCATCTGCCTCTGAGTAGACTATCGCCCTTTTTTTCGCGGCGACCATAATATGAGCGAGATGAAGTCACGTACGTGGGAAATCTTCCTCGAAGTCTACGAACAGCTGCCCCGCCAGGGGCCGGGCAACCGCGCCTGCGCTGCCAAGGCGCTGGCGCTGTGTCGCGATCTGCCGCCATCGCCTGCGGTGCTCGACCTCGGCTGCGGCACTGGTGGGCAAACCCTGCACCTGGCCGAGCTCACCGGGGGGTCGATCACCGCCGTGGACTGCCACGCCCCGAGTATCGAGCGATTTCAGGCAACAGTCGCCGAGCGCGGTCTCGCTCCTCGGGTGCGGCCGTTAGTTGGCGACATCGGCCGTCCAGACCAGATCTTCAAGAACTTCGATCCGGGTCTCTTCGACCTCATTTGGTCGGAGGGAGCGCTATACAACATCGGCATTGAACGCGCTCTACACATCTATCGCGATTTGCTGCAGCCGGGCGGCTACATGGTCTTTACCGACGCGGTTTGGTGCAAGGAACACCCGCCGCCAGAGGTAAAGGCGCTCTTCGACCTCGATTACCCGACCATGGGCACAGTCTCCGATGTTTTGGCGACGATCGATAACAGTGACTTTGCCCTCGTCGACCACTTCACCTTGCCGGACGAGGCTTGGTGGGACGACTTCTATACGCCCATGCAGCGCTGCATCGAAAAGCTGCGCAGCAAGTACAGCGGTGATGCCGAGGCCCTCGTCGCCCTTGACCAGATGGCCGAAGAGCCCGAGATGCACCGCCGGTATTCGGCGTACTACGCCTACGAGTTCTTCGTTTTGCGAAAATAAAAAATTATCGTCCGATGCTGCCGAGTGCGGCGGCGGCCTTATCGCGCCGCAACTGGGCCAGCGACAGTAGATGGGCCATGACCGCGTAGGGAACCAAGAATGTGGGAATCAGGCCCAGGGGATATTCGATCACCTGATTGGGATTGTCGAAGGCAAATAGCTGAACCGGCGTGGCCGAGCTAGTAAAGCCAAAAAAGAATGCGGAAGCAAAATCAGCTAGTCCAATCGCGGCGACGAGGATGACGGCGCGGGCCG
>JAAUYH010126910.1_pt1 | contig 14978 bp, 12 predicted proteins | sample 7278061 | NCBI WGS metagenome assembly JAAUYH01 (sample SAMN14350203, study PRJNA611818) | marine sediment metagenome | isolation source: surface marine sediment (0.6m) | place: French Polynesia: Moorea | collected 2018-08
ATAGAATTGAGTAGTTCATGGAGATATCGCAACTCGGCAGCAGCTTGTGCTTCCTTTAAATTACAGAATACCAAATCAGCACTTTTGTAACATAATTAGACTCCTGGAAATCGTTCAGATATTCCTTCATACAAATAATTCAACCTACTGTCGGTAGGTGGCAATTTTGCGCGAGATGTGAGCCATTCTACATTAGTGCAGCTTTATTCCAAGTCAAAGAACACAGAATTTACGAGTTCTGTTGGCAAATCAACAATTTAGACTGATGGTGGAAGAGAAATCTTCGAGTTTCATTTCGTACTTATTTTTCCTTCTTCCACTCGTAGTAGATAGTCAGGATACTGTAGAACATTCTGTTCGGCATTCTTTTCTTGCTTTATCGACTTCAAGCGCATGTTTTCGGAAGGTTTTAGGGCTTGCAGATGAGCGAAAGTGGCGAAGACTTCAAGCTCAGGAACACAATCATTACTCTGGATCCCCTCGGCACCACTAGTAGGATTTGTCGGAAATCACCGCTGGAAGGGATACACATTATATTGAAAGGTACATTTGGGGACTTCATGATAGCACGTTACGTTCTTTCGTTATCTTCGACACAATATCGTATTTGCATCACAATTTCACACCAGATAATCAAATTAGCTTCGCGAACTGTACATGCGAGTTTAGAATCGAGGTATATGTTGTAGACCCTTTCAGAGAAGCTTGGAATCGTAATTTTGTATACAAAAAAAGCATTTCTTCGACCTTCAAGAAGTGAAGCCGCCACTGCAGAAGTCGCTACAGCAATGACGTTCAAGTCAAGCATCCTCAACTTAAATTGAAGTGCAAAAATACTGAATGTTTTTCCTGTCTCGAATGGTGCATCGAGAAAATATGCCCTTGCGCTATTGGTTGCATACGAAAAAGGCTTGGTCAAATGCCTTTACAGTTCATCAGAAAAAACACCTAAACGAATTTCGCCAACAATGGTGTTGGAAGCAAGGCCTTGATATTTGATCTATCTTTCCGTGGCTGATTTCACGTTCTTTCCAGCGTTTGGCTTCTCGAACTCAGCACAGGAACGTTCTACAATAGGAGAAAAATCTGGAGGAAGTTTGGGGAAGCCTACAGTATCCAAATCCAGAAAAGGGCTAATTTCATGCAGAGACATTTGAATTTCATTCAACTCATGTACTTCAGCGAATTCATTGCTTTAGAAATGTCGTATTTTGTGACATAAAGTGGCATTTCTCCAGCCGAAATTGGTAAGCAGTTTCGTTTTCGCCTCTATTCAAATATTATTCGGATTGGCAGGTCCCCAAAATGCCAAAATGACTGAATATACTTCAGTTTAAGCGACAAAGTTTAACGAAAAGCATCGTTGCTGCAGCTCAACTATTCTTGATGATTTGATAGCAAACTTGTGGCACAGCAAGTCTCGCAAAAAGTTGGATACTGATATCTTGCATAGAAGCGCATATCAGCGAAAGAAATGCTCCGGCCCTGTTTAAAAGCAATGTTCTATGGAAAATTCGTTCTTCTTCTCTCGGAACGATGTTGTACATTCTTCCAACAACTTGGTCTCGAACCATTGTAAAATCGTATCTTGCAGGCTTCGAGCCTTCTATCTTTTACGTTGCATGAGACGTCCAGGTTCTACTCCCCTTATTCCCCGGAAAGTACTCGAGAAAATCAACATAGGCGATTTGTCGAGCATCGGAAAAACTTTCATTAGCTTGAAACCAGCCATTAGCCTGGTCGACCTAGTTTAAATATATCGAGCTCAAAATTCAAGTGCGTACGAAATTTTAGAAGAAAATCTGGAGAGCATGGCATGACTCATGAATTTCACAGTGTCAAGATTGATGAGTTACAACCTTCCCCGACACGTACTTCTTCCCTTTCATCCCCATATCTTTGGCTTCTTTCTATAATTGGCATGATAGTCTCCTCATACCGAGCTCGTCTCAGACATGAAAGGTTTGAGAAAAATTTTTGAACACTGACCATATCTTAAACATGGAGCAGAGGCGTGAGCATCGCATGGTTCGTGAATAATGTGTTTAAGAACAATGCAGCGAATATGTGGCATTGAATTGGATGGAATATCGGCGGAAATATGCTTGTCCACTTGAAAAGAGTCTTGCAAGGAATGCTTCGCATCTTGGTCTACGAACGAAATCCTTCCTGAAATTCTATGACGGAGACATGTGCGAGAAAACGACTAAACTGGCGGCTATCTTTCAAGCACAGCAGGAGAAGTTTCAGTTTCATTCTAAAAACCCAGTCAGATAAATCAGATTTATCTTCAGCCCTTTGTACCGGAAGAAGTGTACTTTGTACTTCTGTCCAGTATGGATTGCAATTCACGGTGATGAAAACGTCAGGATGACCTAAGGAATTCGTGATAGCAATGACATCATGTATCTTCTGCTGCATGTAACAATCACTCCCAATATGTGTAGATGGAAGAACAACCAATATGCAAATGTCCGATTCCATTCCTCCACTGAGTTCTTGTTCATTGCAGCATCTGCAAGAAGCTCGCAGAGATGAGTGTAATCGCTAGTCCGAAACTTTGATTAGTTGTGCCGTAGGATTGAAAGCCTTTCACTTTCCACTTTCACAAACATTTCACATAAATATTGCTGGTATAGTTTGCCTGAATGAATCAAAACATTGAAGACACATGTTCTTTGGTACAGCAAACGGGAATGTAAAATTATTGGAGAAACCGTTTGCACTTTTACCTTCGAATACAGATACCTCAGCATTGGATGCCATCCATCTTTTCCTTAAGGGAATAGCAGAGGGCATGCCAGAGAATCATATGACCTATGACCCAGATTAATGAAATTGAGTTTCTTCTTCCCATTGTAATCCTACAATCCACGTCTTCGGAAGACAATGTAGAGTTTTCCACGCTGTTCATCAACCATAAGAGCTTCTACCTCGGATTGTTTCGGGATATTGTTTTTCCGCACGTGTCCAGGTTGTTTTCGGCCATGTGCCTGTACCACGAGCTAACATCTTCTGGAACATTAATGAAATGCATTAGTTGCCACAGTGACAAAAATGTCTTCACTAAATTGTTGTTATGCTCCAAAATATCTGCTAGCTGGGAAAGTAGAATCTCATGATGCTCTCCATAAAAGTTTTTCCGCATTGAGGTAGATTGTTCTGTGCCTAGAATGTACAATGATGCAAATTGAAGAGTTCCGCCAAGAGTGGACACCATGCACCAATTACGTGATACATGCGTCTATGAACGGTGATAATAGGGTTGATTTTGGTTTGCTCGGGACCTCTTATGACGAAATCAACTCTGACTGATGCCATAGCCGTTGCGCTGTTCTAGCTTCGAATGTTCAACCTGAAATTTCGTGCTTCTCTGATGAATATTAAGTAGCGAAGTAGTATAGGTGGGTTACAAAAAGAATGTAAAATATTTGAAACCTGACACGAACATGATTCACATTTCTCAGCACGTTTAGGATGTCTACTCAACCCTTCTGCAGTCAGGAAACTTTTCTGACAATCGGCAACAATATGGGAGTAAAAAATGCAGTGCAACTATCTCATTGGAGCAACATGCACTGAATTTCGGCTTTTTCAAGATAGACCCAGTGATATTTAACGTTTACTCAAGAAATGGAGAGCAGTACAATGTTTGCACACATGAGACATACTGCCATTATCCCAAAACCCGTCCTCCAACTCTTTATAGTAGACACATCTCACCCTTCCCATGGCCTTGGCTTTGTTCCGCTTCCTCTTCCCCTGCACTTTACCCTTCATATCTTGAACGTCTTCCATCTCCTTCTGTCTTCAGGGTTTACGATGCTGCGGCACGGCTCCCTTTACAGGTTTTTTGGGTTCCCCTAAACCCCGCGCTGTTACATGCGCGAAACGAAGACAAATTTCACGTGGACAATGCACAAGGAGAGTACTCCGCAGATTTCAGTTACCTGATCCCATATGCAACTCTCCCAGCCCGCAATTCTTCTGCTACTAATTGACGCTGCTGTCGAGCTAACGATTCCGACTTAAGTCGTTGTTCGCGTGCACCCTTTGACCGATCACACCAACGTGAGAGCCTGTATCTGTTTGCCCGACCCAATCACTCGCCTGTGAGTGAGTCTCGGAGTTTCTGGCAAGCTCAAACGACTTTGATACCTACATGATCGGGTTCCCGTGTCTGGAATCCGAGGTGGGTGTGGATCCAGGGTGCAGAGGATATTTTCTGGGTAGTTAAAAACTTAAAATTCTACAAAACAATGTTAATGTCCTATATGCTCTTTGAATTCTTCATGATGATTATTAAGTAAGCAACAATCAAAATTTTTACATATTATTGACCAATTAGTAGGCCATATTGCTTACAATATGAATTATACCGAATTTTGTGATAAGATCGAAATTGCCGACATGTTGGGGAGCAAAGGTAATCGATCTCGACCCACCGCCTGTCCCTGCGATTTGCCGCGCCCGATACGCTGTCGTGCGCCGCCGTTGTCATCGTCGCTATAAACGCGCTTCTCTCCTGGCGAATTTGCAGTGACGCCCGTGTCTGGCGTCGGCGCCTGCTCGCCGGGGGTATGAACGGTGCGCACTCACCCTGCGCGAAAACTTAATAATCGCGGATAGCCCTGGCGGCGACATCGGCGTGGCCGATGCGATGCGCACGGCGGGCGCAAGCCGCTCGTGGAAGTGATTTGCACAGAGTTTGTGGCTCTGCGCCACTTGGTGGAAGCGGCAGAAGTTCGCGGTGGACACATCGCGCGCTGACTTGCACGATTGTCCTTGCTCTTAATGCTGCGGGCGACGGCGAGATCGATGATGAAGACGCGAGCGAAATTGATTAGCTTACTAATTATAGTTTATATGGCCTACCTACAACACACCGTTCTTCATTCTCTACTACTATCTTCTTTACTTCACTACAATAATGAACTCCACTACTACTTCTAGTGCTAAATAGGGTAGCAATAGAACTAAGCGGATGTTGACATAAAATACTACAGGCAACAGAAGATTACTAGTACTGCACAGTATCTATTAATTTCTACTGTACTACCGATCTTTAATTTCTTGATACGTACTGGCACGGGAACGATTTGGTAACACGTTTCTGAGTATAGAGGACATATTTCCGGCCTTCGTTCGGGCGGCACTTCGCGCCTGAACTAGGAAGTTAGAACGAAATGTAGCATTTCCGCAGTAATAATTTGTCTAGTATTACATTGAATGACAAACAGCGAACACAGAGGCAAACGACCATATATGAAATTGAGTTGGGGTGAGGGATGGCTAACGAAGGATTGTGCGCAGTGGAGCGGTGGTACGCGGAGGGGTGGGCGGTGCGCAGTCGGGTGTTGGATGGGAGAGGTGCGGAAGAAGGCTCTACATGTCCTTTTCGGCGGTGTTGCTGTTTAATAATGTTCAAACATCGACTTACAAAGCATTCGAACAATTAGAGCCCTTTAAGGACCGCCCTAGTTTCCTAGTATAGAGTGACAATTTTTTACACGTTCCGACCTTCGGTCGGTCCTACTGTGGTGCAGAAGTGTGGAAAAGTTACAGTTCAGTACAAAAGTTTTCATTAAATTTTATATATCAGAAACGATGTGTCTTTTTCTAGAAGACAAAGCGCCAACTGCGCTCTGGAAAAGTTAGAGACGTGTGCTCCAGGAATTATCGGAGGTCTACCAATGCCACGCGAAACATAATATGCGTTGAGCATTGTGAATATCCCTCAGTCATCACCGTTTCCTTGCTTCACAGAGCATACTTCAAAGCTTCGATTCCATTGCTCTGGCCACTCGTGACTCGACACCTTATACAGACCTTGAATGGAAGTTGGGAGTCGTAGTATATGCGGAATGATATCACTAAACATGAAAATAGGGTGCATGGAGTCGTAAATTCGCAATGTTTCTGACGGCTTGTGAGGAACTGGAAGCCCCCAATGGTTTCCGTTTTTCCCCTAAACGTCAGCATTGAATAGTGAGATCAGAACAGTTCGAGAATTTTTCAAACGTGACAATAGCTCATCCAATCTTCTGCCAAAAAATAGTTGAAGAAAGGTTTCGTGAGTCTTCACGGTTCTCTGATACACAAAATTGCGAAGGAAAGTCACGAATGATGTATCAAATGCAAGGATGCTTCTTCGATTGATAAGCATCGTGAAAGCACTTATTGGTCGGTTACTTACCTACGCTCTCGGTCGGATAATAGTCAAGATTTCACTCTTTGAAAAATTTATGGAGGATTTGGAATTGTTCCGTACGAATCTTCGAATTCTGAAACGCTTTGATGGTGTTTGTCTGTTCTCTCATCCCGCCCATCGCTTGATTTAGTTGCTTCTTTGATTCTTCCGCGCATATTCCTGGAATTGGTATAAAATCTCTTCTTAAGGCTTAATTCATATCGTTCATAGCCCGATCATATGTCCTTATCGGCATCTATGTCAATGTTTTTTGTTTTTCTAGACAGATTAGGATTATCTATCCTAGAGAGAGGTGCTATCGTTTGTGTATGAGAAATGAAATCCACTGAACGAACTGAATTAATAGCAAATTTTGGCGCAATGCTTCTTGTGTCTGATAGTACTTCTGGATACACCAGATTCTTCGTTGCGCTTTTCGCATTTTCAGTGCACGTGTAAACGTTTCCGGGATGAGTGGCGCGAGACAGCGCAACATACAACAGTCTATGAGAAAAGCACGATAAGGACAGGTCTATTCCTAGATGTCCAGACACTGACTGGCCTCGAGATTTGTTGATTGTCATCGCAAAGCAGACGCGAACTGGAAATAGACATCTACTACCGGGATGCAGTTCATTCTCGGCAGTACCAACGAATTCCCTTTGGCAGTACCGGATACACCTCGCAGAAACAGCAAATTCGTCGTCATTTTGGCAACTACATAGAGAGTACGATTCACATGCCCGCACCTCTATCTTATCTTGCCCAAGAGCATAACAGCGAATCCTTTCTTCAACTTAATTTCTTGATCCGGCAACGAAAAGCCAGCATCAATTTACTTAAGGAGTTCTTGCGGTACTTAAGCTCCATTGCTTTTTGGTCTTCCGGATTCTCGGAAACTACCAAGTCTGCACTAAGGAATATGCTATGAAGTCCTACAAAGCGGTTGATTATTTCATCATTGAGAGATTTGAGTTTGGAGTTCGTTGTTGTAAGTATTGCCCTCGAAGTCAACCATGTCGTATCTGTGTACTTCGTTGTTATGTCTATGAAAATGGCATCAATAAGTTCTGAGGAAGATTGAACCACGTTAATTGACGGCGATAGATGGATGATTTAGTGTTCATCAAGCTTGTACCGTGCTTCGCCGACGCTCAATAAATACTCTGGATTCTCTAGTGCCGCAGGTTCAGCATTTGGATCTTCTTTCAAAGCTTTGAGTTGCATGTTTTCAATTATACCCAGTACATGAAGCTCCGAGAAAATGAATAATGGCTTCAAGCACATGTGTACTATCATTCCTTGCGATTCTTTAAGGACTACAGGTAGAATCTGCCGGAAGTCTCCACTGAAAAGGATGCATTTCCCACAGAAGAGAATGTGATCATCGCTCATGATTTCACTTATTGTGCGCTCCACGGCTTCGATACAATACCGGACGCATGTTGCAATCTCATCCCAAATAATTAGATCAGCTTTGCGAATATGAGCTGCTAATTTAAAGTCTAGAGGTATGCTGCAAACGTTCTCAGAATCACATGGAATCGGCACTTTGAATGCGGCACGTGCAGTACGGCCCCGTTCAAGGAGGGAAGCTCCGACTGCCGACGTCGCAGTAGAAAATACACTTCGGCCTCGGAGTTCCAGCAATGACTGGATAGTCCGCATAACGAATGTTTTCCCAGTTTCTCCAGGAGCATCGAGGAAGAAGACGCGGGATTTTCGTCGAATTGAAGCATTCATTTCTGATACGGGAGCAAATGGGTGATCCGCAGTGACTCTAGGGAGCATCTCGCCCACAACAGCTTTGAACACAGCCTTCTGACATTCGTCAAAGCTTTGTATTGCAAGCTCCACCGCTTCTCGAATATTCTCAGGATATTTATTATGCTGTGGAAGAATTTGAATGTCTCTATCTGGTTTTCTCAAGCCAAGGTCTTCCACATTGAGACGATCGTTCATATCTTTGAGCGCATCCTGTACTTCATGCGTTGCATACTTCTGCGCTTCTTCATCTGATCGAAGAAGCTTCAATGCTTATGGAACGGCAGCGTGGCGCTTTCTCAAATCTGCGAGTATGTTCGCTACATTTCTTTCCCATAGAATAACTAGGCTGGATGGATTACATAATGCAATGATTGTAGCGAAAACATTTGTCAGTGGTTCAAATGTAGACGCAAAGGCATTTTGCAAGCATCTCATCCATTCGGCATCATCAACTGGTAACCCCATCATACAACATGCTTCACGAAAAGAAACATACTGCCTTCCACCAATGTTCGTCATGTATTTGAAGGAAGTGATCCTAGGTTCATGAAGCAGCAAAGTGCAAAGAAAATAACGGCCTTGTTTTCGCGGGCTTATGTTATACATTCGCCCTACAACAGAGTGCGGTGATAGTGTGAAATAGTACATCTCTTTCTGACTGTTCTTAACCTTGTATTTCGCACGTGGCTTCCACATATGTGCAGCTTTGCTCCAAGTGAATGCAGTACGCATTTAAGAAGGGCTTGTTCACTGCGAACCAACCTAAAAGCTTTGCTTGATTGCATGCAGAATTCAGCGCTGTAACCGCCTCGATACATTTCTAGAAGTAAACTTCGTGTTTGCCTTGAAGATGAACTTCTAATCGCTCTACTTTCGGGTAGTGTTCAACCATAGCAAGAGAGAGTAGTCTCCAGGCTGCTTCGGATGCCGAAATATAACGCGTCTTGGTAAGCCAAAATCTCGTCAATAGTAGATACTTCTCTTACAGCATCTGTCATATCATCCTTGAACCTGTGCGAACGGATTCCCACCGTTACGCGATCAGGACCCTTGCACATATATATCTGAAAAGATATTTGATCGATTTGCTTTTAGAAATGCATGATGCCGAATTCAAATGGCAGTAAAAATTTCGTATTAGTTCAGTAGAGTGAGCAACAACACATGAGTTGTCAATCAGAATATGTTTCTTGCCAGTTCCGGGTACAACTGTGGTGATCATTGCTTGTTCCCCGCCTTGCAGATGACTTCTTCTTCTTTACGAAATGTAGTTGCCTCCTTCTGTTGAGCCCGTCTCCGTTCGAAATGCCTTAGGGAAGCGATTTGAGCATTCTCCATCACGGAATAGAATAATATGTGCATGCTCCAAGCCACGCTTCTGAAAACTAAACACGGGTATATCAGCAACAATCCTCCCGAACGGTTGGTCTTCCTTCGAATGAGTCATCAGAATTTTGTGCTTCATTCGAAACACACGGTTGCATAAGTCAGGACGGTCAAAAGCACGCTGATCGGGAAGCAACGTCTCTTTAATTTCTGTCCATCGCGGATTAAAAGTCATTGTCAGAAACACATCTGGATGCCCGATACTATTAGAAATCTCGATAATATTGAGCATCTTCTGGCGCATGTATCTTTCACTGCCAACATGCGTAGTAGGAAGAACCACGATTTTTCAACATCGCCGACTTGCCCTGCGAATTTCTTTTCTTTTCAGTCCATGCTTTCACTTCATTTAGTGCGTGGCATGCATCTCCCAAAAGTTCGCAAGGGTAGGTATAGTCGCATGAACGAAGCTTCGTCTGATTCTCTCTGAGGAACGCCGACTTTTTGCACTCTACTTTGACGAACTCTGAAATTGTTGACCGGGGTGAATCAATATGTTGAAATCACACTCGCGCTGAAACAGTAGTCGAGAGTATAATTTCACAGGAGTGATCGTCTGCTTCTTTCCTTTCGAATCTAAGTGTGTTAGTTTGAAATACCAACCATCGTTTCCGTGAGGCAAGAGTAATGGATAACGCAATGGATCGTATATTCGATTTCCCAACCAAATTATATCGATTTTTTAGAATCCATTAGCATCTACTTGACCTCTCCGCCGTAGAACGATGTCTAGGGTTCCTTACTGTTAGCCAAAAATAAAAGCTGCAACTTCGGATGACTCAGGTATGTTTTACTTGCGTTCGTGACCCAACTCTGCTCGCTGATGAGCATCAATCACTAGTTCGACGTCTTCAGGGATTTGATTTGTACTCATGAGGTCTCCGAGTGAAGCCAATGTCTGTACGAGCTTGTTGTTTTCATGCAGCATGTTTCGACCAAGCAATTCTTCCCGAAGCAGCCCATAGAAAGGCTTTCGATTACCAACAGCGAATTCGGTATCGTGAAAGTATACAGCCGCATATCTAGGCTTCTTTCCGTCGGTGGTATGAGTGCTTCCATTCCATGATACATTCGACCGTGAACAGTAATTGTCGTATTATGGTTCGACACACCAGGACCTCGAGCTACAAACTCGGCTCGTACCGATTCCATCGCCAACACGCTATTGTAGTAATGTATGTGCTTGAGAAAATGCCTACCATTAGCAGAATTGGATGTGATGCGCTAATACAATACTTTTGGCGTCTTAGTAAAAGTAGGGAGAATTTTCGGTATCACTGCGCAACAAGCAATCCAGGCTTTTCCAGCTTTAGGGTGCCGAAGATCCCCCTTCAAGTTGCGAAATGTAGCAAAACGTTACCAGCAAAATGAATCCAACATGAAATGCGGAGTTACTTGACCGTTTGAATAACAATTATAGGATGCAACAAAAAAATTCTGCTGCGATACATAGGCTTCTGAGATTCACAATTGGGCGGAGCACTGCTTTTCTTCTCCTTCTTCGGCTCAGCTGCCGAATTTTTGCTCTAACATTTCTCAAAGGCTGTTGCTCTTCAGTCAATTTCCGTTTGCGCGTGATCAAAATTTATGTTAATTGTTCGAATATCAAACAGATACAACTAATAGAAACGCCAATTTCTATTATCAGCTTTGTTCTGGATTGTTTTTCGGCACAATTAATTCTTGATCAATTCAAAATTTTGATTGAAACAAGTGCCGGGAGATAGTGGAGGAAAAAATTATGAAATAAAAGTTTCGGACTCAAAAATCATTGGAATAGAAAAATTCAAAGGACAATAATCGCAAGCGTCAAATAGAAAGTCTATATTTAGAAATTCAGAATTGTTTTGCAATTCAATTTCCAAAGTAGAACTTCCAGCAAGCAAGCGGAATTAGCAATAACTTGTAGACTTGCAAATTCTGCAGATTTTTGCAGAATCTGTGTAAATCGTCGCAGGCTTCTTCTTGTAGCCAATCACACAAATCTATAACGTGATGTAAACTGGTAAATTGATTTCAGTAGAGAAAAGCTTTTCAGAACTACAGTGAGCAATAAAATTAGTAGGAAATTCAGGTTTGTTAGGTTTATTAAAGTACTCCAAAAGTACAGCTGTATATTTCTCAGTTTCTGGCCAATGTACTTCTCCATTTGCCACTTTTGGCATGTTCTAGAATAAAGACACACACACAATCAATCTGCTCAGAAACACACATACACAGAGTCACTTGGCTCAGACGTACACACACACACACAGTCACTAGGCTCAGACACACACACAATCACTCCGCTCACACACACAACTCTTCGAGTACGCAAAGAGGAGGCAAATGGTCGGTCGGTTCCTTCGGCTGCGGGCAGGTGCTGCGGTGGCGGCGGTTATTCTGTCTAATTAAAAGTGTTTTGGATTTTTGATCGGAGTGTTTTTATTGGTTGTTCGAGAGGTAAATTTGTCAATAGAATTGAGTACTTGTTTACGTTGAGACCGTTACAGCAAATGAACGGACGTAGGGGCTCGCACCATTTTCCTTAGTATAGAGGAGAAAAGGTTTCATATCAGCCTACCTTCGGTCGTTGTTTGTACCGAGAGGAATGTTCTTATCGTGGAGAAAGTTTGAAGACTTGAATTTACTGCAACAGAAAAATATGTCCTTTTCCATAAAGCACTGAAGTAACTGAGGCTAAAAAACAGGATATACGTGTTCTCCAGGGGAATATGGTAGGCCTTTCAATACCTCATGAGGCATAATTTGAGTTGAAGACTGCAAATATTCCACAGATATCATCATTTCCGTGTAGAACTGAGAATAATTTAAAGATTTAAGTCCATTGCACTGACCAATCAAGGCTCGACAGCTCAGGTTGACTGCCAATAATAATCACAAGTCGTAATAAATGTGGAAAGATATCTTCACAAAGGAAAAAAGTAATGCATCAAGTCGTAGACCTTAGAGCTTCAAAGCGACCATATTTATGTATCTATTTGAGGAAAATTGCACCAATAGTTCAAGGTAACGTTTTATTGAAGCATTCATTCTAGCTAATTTGATCTACTAAATAATATAGCTACTTTTTTGGGTAGTCGATTTCTAAATGCACACTCTCTATTACCGCAGACTGTGAGCGAGTACTACATGGACATTAACACTTACAAATTTTCAAATTTAGCTACTTCGAATTAAATTCAAATCAGATTAAACCCTCTGACGTCACAGCTCGCTTAAGCTAAGGGTCCTCTCATGAATTATAACAGTGATCCGATTACGCGACAATTTTCTCAATTTCTTACTACACGGATTTTCTAAATAGGATTGGCGTGTTCTCTCTTCCGTTTCTGTTCCCCGCGTACTGTTCCCCTGAATTTTTCACAACCATACTATGGCAGGTCTCTTTTCTATTCAAAGATGAACATATAACTTGTTTTTATCCATGATCTAACTCTCTGTCTCGGATTGGCCTGTTATCAGAAGCTTAATAAATTAAGTATCGTGCTCTTCTGCGTGTTCCATGCATTTTCTAAATGTATCAGCAATCGCATTCCTTTTTATATAAGTGAATGCGGTGCACTTGTAAAACAAATTGTATATTTCCAAGTACTTGTCGAAATGGGTTTCGGAAAATCTCTCTACAAAACTCTGTATCAGTTTTATAACGCAAGTCACATCAACATCCGCTCTTGTCAACATAAGAATGCGGATTCGATCTTCATTTCTGCAGCTTGCGTCGCCAATGAAACTGTATTTCTGTTTCTTCTCGCTCAGATATATTTAACGACCACTAGGTCTACATCTTTCGAACATTCCTTTAAGTCTAGTCAATTTAATTGAAAATGTGATGATAATTTAGGCCGATGTTCCGATAGACTTTTTACCTGAACTAAATTGAAAGTGTTACTGTTTTCATACTCTACACGCTTTATTGAAGTTAAGTTTGATAGATATGATGTTCAGTTTAATCTGTAACAGAATTGTGGAAAATAATATTCTTCATTCATTAATTTGCCGTTTTTCGGCAAGAACGCTGCATTTTTTATTAACCGAAACAATAAGCCATTTGCACTCCTAAGAATAAAACAAAATAGGACTACTCCATTAAATCATATGCCTGGAAAATCAATATTACTAATTCATTATTTATTGCAAATGATTGATTAAATAACTCGTTCAATCTAGGATCAACTTTTCTACATCGGTAATTGCTTCCAAATTTTGAAGCTACAGAAAACATCTTGTTCTGATTAAGTGTCTGGTGATACAGATCAGTACTTATTTTATAAATTACTTTTCAAGTTTGAAAAACCGTACTCACAACAATTAAAGTTTGGAACTGAAAAATAAATTGATTTTGAATACCAAAATACACGGAGAAAAATAATAGATTTATTTACTCAAAGAAATGAATTTTGAATACTCGGCCTATTTAGATCTGTATAGAGGAGATACGGAATAAATAAGCACTGAAATGCATGCATATACGAAATAGAGCTGAAATAGATCTATGCTTCAAAAGTAAAGGTATGAGGTATTACGAACAAGAGCGGTCTTAGTTGCTCTTTTTGTAGTCTTTTCAACCTATTATGGCAATAAGTGAGGGTGGACTATGTTTTAAATTATCGGGAGCAAGCCGCCGAACCCCCTAGTGTTAGGATCAGGAGATATACACGCTCTCAACCGAAGGCCAGTGTCGGCTGATTCAATGTCTCGTCCCAAATGTACTATTTACACTGCACTACACACTTGCACGCACGAATCAACCCTGTAAACTGTTTTCGAAGGGAGAAGTCTACTGGTGTTTCGGGCTGATCCAATGCTCTCGTGAAATAATGCCCTTGAACTTTGTATCAGCTCTCAACTCTGGTAGACAACCCTTACGTACGTACTGCTTCATTGCTAGACGTTGGATGCACAAGAAAATTTAAATTAAGTAACAGTATGGTTACCAAACGGCCATAAGGCAGAGGGTTGCGTTGTATGAGAGCTTACAGATGTAATGATGTAATGCCTTGCTGACATCCATGGGAACAACTTGGCCTGATTTATGCTGTCGAGTACTCGTACAGCAATGCATAGCATGCAATGAAGAATATGATTAGGAAGGCAGTGACACCTTTCAACAGTCCATTGAGTAAGCGCAGACACCTGCTCAAACAGTTCCAACGGATCCTTGCTTGCTTGGCTGGTTCGGCGGATTACTGATACAGTAAATTTACAGGTGAACTAGTACTTGAGCTACTTTCTTTAACAAGTTGAATGATTAGGTTTGATCACTATTTTTCTCAGAGCACAAAGTTGAAATGAAAGTACTGTAGTGCAGGAGGGTCACAGTGAGCTGAGCAGCGGTTGACATTGAAATTGTTAATTGGGATTCTAACGTTGTGCGCAAACATAAAGTTGTAAAGCTAATTGTAAATTCGGTTGGAGAAAGTAGCTTTTGTACTTCACTGGCACTGGATTACGCATGTTGTGCAACCTTCGATTCCTTACTTTCATCCTCATCACTTTCACTTTGAAGCCCAGTATGTACCGTAAAGTCCGGCAACAGCTCAAGTTCCAACTCTTCTGAGAATAACGGATTCTCGACATTCTCTTTCTTCGCAGTACGAGATGCATGTGCCCATTGCTTGAACGCCAGATCTTG
>JAAUYH010008955.1_pt1 | contig 14976 bp, 8 predicted proteins | sample 7278061 | NCBI WGS metagenome assembly JAAUYH01 (sample SAMN14350203, study PRJNA611818) | marine sediment metagenome | isolation source: surface marine sediment (0.6m) | place: French Polynesia: Moorea | collected 2018-08
AGTTAGTCGCATATCGAAATCACTATTAACGATGCTGATTTTCTAAACTTTTTTCGCCATTAGCCTAGATTTCGTTCAAATAATTCGTTCTATGCCTGCCACGAGTGTGCAGCTTAGTATGATTTTTTTGTTCAGTGGTGCTGATTCATGGAGTCCGAAGACAGAACATAGATTTTCTATAGAATAACCGAACTTCACTGTAGACTGCCTCAAAAACCAGATGGCTGATCTTATACTGTGTTTGTCCCACAGAACAAATTATTGATTATAATGTTTGGGCTGTGGTCGTGTTTTTTTGTTGAACGCGTCAAATCCATAAGAACAAAAAAGATTATAGGTTCTTAAGCTCTGCTCCAATAACGCTATGCCTTCTTCTTTTGCCTAAATAACTTTATTAAATTTTCATTTTAACAAGAGATTAATGGGGAGAAATGATCCGAAATATTTTCAAATCGGATCGGCCTATGTTCAAACATTGAACAAGCGGAATGAGACGGGTTCGTTTATGTGAGAATGCAATGCACTTGTAACCAATTGCCATTTCTAAAAAGCAAAAATGCAGTCATAAAAAGATGTATGATTAATTCAGTGAAACGAGCTCTGTATGGAATACGAGATGGTCCGTTTCGAAGTTTCCACATGTAGCAATTTTTCGAGTAGTTTGGATCGCACAATACATTCAGATCTTCTAGTGTCACTGCGCAAGGATTTTACGGTCCTCTTGACCGCTGATACTTTTCTGCTACAATTAAAACAGGTCCGATGCGGCTGAACTCCTGAACTGTTTAGAGGCATCACTGCTCTTCAGTAATTTTCGAAAGGGTAGCAATCTGTTCAGTGTTCAGTTCGGTTAAGACGGCAGCGATTTTTTTAGTTGGACTATTAGGTTGACACGATGCGTATTGTGAAGTACTCCACGAATTTGAGGATGAGCTGACTGTAGCGTAGTGGCCGACCACAGTCACAACCCAAGAAGGCTTGCGCTAGTGCTTCGCTACGATCGAAACTGCAAACAATCCTCGTACTCATGACTATTGTTTGTGCCTGATGATCACTCAGAATGACGTCGCTTCTAAACTGACACGGTATCAGCAGGAGATGAGTAGGTCGAAAGCTATGTACGGAATGGAAGGAACAACCAACCGGAATTTGAAAGCCCAATACACAATCAAGAAGCGTTGGTCAGTAAATCCTCTTCCAAAGAAAGATTTAATTCCGTATCCCAAATCTTGCTTAGATTTTCTAATGTCTAGATCGCTAATCTAAAGTCTAGTTATGCTTTAAAACTAAAATAACGCGGATATAAGTAGAAAAAAGAAATAGTCTTTAACGAAAACACTACTAGGCACTAAGAGCAATTCAGACGTTAGCTTCTGAGCGATAATTCGAAACTTTTGATCAGAAAGGCTTTGCGCTAAACGTACTTTAGCTCCAGAAACTGCTTGAAGAATCATGGGGTTTGAGACTTAACCAACTTGCCCAAAATATGTGTGACTAAAGGTTCATCTAGTTACCCAAAAAAACAATTGCTTTCGAGAGGTATGGGAGGCCAGCGTTGAATTTCTTCTGGAGAGTTGACAAATAAATTTATTATTCACTATAAAAATGATGCACAGAAACAATAGGTTTAAGTGTCCAGATATTACTGAATATTTACCTTGGATTTCAGCGTAATTAAATGAAACACCTATGCCCTTTTCCGAACCTAGGGCCAATCAAAAGTATTGTGACTGAAGTAGAAGATCTGATTCTTTAATCGAAGAGTTCTATACCTTAAGCGCTTCTTTTGCAGTATCTACTTCTCGAAAACGAACATAATCTTACGAGGAGGTGAGAAAGGACACAGACGCAGCGTCGTATGGCGTATGCCGAGGTCATCTCGATTCCTAGCTCCACCTAGACGAAATTCAACTTCCTCTGTCGAGTAGAAGATTCAAGTTCGAAAACTTTATGTACGTTAACTTCGACGACAGATGGTATCTAGACCGCTGATCACGAAAAATAGAAAAAAACTGCAAAATTTATTATTAGTGCGCAAGAAACTGCACTAGATCTCACGTTCAGTTGGTATATAAAAGCGCGATTTCTTACCATTTACGTAATTACTTCGTCTTTTGGGCAAGACATTTGTGATCCTGTTTTAGTGTTGTCTTTTTGACTATTATCAAGCATTTTATTTGTACAATGATTACAAAGAATTATGAGCAGTTTATTGCTTTGATTGCTTTCTTTTCCTTAGCCTAGAATTCTTTCTTCTTTAGATCAATCTTCTGCAGAATTCTGACTCACTACTTTCAAAAGAGTTCAATTTTTCCTGTCCTAGTGCTCGGTAGAAAACCACAATTTGGCCACAGTTCTCTAGAAAAATATTAAGATCGATAATTGCAGATTGACTCAAGCATAGAAAGAAAGAACGGAGCGAACGTAAATCTTAGATTTTGCGTAGAGATCCACTTACTGCAAATAATCATTGAATAACTTGTTTATCATTTGATAACGGATATAGCGCATTGTAATGGTATTGTGATGTGTATTTGAGTTCAAACCAACCAACTGAGACCTAGTTCTACTAATGCATAGAAAACTGTAGTGCAATCTGCTAGAAAGTTCTAAGCACCTAAATTATATCCACTTTCAGAGCTTTTCGCACACTTATCATTGGATCATAAGCCATCCAGCTCTCTTAACTTTGAGAAAACGTTCTTCTCTAGTCATCCGTCGATTTTGTGGAGCACTTTCTGCTCTAACTCTTTCATGCTCGGATTCATATCTGGAAATTGGAACGTTTTCATGTCTAAGCTGCATTGGAACTTATGAGGATCGCACTTCTGCCGGTCGAACTTTACTTATAACTGCAATGTTACCAACAGACTAACTTCATGATCAGTATTTCTGACCAAAAATTCAATATAGGAGGCATACATCAATGAATCGTATAGATGTACTGACTCTGTAAACGATCTTCCTACTTAAATTTCAGATGAGATGCGATATTCCGTGGAACTTCTTAATCAACAAGACACTGGATCATCAATCTCAGATAATTGCTTAACCATGAAAAATGGCTGTAGTTCAAGGTTTCGTGGAACATTAGACCAAAAAATTCTATGCTGTTGTTCGTAGACATGTTGTCAAAGAAAATACAGACAACTTGTTCCCGTTAAGATATGTCAAAGAATAATTTGAAGGTGGAAGTTTGGCCTTAGCTCGTGCTAAATGCTATATTAGGGCCCAGAATTTTCCTATTTCTAGGTTCACTAAAAGCCGGTTCCCAGTTTAGACTTATTTCGCCGCGGTAGCTACTAAGTCAATAGGCTGATCGATTCGAGGCAGACTAGAGATTGATTTAACAGATAGCTGCACCTTTGTGTCTCGATTTATGACAGCTATGCCCTTTAGAACATGTCGCAGAAAATCGTAAGGTAGCGCTCTGATTTTTTGAACCATAGAACTACGAAAAGCATAAATATCGCGAGGTGTTGACTTCAATTTAAAAATAATTCTTTGATTTAATTCTTTTTCCATTAGAAATTCAAAAACGGCTAGTTTGAAAACGGAACATAAAATGAAAATCTTCCGTACAATTCTAATTCAGGTGCCACAGAACAAACTTCGTTTTATCATGTTCTTGATGTTGATAATTTTCAGAAACAGAAATATCAAATTTGCTCTAACTCTAAATATAATCCACTTCCGTATGAACGTGTTCGAGGTTTGTTGATATCTCAAAACAAATTTTTACTTATTTTTGAATCCACGAGCTTTCGACAAAGTTGCTGTACCACTAAATCCTGCAATCCTTTGCTAGTTTTCGTTGCAATTTCTCTTTCCACACTACTCGGACAATCAACAATTCGGGAGACCTACATTCCCTTCAAATTTTCCAGTATAGGCACGAAGCATCGGCTGGTCAAAAGTCAAAAACTTGTTTGCTGTACTATCGAGATTGAGCCGATTCACCGCAGTGGAACATTTCTTATTTCAATTATGGTAGTTTATGATCTGTGCGGCGAAAGCTTCGGCATTTTTATTGGTCTTCAACAAGATTAATTGAACAAAATTTCGCTTATTCATTGGCAGATTTCAATGAAGTACTGTGGCTACTAGTTTTGAATTGGTACAGTTCACAACAAATAACTTTCTTCACTAACCAATAAAAAAACTATGTCTGTCCACTGTACGGAAGTGCTCTCAAGTTATTTTGCAACTGTAAACTTATTCCACGGTATGGATCGACTCGCTCTTTAGAATGCAAATTTGAGCAGCGCATCACGACCTCACGATTTGTATCCCCAAGGGGCTCAGTGTAGAACAGCAGCTGTTTATCCCGCTGTTCGTAATCGATCGATCGAACACTAAGTGGGAAATGAATACATTTGGATTTGTAGGAAGTGCTCTTCCTACCGCTCTTTCTCATCGCCTTGCGAGATGTCGCTCTGCACACACACGAATGTCTGTCTCAGCTACATCAAATCGATCTACAGTTCTTGCACCAGGACAAGGAGCGCAGAAGGCAGGAATGGGAGTTTCATGGTCAAATCTAAGTGAAGCTGGAAAATCGATCATGGAAGAAGCCGATGAAATTTTGCGAGGTGAACTCCCTCAAAAACTTTCCGAACTGATGCGTGAGGGAGGTCCCGCATTGGATCGCACGGATATTGCACAGCCAGCTCTCTTCGTGGCTGGCGCAATTGCTCTCGCAGAAAGTGGTCTTGCCATACCACCGGCGGCAGCAGGTGGGCTTTCGCTGGGTGAATACACTGCGTTGTATGCAGCTGGTGCATTGTCGTTCGCAGATGGTGTAAGATTAGTTGCTGCACGTGGTGCAGTGATGCAGAGCGCAGCGATGAAATCAGCTGGTGGAATGGTGGCACTTATAGGTGTTGATGAAGCAACCGCGAGAGGAATAGCAGCGGAAAGTGCGCAAGGTGATATATTGGTGGCATCGAATTTCAATGCACCAGGCCAGGTCGTGCTTTCGGGAAGCAAAGATGCTGTGAACCGTGCAGCAGAATTAGCGAAGTCCCAAAGTAAGCGAGCGGCCATATTAGATGTAGCGGGTGCATTTCATTCACCGTTCATGCAACCAGCTGCAGATCAACTCGAAAAAGAATTGGCAAATACTACTTTCTCGCCACTGAAATGTACTGTAGTATCCAACGTGACGGGATTACCGTTTGTGGATGGTGAGATTGCACCTGCATTGGCTAAAGGACTCACTAGTGAGGTTCGTTGGGAAGCATGTATGCGCTACCTCGTGGAGCAGAACGATGGTGCAGAATTTGTTGAGTTGGCCCCTGGAAAAACAATCGCTGGCATGATGAGAAAAGTTGACCGAAAAATCAAGGTTCGCAGCCTTGAGGCAACTGTATCCGCTCCTGCATTGTAGCATATTATGAATGAAGTTAGTGATAAGCAGTGGGACATTGTTGTGACCGTGGCGTCACAAATTTTTCTACTTATCCAGTTAGTTTCCCCACTTTCTTGTAGGCTCCTCAGTAATTGCACTAGCCGAAAAAATTACTTCGCCCAAACGAGTTATCTTGTCTTCCTACATACTTGTCCGTCGGCTGTAGGAGTACCGAAGATCTGAATTCCGAATCATAAAGGCATTATATTGCAGTGATTGTCTTCCTAGCCGCACACATACACACACTCAAGTTTTCTGAAAGATAATGACAATGCAAACTGAGTTCTTCGGCTAGCCGTGTGTTACACTGAAACAACTAAAAGATCGAACGCTTCATGATTTATTTTTACAACCGTCGTAGCCCTTCCTCTACGATACCCACATTTCGAACTGTAGTTTCACATACCTCGTGCAACTTTTGAATTCCCTCTAATTGCTCCGTGAGAACTGCCTTGACAGCATTCGCTGCTCGAGCGTCTTTCAAATCTGCTGCACCCGCACCATTACGCGCATCTAGTGAAATACATTTCGCCAATTCGGTCAAATCAAATAATTTGTCTTTGAAATGACCTGGTGCTGTGATGTCGGAATGTAAAGCCTCAAGGCGATTCAGTCGACTACGTTCCGCTTCATTGAGACTTCCAATGGAATCATCACGTGAGGCAATAGTTTCGACTAATACCGCTACATTTAGCAGTCGTCGAGCAAGATCGCGATGACGACGTCGGAGTACAGCCAATCGAGGCTCGATTTCGGTATCAACTGAGACGGCAATTTTTTCCAGGCGATTTTTCACCAGCTCAAGTACTGTCTTATGACCTTCGAGTTGTTGATTTTGTAGTTGTACACGAGTCACAAGATCTCCGAACCAGTTCACAGATACTGGAACAAGACGTGAAGGGTCAGGATTGTTCGTAGTAGCATTTCTCCATGTACGCTCTTGCATACCGGCGGGGCGTGTATATGAAGCGGCAGCAGCGGGATCAACTTTGTGATAGAGTGCAGCTTGAAAGCGACAGTCCGGATGATTGGTGTTCATTTGTCGATCTACCAAATCCATCAATTCGTCTGGTAAACGCGTGGGAGGGGTAGATAGGCTCGAAGGAGCAGCCGTAGTGTTTCCCGGAGCACTCATTCCGAACGAAGGTACGGACGGCGCGCCGAAAGCTGACTGAGATTGTCCTGCAAAGAGAGATGGAGCGGACGGAGCGCCAAAAGCTGACTGCGATTGTCCTCCGAACAGAGATGAGCTGGACGGAGCGCCAAATGTTGACTGCGATTGACCCCCACCAAATAACGATGTAGATTGTGCACCAAAGGCCGATTGCGATTGTCCACCGAAAAGCGAAGGAGTCGATTGACCAAATGATGATGCTGATTGCCCGAAAGCTGTGGTCGTTTGACCGAATACGGGAGTATTCGATGGTTGCCCAAACGCAGATGGTGCTGGGGTAGAGGCAGCACCAAACGGGGTTGAGGTCGACCCGAACGGCGATGATGCCGGCTGAGATTGACCAAACGAGAAAGCCATTGCTCAGCGCGGTATAATTCAACTCGATTTGAGGTTTCCCAGCCCTGTGCACGATTGCGGATTGCACGGCTCATTGCAATGAAAATAAGACCACATTCGAAATTGATTATTTTTTGGTTTTAAATACCAGAGAAAAGTTGTGCACCCGAACTTAATCACGGTCAATTTCTTTGAGTTAAGTTCGTAGAGATGAGTGCAGTTAGTTTTGTTGAATGAGAGGTTGACCTGACATTTATGTACAGTACAATTTGAAGTTACCTTGAGTTCTGTGATAGTAACACCGTAATTTTAGTGCACAAGTATCGTACAGACAACGGTTTCCCGCACAAGAATTTGATCCGCTGGTATCATAATATCGAGGAATCGCCCACGACGGCCCACGTTAATGATCCAACCTGAAGAAGAATTAAAACATGTCACAAAGTTCGCGACCTGTCGCGGCCGCCATTGATGTTGATGCATTTACAAGGGCACGAACAATTGAGCTGGCTGAATTACGTGCCGCAGTGCTGAGCGGACGACAGAATCGATGTGCACATCAAAATCTCAACTGGCACCTCCGTCGAAGAACTCTGTCTTACTCTTCTCGTCGAGCGCCTGCACGAATACGTTCCAGTTTAGAGCGTGAGCTAGCATCAAATGGCGCTCGACCGCCGCGTTCACTGGGTTCAAGACGATTGAAGAAATATCGCGCACGAGCACGCTTCTTACGTTCTTACAGGGCGCTTCGAAATGGACGACCAAACCGCTTAATGACTCATGAATGGCACGCTAAACGTTTTCATATGACTCGAATACCCACAGTCGACAGAATAGTGCCTGACTTTTGCAATGACCGTGGTATACGCTCTGCTTTCAAGGCGTTTAGCCATTCGTCGATTGCACATGATTCCAGTTACTACGACATAATTGCTGTTTCCTCTACCAACAGTGATGGGGTGTTGAATTCTCTCAGCCAAATACTCGCGTCACATGATGCTGCTCGACTGGCTACGATACCCATTATTTATGGTATGCGTTGTGCTCGTCGGTTGGTGTTACTTGACTATGCTTCGAAAAGAGCAATTGCCCCAATTGACGTATTATTTCGACCCAACAGTGGTGCCACTCGAACATGTTGGATATGGGTACATCCTATTGCTTCAGATGTGGTTCTTGAATCGATTCAAGCGTCGGCTAACAGTGACATGGTGTCAGTGGAATTGTTGCGCAACGAATTGCAGACTTTTCGGGTGTTTGGACCGCGAGCTGGATTTGTCATTGGTTCCGTTATTCAACGCGTAGATGAATTTGATCATGCATGGGATATGATTAGATACGCAAGATCTCCTGCGACATCTCCGGCATGTTGTGTGATTGCTGGTGAGATGTTGGACCCTCGACGAAATTTCCCCCCGAAAAGAGTTGAAAACATGGCTATAGCAGGACGTGATAACAAAACAAGGCAAACACTTGTCAACGCCTCGTATACTGTATTTTCTTCATCACCTAACGACTCGCGAATATGGGACAGTTCTGCTCGTTCTGAATGTGGACCGGTCGGTAGTGGTGAGCAAAACGTTGATGGTCATATGCGAGCACAGCATGTCCCATTCCTGATTATACAGCGACCAGGAGGGAAACGTGGTCTTGGTGCTGGCTGGGATGTAATTGTACCAAAAAGTTGGGGTCGTTCGTTTTGGAGGTCGTTAATGTATGCAAATGGGTCTAGAGCGATTGGTTTGACCGAATTATCGCATTTAACCCTCGAAACAAATGAAGTATTATTCCCTTACGATTTCCCGGATTCAGTCTGCGCAGTTCGAGCTATGCGGGAGATTGAAGTGGCAAAACTTGAAAAGTACAACAGAAAACCGAAATCAAAACGTGTGAACTATGACCTGTACAAAATTGAATCGCCATACTTCTCAGACCTCGCGGCATTGTCGCAAAAACAAATGCAAGTGGGACAAATGATTACTGGATCAGCAACAGAACCTAGCGATGTCGAAGAGAAGAGGCGGGAGACAACCTCAGTATTACGAAGAAAGAAACGACGAATTGCTTCGGTGGATAATCGAAATCAAGAAAGAGAGATATCGGGAAGATGTGCGGTGGAGGTGGTGCGAGGAGCGCAGAAAATAGGAAAAGTCATGGAAGCAGCAGTAGGACAAATTGGCAGGAAAAACGAAGTATCTGGGTCAGGGTTATTCGTACGAGTGGAAGTGACACTCTGTGGGCGAGGTGTTGTGCTCGAACATGCATTGCTGTGTAAAGCAAGTGAAAGAGATCTGAAAAGTATCAAGGAAGGAATGCTGAGGTGGGAACCGCAGGAGAAACGGGGAAAGCGATCGCCAACGGATGTAGAATCGACGGCTCCGGGAGAAGGCAGTCTACGAGAGTGTATCGGCCGGGTGATGCGAGGAGGTTTTAGTATGGCTCGTGGAGGGCCTAAAGCGATAGGGTTTTTGTCAGTTACTGCAGTGCAGCAACTCTTGTTGGATGAGCGATGCAAAGTTTCGAAGAGACGTGGAGAGCGAGGAGGGCAATATAAGGACGATGAGCAAGGACAAGAACAGGTTAGAGTACGATTACTTGTTCGAAATTGTGAATCGTTGCAGTATCGAATGGGCATTGCAAGTGTACTGTAATCGAAGAAAGAGTAAAAATAGTGATTGCGGTAATGATGATGATGACGATGATGTTATGAGGACAGGGACAAAATCACTGAGCGAAGAGGAACGGATTGTTGGTGGATTGTAGGTGAAACGTGAAGCTGTAGGCAATTAGTAAGTAGGGTATTTGGTAAGTGTCAGATTGTAAGGCAGACAAAAAATGACCTAACCTGGAAAGGAAATAAAAAAGTTTTCGGAATGTGTTGATGATTGGACAAGAAGACAAGCGAATATTGTAAGGATGTATGAGTGGTGAGGGGAGTGTATCTTCTCTTTATAAGTAGAAATATGGGACAACACAGTAGAGGGATTCTAGGTAAGCGATAAGAAAGGGAAGGAGATTGTTGTTGAGTGGATCGGAGCAAAATCAGTTATTCCAACACATCGGCACAGATAATTCAGGATCGATGAAGAGGTGGATTTGGTTGAGTGTGAGTTTGAAAGTACGGTACAGTAAACATTCCAGAAGTTGTGAGTTAGATTAGTTGGCGGAGGCAAATACTGTATCGAGGGCGTTACAAGAAAGATAAATTTCAAAAGATACAGTATTGGCTAAAGGAAAATGGAAGCAGGTCCACAGATACAGTGTGAGAGAAGGCAAATAGGTAATATCTCTCAATCGTTAGTGGCCTATCAAAAGTTGAGTATGGAACAAGATAAAGAGGAAGGAAGGATGTGCATCCTGTAGAGTACTGTACTACAGTACATTAGTATGTACACGCAGTGCAGTACTGTACTGTTTTGGATTGGGAAGCAGAAAGTGGGAGAGCGGAGCGGAGCGTAAATTTGAAACGTATAGATTAGACAAGTGCAGTAACATAAAAAGAAAAGAAAATAAGAATTCATTCAAGCGCAAAGTGTAGTCAAGTGCCATCGTTATCAAGTCTGTACAGTACTGTACAATACGTTGTGGTTCATCTCAACCGATGAGATCAAGAACACAGTATCAAACGCTACACATTTACATAGGAATATTATCCACTAAACTTAGTCCAGCAAGGTTCATACTACTTGAATGCTCGCTTTACACGAATCGCTTGGCTTACTACACGCACACAAACACTTGGGCGTTTGTCCACAGTTGCTCATAGATTAGCTTCGATTCGGAGTGGGATATTTTGGTCCATTCGGAGTGAGTGCATGTCACCGCCACCACCCTGCCGCCTTCCCCTGTGTGTTCGTTTAACGGAAACTAATTAGAACGCGAATCGACGGCGCCATAGTGCATGTACAGTATAGATGGATAGGTAGATAGAATGTGGGCTCTTCAACGTCTTAGTCCAGATCACTAATATGTTCGTCTTCATCAGCAGTAACAATACGTATTAACAGCAGTAGCTGTACTAGGACACTAGAGTAATACAGTACAGTAAATTATAAAGTTTAAAAGTCAAGTTGATTAGTGCTGCACTACCGCAACTGTACAGTACTGTACAGTACTGCACCGTAGTGTACCGTACACCAGTATGTAGGTAGTGCTGTAGAGTAGTGTGTAGTGTAGTTAGGGTAAAGTGAGTGAGTGACACATAACAGGTCGGTGGATTAGTCAAGTTCTAACACATTTGTTTTGAAAATAAGGAATCAACTCATAAACAAGAAACAATTTGTTGATGAACACGCACATAAGGTACCACACCGTATCGTGCAAGGGATGGAAAGAAGAGTCGCAGCAGCAGGCATCAGATTGATGGGTTGCAAGGTCTACCAGTAGAATGTTAAGCGTAGCAGTCTCATGATTTTCTTTTCATTTTCATTACGCGCGATTCGATTACACGCTCTGTGTGAAAACTCGTGAGCGTAGTTTTTCCGTCTCATTCACTCGCTCATTCACTGACTCATCGACCGATAGACCAAGTCTCTGCTGCGCCTTTTGTTGCTACTGCTCTCACTGCATGCCCACTCACTTTTTTGTCTTTAGGCTACAGTTACTAAATACGTACATAAGGCTGTTCTGTTCTTTGTCTGTACTTGTTATCTTGTTTGCTCTTGTGAATCGAATCGATCCATCGCTTCAGTCAGTGCGTATGCCTAATATTGCGGACTACTTAAAACTCAGATTCCAAAGTTAATCAATGATGCCATCGGCAATTCGCCACATTCTTCCAAGTCCAAATCTTCTAAATCGTCATCTTTCGCCACCGAAGACTCCATCAGTGCCACTGCAGCCGATAGAACTGGCAGTTTTTGTTTCTCATCCATCACTTCCTCCGTTCCTTCCCACGGCTTACTGAGACGTGCCGCAAAACACTCGTCAAACTCTGTTACTGTGTCTCGCACACTCTCTCCTCCAATATAATTCAAGTATGGATCTGTCAATTCCTCGCTAGTTACGTCTGATACTGATGAAACCGCTTCCGCCACTTCGTCGGTCTTGCTTTCCATCACACCATCGCCCAGACTCTTATTGTGTGAATTTCCTTCTCTCCCGCTCACTTCTACTTGCATCTGACTATGCACCATTTCTGATGCTTCTTTTTCTCTTTGCATCCGCGTCTCTCGTTCAGCCTCACGTCTTCGTGCTTGCCGTCGAGCTTCGTTTTCGCTTGCTGCGCGTGCCGCCGCCTCCACCTGCATTGGTGTTGCATTTGCTGGCGGCGTACAAATAACCTTACTGGGATCTATTCCAATCGAGATTGGTAACATTCCTGCTGGTAACTCCATAATCTCTCCGGCTTCGCTTCGTTCACGCGCCATACGAGCAACTTTCATTTGGAACTTCTGTGCATGTGTTCGTACTTGCTTGGGCGTGCGAGTTTCGACATAATTAGAAATGGCCACATAAGCTTTCTCGCCATACTGCGCGACCGCTTCCAAAAATCGTTCATGTTCATCCTCTGTCCAATACCGAGTTTGCCCTTGTCGTGGTTCTGTACATTTGGCAATAAGTCCTGACCTTTCCTTTCGCGTTGATTTGGAAATGGTCGCTTGTACGGAATGCCGTTTGGATTGTGCAGTTGTGGCTTTCGGTACAATACTCGCTTTTTTGCTATTCGACGAGGTTGTTGGACTTGGCGGTGTCACATCAGTAGTGACGCTGCTGGACGCTGAGAAAATGTTAACCGTGGTCATCTTGGCCGCAATTTGTGCAGGTGATGTAGCGGCAGTTGCAAAGCCATCGTTTGCCAAATTCAGATGGAGAGGGACAAACTGATGCTGCTTTCCGGGAATACTTGGTGCAGGCGCGGGTTGGATTGGCTTCTCGGTCACTAACGGCTTGCACACTTCGCTCTCCATTGAACTCATCTCGTTGCATGACTGATTCGCAGGCGGAATAAACGCGGTAGGAGCGTCTGTTTGTGATTCGAGTTTCGGTTCAATCTTTCTATGAATCGACTTGGAACGTGCTCGAGTAGAAGGCGAAGACGACAGCACATCGAGCGTACGAGGATTGGCCGATTTGGTGTGCTGGGAAGCGAGGGCGGCAGCTGCGGAACGAGTCAAAACCTTGGTCCGGGATTGTGTAGCAGATGCACTAGGTGTGACCGGGGATTGCGCTCTGATAGCTTTCCGACATTCCTCGAGTTCCTTTTCTAATTGAGAAATTCGACGGTGAGCAGCATCAAGCTGGGCACGCAGATCCATAGTGGAAGGAGTAGAAGCTGGGTGGAACAAAATGTTACGGAGGGTTGTCGAGAAAATTCGAAGTCTACCGCCAGTGATAACAGCAGCAGTAGACGTGGGAACGACAGAGGCGGTAGCAGTACGATCTTGTCAGAAAACAAAGCAGATGACAATACGGAAGCTTAGCATGGGCGAAACAAAAAAACGAATCAAGATGAATAGATCCAAGAACACAAGGAAACAATAGAGATGGAGGTTGTGAGTGAATGAGAGTGGGTGGAGAGTTGAGCAGCGAAACGGATCGGAGGTGTGGGAGAAAAGGTCGTGATGGAGAGTGAAGTGGATGAAGTGCACACGAACGCCCACGAAGAAAGAGGTTGCACAGTGTTAAACGTCGAGCATTTGGTTCGACAAAACTACGATGCAGGTAAGGGGTAAAAAACGGTTAAATCGAGCCTACACACTCAAAACGATCGATAGGCGCGAGATAGAGTACGCGAGCTCAAGTCATGACACAAACGAATTTGAGTGGGTGGCTCTTGAATATTATTTTTTATTAATTTTTATGGAACTTCATTTTCCATCGGAGGCGGTTTGTCTCAACTCCATCACCCCCTTCCACACTCCTTTCCCTCTCCCTCTCCCTCTCTCCCTCTCTCTAAAACTTCGTCAGTCATTACTGTATGATTTTGTCGTCACTCATCGTGTCTGTCAGTTTTTGTCAGTGGCTTTACAGGCCTACTCCTCTTATCATATCTTAGCCAATGAAACGCCTACATTTTGAAAATGAAAAAATAAGTTTGGCAACTCGTGCGCACATCATTTCTCATTCTGCTGTCACAACAATTCGCTAAAAGCCTATGTCATCACCCTCGACACCTAGAAACTGATTTTCCGTAATTTACGGAACATAAGTCCTCAAAAGTGCTCTACCCAGTACATTAACTGATGAGACACAACCATTTCTGTCATATTCTCCCTCCAGTCTTGCTACTCGTAGAAAATAAGTCTTTTATTTCCTTGCGGAACGTATGCTACTGTAAATTTCGACATAGCTGACACCGAATTGTTTCGTAGGGAGTTGGGTCAAGCCTCGAAGAAATTTCAGTTCCAATAGTTTTGTAACTAATTTTTCGAGTTTGAATCTTAATAAAGCTTCCCGATATTTGTAAGGTCAAAGCAAACAAAACCCTGGAGGATGGCAACTGTACATGCGAGACTGCGATAGGTTCATATTTAGTCTATTTGAGAAAAGGCAGGACTACAGTTAGGACAATCGTTGTTAGTCTGATGCCAAAATTCCTGTACTAGAAAACCATGCACTGATAAGTCGCGGCGGTTCAAAATCAATGGTGAAAACAGAAAAAGAAAGGGTCGACTGCATTATGGAACGATCTGTAAGTAAAAAACAGGTCTATTTGATCCTTAGAATTATAGTAGGCTAAACAATGAGCTGAAGATTATGCACAAAAAAGCTTCTACTGTCGCACCTCTAATTTGCAAGCCGAAATACTGTACCCTATGATTTTGACCCTCTGCATGTGCAACAACAGTATTTTCGAAGGAACCGAAAACGTAGAGTAGGTTATTCGGATACCGAAAGGGCATGCATTCTAAATAGTAATATGTACACCCGCTTCCAGCTTCTTCATCTAAAAATCTCCTTACCCAACCTTTCTTGCGTCATGCCGAAAAAGTTGTTTAGTGAAGCCGAAATTTGCGAGATAATTGATGAATTTAACAGTAGAAATTCAGTGGAAAAAAATTTATCACTTCAAGAGCTTGCAGTTTGGGCAAAAACAAATTTTCAATTGGCAAAA
>JAAUYH010218191.1_pt1 | contig 14976 bp, 11 predicted proteins | sample 7278061 | NCBI WGS metagenome assembly JAAUYH01 (sample SAMN14350203, study PRJNA611818) | marine sediment metagenome | isolation source: surface marine sediment (0.6m) | place: French Polynesia: Moorea | collected 2018-08
ATGCTCCTGGCGCACATGACGCTCAGCGACAAACCCTTCATGGGGTCGGTCACCGAACCGGTTCGCGCCCGGGATTCCGTGGAAATGGCCGAGCTCCTCTTCGGCGGGCTGAACGACCGCACGGTGATGACCTCGCTGATCAACATCAACTCGCCGCTCACGTTCGACGCCACGATGATGGGCGCGCTCGAGGTCTACGCCGCGGCGAACCAGGCCTGCATCGTGTCGCCCTTTATCGTCGGTGGGGCCATGGCGCCGGTGTCGGTGACGGGCACGCTGACGCAGGTGCTCGCCGAAACTCTGGCGGGTGTGGCCTACAGCCAGCTCGTCCGCCCCGGCGCGCCCGTGATCATGGGGGCCTTCGTCACCTCGATCGACATGAACTCCGGCGCGCCGACCTTCGGGACGCCCGAGGCCGCGCAGATCACCTACGGCGCGGGGCAACTGGCGCGCCGCCTCAACCTTCCCTACCGCTCCGCCGGATCCTTCTGCGGCTCGAAACTGCCCGACGCCCAGGCCGCCTACGAGACCGCGAACTCGCTCAACGTGGGGCTCCTGTCCGGCGTCAATTTCATGCTGCACGCCTGCGGCTGGCTCGAGGGCGGCCTCGTCTCATCCTACGAGAAATTCGTCATGGATGCCGACCAGCTCGGCACCCTCCACAAGCTCGCCGCGGGAGTCACCGTCGATGCAGACGCGCAGGCGATGGATGCGATCCGCGAGGTGGGGCCGGGCGGTCATTACCTCGGCTGCGCCCATACCCAGGCACATTTCAAGGACGCGTTCTGGCGCTCGGATCTCTTCGATTACAAGCCCTTCGAGACCTGGCACGAAGAGGGCGCGCGCGACACGCAGGCGCTCGCCACGGCCCGGGTGCAGAAGCTCCTGAACGACTACCAGGCGCCCCCGCTCGATCCGGCGATCCACGAGGCGCTGAACGCCTATGTCACCCGGAAAAAGAACGAAACGCCTGACAGTTTCATCTGAGTCTCAGGCCGCCCTTGGACGCGCCAGCATCCGCGCCTCGGCCAGTAGCGCCACCATCACCTCGACGTGCCGCGCCACGTTGTAGGACGCATCCCCGCTCTGCCGTGCGGCCTCGAGCCCGGCCTCGACCGTCAACAGCGTATTCACCGCACCCTGCGGCGATGGATTGCCCTGGCCCTTGGTGAACCGCTTGAGAACCCGCGCGCGGTTGTAATCCGAAATTCCGTGGCGGGCCGCGTCCAAGAGCAGCCGCGGACGGTGCATGTTTCCAAGGATTTGCATCAAATCGGTCATCCCATCATTCCTCTTGCCCGAGTGAAGTTCGCGCAAGGATGGATCAGCTCGATCGCTGTTGCGTGAGGATAAATCCGACAGAACGGCGCGTTTTCAGATTGTTAACGCTTTAGAAACATTGTGGACAAAATGGGGATGATTTTAACTAAATGGAAATAAACTCAACCTCAGATTGAAAGTCTCGCATCGCTGGCTGCGCTTGGGGAAGGGCGGCATTGACGCGAGGCCGACGCGACAGCGGACGGGAAGTCAGCGCCGGGATCGGCGGAAGGGTAATGGGCGGACGATTGGACATGGCGGTCTTGCGAAAGACTGGGAAGACGCGGGACAGCGCGTTTCCCGACTGGGTGCCACATGACGTCCGGCACTACCTAATCCACACAGAAGACGGCACTTCGATCCGGGAGCTTGCCCGCGATGTGGGCTGCCACGCGTCGACGATCCTGCGCCAGGTGCGCCGGAACGAGACACGGCGCGACGACCCCTTGATCGACGATGCGCTCCGCCGGCTGGCGGTGGCGCACAGGCACAGCACGACTCTGCAAGAGGATGACGACGTCATGACACGACCGATGCCGCGCGCGGCCAAGCCGCTGCCCAAAGAAGACCGGATCAACACCGAGGCACGGCGCGTTCTGCGGCGGCTGTGCGAGCCGCAGGCCTGTCTCGCCGTGTCCTCGGGCATGGAAAAGGCGGTCGTGGTGCGCGAAAGCGAGGACGGCCGGACGATTCGCACCGCGGTGCTGGACCGCGAGATTGCAGAAGCCTTCGTGCTGAAGGACTGGATCGCGGGCGAGGCGCGCGGCCGGATCTCGCGCTACTGGATCACCACTGCCGGGCGCGCGGCCCTCAAGCGGCTTCTCAGCGAAGAGCAAGCCGCACGCGGGAACGGGTTCGAGGATGCGCAGACTCCCTTCGGCGACCAGCATCGCGTCTGGGATGAGCGCGATGTCGGCGGCGCCGGGGGCGCGCCGAAAAAACGCATCCGCTACAATGTCGCCGAAAGCCCGATCTCGGCGCTCGCCCGGCGCAAGGGTCGTGACGGCAAGCCGTTTCTCAGCGACGATCTCGTGGCCGCGGGCGAGCGGTTGCGCGAGGATTTCGAGCTTGGCCAGATGGGCCCGCGCGTTGCGCAAAACTGGGACCGCTTCCTTACCGGCGGCGACCGCGGCGCGTTCAACACCTCGCAGGGCAGCGGTCCCGAGGCGGCGCGCGACCGCGTGGCGGCGGCCTTGCGGGAGCTGGGGCCGGGCCTCGGTGACGTGGTACTCCGCTGCTGCTGTTTTCTCGAGGGCATGGAGCAGGCCGAAAAGCGCATGGGCTGGGCAGCGCGCTCGGGCAAGATCGTGCTGAAGATCGCGCTGCAGCGTTTGAAGCGGCACTACGACGAAACCGGCGGTCCGGGATCGATGATCGGCTGAGCCGCACCGCGGTACATCTGACCATTACTCTCTCCCGAAGGCGGGATAATCATTCAAGGTGAGCAGCTTACACCGCGATCTTCAGAACCCCGCCACGACCGCGCCCACAGCATACGCCACCACCGCGCATATCCCCCCGACCAGCACCGTCTCGCCTACCGACCGGGCGAGGCCTTCCTCCGTCGCCGAGAACCGCAAGAGCCCCAACGCCACCAGCGCCGCCGCCGTCGCCGCGACCGAGAGCCGAAAGGTCGTCTCGGTCGGCGCCAGGAAGAAATACGGCAGCAAGGGCACCGCCCCCAACACCACGAAGCTGAGAAACGTCATCAGCCCGTCCGCCGCCGGCCGCGCGCTGCTGGGGTGCGCGAGGTTGCGCTCGTAGGTCAGCGCCAGATCCGCAACCAGCTCGGGGCTGCGCACCAGGATCGCCGCCGCTTCCTGCGCCTCCTCCGGCGCCAGTCCCCGGGTTTCGAGGATCCGCGCCACAGCCTCCGGTCCCACACGCCCGTCGGCGATCTCGCGCAGGAACGCGGTCCGCTGCGCGTCGTAGAGATCCCGCTGCGACCGGCCCGACAGAAATTCCCCCAGCCCCATGGACACTGCGTCGGCGAAGAGATTGGCCAGCCCGAAGACCAGGATCGCCAGCACGCCCAATTCCACCGCGCCCTCGGCCTTAGCCCCGGCAAAGCCGGCCACGATCGCGAAGGTCGTCACGATCCCGTCATTGCCGCCATAGATCATCGGCCGCAGGAACTCCTGCGCGCGGCTCAGTTGGTGATTGCCGCGGCGCGGCGGCGGTTGGTGGTCGGTCATGCAGGGTCCCTGACTGGTTTCAGCCTAAAGGCCCGCAGCCCCGCCCCGCAAGCTTGCACGCGCCGAATAGCCGCTATGCGGGCCAGCCTTTCCGGTTAAGCTGCGGGAAAAATTGCGCTATAGACGCGGCAACCCGAGGAGAGACCATGCGCGATCTCAAGTTGCCGTCACAGCGCCATCCCGAAAAGGCGCACCGCCCGGACAACGCCCAGCCGAAGAAACCCGACTGGATCCGCGTCAAGGCACCCGGCGGGGCGGGCTACAACGCCACCAAGGCGCTGATGCGCGACCACGGCCTCGTCACGGTCTGCGAAGAGGCCGGATGCCCCAATGTCGGCGAGTGCTGGTCGCAGGGCCACGCCACGATGATGATCATGGGCGAGATCTGCACCCGCGGCTGCACCTTCTGCAACGTCGCCACCGGCAAGCCGGACGCGCTTGACGTGTTCGAGCCCGGCCGCGTGGCCGACGCTGTAAAAAAGCTCGGCCTCAAGCACGTCGTCATCACCTCCGTCGACCGCGACGATGTCGAGGACGGCGGCGCCGAGCATTTTGCCCAGACGATCCGCGCCGTCCGCCGCCAGTCCCCGGGCACCACGATCGAGATCCTTACACCGGACTTCTTGAAGTGCGATTCCGGTGTCTTGGAGATCGTCGTCGCCGCCAAACCCGACGTCTTCAACCACAATCTCGAAACCGTTCCCGGCCTCTACCCCGAGGTCCGCCCCGGCGCCCGCTACTTCCACAGCTTGCGGCTTTTGCAGCGCGTCAAGGAACTCGACCCCGCGATGTTCACCAAATCCGGCATCATGGTCGGGCTGGGCGAGGACCGCCAGGGCGTGCTTCAGGTCATGGACGACATGCGGGCCGCGGATGTCGACTTCCTCACCATCGGCCAGTACCTGCAACCCACCCCCAAACACCACGCCGTCGACCGGTTCGTGACGCCCGAAGAGTTCAAGGCCTACGAAAAAGCCGCCTACGGCAAGGGCTTCCTGATGGTCTCGGCCACGCCGCTCACACGGTCGAGCTACCACGCCGGCGACGACTTCGCACGGCTCCGCGAGGCGCGGCAGAAGAAGCTGGCGGGCGCCTAGACCCAGACGCTGGCGGCGGGCTTCATCATCGCAAGCTTCGCTGCCCTATGATGTCTGGGCATCACTCCCGATCCGTTCGATCGCGCCGGACATCGTGGCGACAAGCTTGTCGAGAAGTGCAAAGAAGATGTCGATCGAATAGCCGATCAGGAAAGCGACCGCGAAAGCGCCAAGTGGCAGCGTTTCACGCAGAACGTCGCCATCCGTTCCGGGGCTCCAGAACCACCCGAACGAAATCCCACCGAAGGCCCCCAGAAAGATCCGCAGCATCGCGCGTCCGAATCGCGGGTCGGGCCGTAACCGGTTCCAGCAGGCGCGCAGGTGATGCACCACCGCGCCGAACGCCCCGAACAATGCCGGCAGCAGCCAAAGCCCCACGGTCTCGATCTTCTGTTTCAACTCAGCCTCGTCGTAGCTGACGCCGCTGGTCGCGCGATCGGCATTCACGAGACAGCGCAAGGTCGTCTCTCCGATACGATCCTCGCTGACACGCGTGTCCATGCGATCTACCGCCTGAGACAGGGTCTGCTTCGGCGCCACACCGGTGGTGCCAGACGTCGCCAGCGCGGTCGCCACCGCAAGCTGGGCCTCGAGCACATGCGCGCGCATCTTCGTCGCGGTGGTGCGGCACGGATTTGGATCGACGCTGATGGGCGGGACGGTCGGCAGGGCCTTCATGCGTGCCGAGAAACTGTCGAAGTCCTTGCGGATCGCCGACAGATTTCCATTCAGCACCACGTCCCACAACATGTAGAACCGCTGGTTGATCAGATTGTACTCCCGGTGCGCGGCCCAGCGCGCATCGGCCAGTATTTTCGCCTCTCGCAGCTTTTCGCGCAGGGCATCCCGCGCCGGTCCTCCGACCGTGTCCGAAAGCGCCTCAATCGCGGCATCCGGGCTGGTCAGGAAACTGTCGTTGATCTCCTGAAGCATTCGGTCCAGCTGGCCCGCGAGGTTCTGGTCCTGGATCTTCACCACCGCCTCGGCCCGGCTGAGCCATTGGGTGTAGTGGATCGCCACGGAAATCATCAAGATCGCAAGAATGACATAGACCCAGCGCAGCGCGTCGTATCGGGTAAAGCCTTGCTGCCGTTCGGCGAACGGGTCCCAGCGCTTGAGGTCGACGATCGTGACCGGCCGGATCATGATCGCGGCTGCGTTCAAGGCCTCCTGTAGCCGCTTGACGGCGGGATTGCTCCAATCCGGATCATCCTCGGCCTTCACCGCCTGGATGGCATCGACAAGCTTGGTGTCCTTGAGAAGCCCGGCCCGTTGCCCGAACGCCGCGACCCGCATGCCGTCCTCGAGCAGAGTGTTCAACAGGGCCTTGCTGTCGAATGCGGCAGATTTCTCCGGCGGCTTAGCCAAGGATACCTTCCACCGCGCCGCCACCGGCCAATTGGCAGAAGCACTTTTCGCCCGGAACACCCTGTTGCGGAGCCCAGCACCAGAAATCCGGCGTCAGGCAGATCGTGCCCGGCGCATGCGGCGGTATTTGCGCGAAGCTTGGCGTGGCCGATAACCCGGTTGCTCCTGCGATCAGGGCAGCACCAACGAGCGATTTTCCGAAACGCACCATTCTAAATTCTCCCTCAAACACGGGCAGCTTGGCTCAAATCGCCTGGAAATTCAACCTTTGCACGTTTTCAAGGGCTTAAGACCCGCCTGGCGAGTGTCATGGCCGCTGGCGCCCGTGCGCATTTGTTGCCCGTTCGCCGACCGTGCCGACGGTGCTGCGAAAGGTCTGCTGTAACACAAAGGTAGGCATTCACCTGCGTTCTGGCTGCACCTGTGAAATTTTGGGAAGTCTCATAATTTCAATTACTTAACCCAATGTCCTAGCTAGGACATCCGCCTGGACCCGCCTTTCTCTGACGCGGCACGCTCACTTCCCTTCAAGCCGCAGCCGTTCGCCCAGCTCGATGATCCGCTGAACATAGGCTTGCCGGATGCAGCGAATATCGGCCCCGCAGGCATCCCGCCGGCCCCGCAGCCAGTTCACCTGCTCCGGATCGCTCCCCCGCGCCCGCGCCGCGCCATAGGTGGCCTGCAGGGCGGCATCGAGATTGGCCAGGAGAACCGTGTTGCAGATCGTCTGTTCGGTCAGGTTCAGGCGGGTCGAATTGCACCAGGGCCGCAGCCGAAGCACCGGAGGCGTGGCCAGGGCGGCCCGCATCACGGCGATGCGGTTTCGATAGGCATCCTCGATACAGAAAATATTCCCCCCGCAGGCATTCCGGGTCCGAAGCCAGTCCCGCTGATCGGGTAGCCTGTTCTGCTGGTAGAGCGCCGTCATCTCGGCATCGAGATCGCCGAGGATCGGATCGGTGCAGATCGCAAGCTCGGTCGCGTTCAGGTTCGACGAGGCGCACCAGCTCTGCGCGCTCGCGGGCAGGGCGAGGATCATCAGGGCTAGGGCAGCGAGCAGGCGGAGGGGCATGGCGGTCTCCTATCGTTTGTCGCGTTTGTGGAAGATGAAGCCGAGCAGGTTCAGCAAGAGCTGCGCGGCGAGGATCGCGGTGGAACCGGTGGGATCGTAATCGGGCGCGACCTCGTCGAGGTCGATGCCGACGACCTCGGTGTCCCGCGCGGCCTGCTGCAAGAGCTCCAGCACCTCGTAATAGAGAAACCCGCCATGGCTCGGGGTCCCGGTCCCCGGCGCGATCGAGGGGCAGAAGGCGTCGATATCGATGGTGATGTAGAGCCGCGCGCCTTTCGGGATGCTGGCCAGTGCGCCGGCGATTCCCGCAGCGCGGACCTGCCGGACCGAGAGGATCGTGGAGCCCATCTCGCGCGCGGCCTCGTAGCCCTCCTTCGCGGTGGAGGAGACGTTGCGGATACCGAGTTGCGTGAGGCCGGTGACATAAGCTTTCTCGGCGGCGCGGCGCATCGGGTTGCCGTGGCCGAAGCGGACCCCGTGGCGTTCGTCGACGAAATCGAGATGGGCGTCGATCTGGAGGATATGGAGGTCTCCCGTCCCCTCGAAGGCGTCGATGCAGGGGATGTTGATCGAGTGATCGCCGCCGATCACAACGGGCAGGGCGCCGGCCCGGAGGATCGCCTCGACGCCGGCCTTAATGTTGGCGTGGCTGGCGGCGGTGTCGGTGTGGACGATATCGGCGTCGCCGAGGTCGACGATCTTGACGTCGGGGCCAAGATAGGTGGCGTCGTCCTCGTGATCGTAGGCGCCGGCGTGGCCGAAGGAGAAAAGGGTCGAGGCCTCGCGGACGGCGCGGGGCCCGAAGCGGGCGCCGGACCGCCACTGGGTGCCGAAATCGAAGGGGGCGCCGAGGATGGCGGCGTCGGCGTCGATGGCGGACCAATCCTCGAGATAGGGGCGCTTGCCGAAGGTCGCGATCCCGACGAAGGGCAGGTTGAGCCGCCCGCTTTCGTAGCCGTGTTTTGTCATGGGGGAAGGCTGGCCGGGAATCGGGGGCGACGCAAGAAAAACGGCGAGTCCGGGCAGATGTCCTAGCTAGGACGCTATGCTAACACTCTGAGTTTGTTGATGATTGCGCTAACAACGTGCCAGGACATGGCGCTGGTTTCGCCGGCCCGGCAGAGGCGAGTCCGGGACTTCACCCGCCCGGCTGCGACCTCACACCCCCTCGCGCGCGCTCGGTCCGCACGGCATGGTGCACCCGCATATTCCGGAGCCACCCCATGCCCTCGCAGCAACCCCCCGCCTTCCGCGCCCAGGCGCGTGTCGCGTTCTGGCGGAAGACGCCGCCGGCGCTTTACCCGTCGGTCCTCGGGCTGGTGGGGCTCGGCATGGCGTGGCGGCGGGCGTCGCCCATGTCCGACTTCGCCGGAGCCATCGCGGATTTGATCCTGGGCGCGGTGGCGTTGCTGATGGTCTTCGCGGTGGGCGCCTATGTGTTGAAGGCGGCGGCGCGGCCGAAGGTGGTGCTCGAGGACCTGGCCGTGCTGCCCGGCCGCGCGGGACTGCCGGCGATGGTGCTGTCGGTGATGCTGATGTCGGCCGTACTTGTGCCACTCGCACCTGGGCTGGCGGCGGGGCTGATGTGGGTGACGTTGGCGGTGCATGCGGCGCTGGCGCTGGCCGTGATCCGGGTGCTCGCCACCGGCCCGGCCGAGCAGCGCATGGTGACGCCCGCTTGGCACCTCAGTTTCGTGGGCTTCATCGTGGCCAGCTTCCCGGCGCAGGCCTTGGGGCTGACCGGGATGGCGATGGGCGTTCTCTTCGCCATGATGGCGGTGGCGGCGGCGGTCTATGGAGCGTCCCTGGCGCAGATCGCGCGGCGGGATGTACCGCCGCCGCTGCGGCCGATGCTGGCGATCCACGTGGCGCCGTTGAGCCTTTTCGCCACAATGGCGCATTTGTTGGGGCTGACGTCGACGGCGCTGGTGCTGGCGGCGGTCGCGGCGGCTGTCTTCTTCGTGCTGCTGGTCAAGGCGCGCTATCTCACGGCGGCAGGGTTCAGCCCGCTCTGGGGCGCGTTCACATTTCCGATGACGGCTTTTGCGGGGATGGTGTTGGCATTGTCCGACGGTTTGCTGGGGGGCGTCGGGCAGGTTGCCGGTGCCGTGCTGTTGGTCGCGGCGACGCTGATGGTGCCGTGGATCGCGGTGAAGGTGGTGCGGATTTGGATCAAGGGCGCACTGGCGGCGAAGACGAACGCGGCGGTGGCGTGAGGCTGGGTGGAACGGGAGCCGGGCCAGCGGCGGACCGGGGGCTGCCGGCCGGACGGCTGTACGGCGTGTTTGATGGTGCGGTGTCATTGCTTCATCCAAGCGTAGCGCCCAGTGTCACCAAAGCGGCAGCCCAGGGGCCGGTCTGCCGCTGGCCCGGCGGCTTCGCCTTGTCCCGGGCCGGGGTGAGATGCTTGACCTTGTCATTTTACCCGGAGGGCCCGAGCACGCGCCGCAGAGCGCCTGCAATCAGTAGTGTGCCCGGCACCTTCGGCTTGTCCCGGGCTAGGTGAGTTGCTCAACCGCACGAGATCAAGATCGCACCCCTTTCCTTTTCCCCGAGCCCGTGAAATAGGGGGGCGTCAAACGAAAGCTCCAAAGGAGACCCTAATGGAGATTCGCGAGGCGCTTACCTTCGACGATGTCTTGCTGCTGCCGGCAGCCTCCAGCGTTCTGCCGAACATGGCCGATACCGCGACCCATGTGACCAAGGCGATCGCCTTGAATATCCCCTTGCTGAGTTCCGCGATGGACACGGTGACCGAAAGCCGGATGGCGATTGCCATGGCGCAGGCGGGCGGCATGGGGGTGATTCACCGCAACCTCGGCATCGAAGAGCAGGCGCGCGAGGTGCGGCGGGTGAAGCGGTTCGAATCCGGCATCGTCTACAATCCGATCACGCTGACCGCCGACCAGACGCTGGCCGACGCCAAGGCGCTGCAGGAACGCTACAACGTGACCGGATTCCCGGTGGTCGACGACAAAGGCCATGTGGTCGGCATCGTCACCAACCGCGACATGCGGTTTGCCAGCGATGACGCGACGCCGGTGCGGGTGATGATGACTTCCGACAACCTTGCCGTGCTGACGGAGCCCGCGGATCTCGACGAGGCGAAATCGATGATGCGGGCGCGGCGGATCGAGAAGCTTCTGGTGACCAATGGCGATGGCAAGCTGACGGGGCTTTTGACGCTGAAGGACACGGAGATGGCGGTGCTCAACCCGCAGGCCTGCAAGGATCAGTTGGGGCGGTTGCGGGTGGCGGCGGCGACCACCGTTGGCGATGCGGGGTTCGAACGGTCCGAGGCGCTGGTGGACGCGGGCGTGGACCTGATCGTGATCGATACGGCGCATGGGCACAGCGAGGGCGTGGCCAAGGCGGTGGAGCGCGCGAAGCGGCTGTCGAACGAGGTGCAGGTGGTGGCGGGCAACGTCGCCACGGGCGAGGCGACGCGCGCGCTGATCAGCGCGGGCGCGGACGCGGTGAAGGTGGGGATCGGGCCGGGTTCGATCTGCACGACGCGCATGGTGGCGGGTGTCGGCGTGCCGCAGCTCACCGCGATCATCGATTGCGCGCAGGCCGCGGGCGACGTGCCGGTGATCGCCGACGGGGGCATCAAGTTCTCGGGCGATTTCGCCAAGGCGATCGCGGCGGGGGCGTCTTGCGCGATGGTCGGGAGCATGATCGCGGGGACGGATGAGTCTCCCGGGGAAGTCATTTTGTATCAAGGGCGTAGCTTCAAGTCTTACCGTGGCATGGGGTCCTTGGGCGCGATGGCGCGGGGCTCGGCGGACCGGTATTTCCAGAAGGACGCGGCCTCGGACAAGCTGGTGCCCGAGGGCATCGAGGGACAGGTGCCCTACAAGGGCTCGGCGGGCGCGGTGATCCACCAGCTCGTGGGCGGCTTGCGCGCCGCAATGGGGTACACGGGCAACGCGACGATCCCCGAGATGCGGCAAAACTGCCGCTTTGTGAAGATCACCGGCGCGGGGCTCAAGGAGAGCCACGTGCATGATGTGCAGATCACTCGCGAGAGCCCGAATTACCGGGCGATGTAGGCCGCGATGACGCCAGCCGCGCGGGTCGCTGCCGCGATCGAGATTCTCGACGAGGTGCTGGCGGGGGCGCCGGCGGAGCAGGCCTTGACCGGTTGGGCGCGGGCGTCTCGGTATGCGGGATCGGGGGACCGCGCGGCGGTGCGGGATCATGTGTTCGGGACTTTGCGATGCCGGCGGTCGTACGCCTGGCTCGGCGGGGCGGAGACCGGGCGCGGGGTGATGCTCGGGGCGCTACGCGCCGCGGGGGAGGACGTCGAGGCGCTGTTCGACGGCTCTCGGTTCGGGCCGGCGCCTTTGCGCGAGGCCGAGCGGGTGTCGCGTTCGCTGGAGGACGCACCCGAGGCGGTGCGCTGCGATCTGCCGGATTGGCTGATGGCGCCGATGCGGGACAGCCTGGGCGCGGCGTTCGACCCTGTGGTTGAAGCGCTGCGGACCCGGGCGCCGGTCTTCCTGCGGGTGAATCTGTTGAAATCCAGCGTCGCGCAGGCGGCGGAGGCGTTGCGGGACGAGGGGATCGGGACCCTTCCGCATCCGCTCTCGCCGACGGCGTTGGAGGTGGTGGAGAACCCGCGGCGGGTGCAGGGGAGTGCGGCCTATCGCGAAGGATTGGTCGAGCTGCAGGACGTGGCCAGCCAAGCGGTGGTGGACGCGTTGTCCGTCCGCCCAGGTGCGCGGGTGCTGGACTATTGCGCGGGCGGCGGCGGCAAGGCGCTGGCGCTAGCGGCGCGGTTGGACGGTCCGGTCGATGCCCATGACGCGAATCCGGGCCGGATGCGCGATTTGCCCGCGCGAGCCACACGAGCAACGGCCGATATCCGGCTGAAATCGCCAGAGGAATTGCGTCCGGGCTATGATCTTGCCTTTTGTGACGCGCCGTGCTCCGGGAGCGGCGCGTGGCGGCGCACGCCGGACGCGAAGTGGCGGTTGACGCCGGAGCGGCTGGGGGAGCTCACCGCGCTGCAGGCGGAGATCCTGGACACCGCCGCGGGGCTGGTGGCGGGCGGCGGTTGCCTCGCCTACGCCACCTGTTCGCTGCTGCGGGCCGAGAATGCGGCCCAGATCGACGCGTTCCTGAACCGGCACAACGGCTGGACCCGCGGACCCGAACGGCGGCTCACGCCGCTCGATGGCGGCGACGGGTTCTACGTGGCGCAGATCATTAGGGCTTGAGCGAAAGAGCTATACAATCTAGAGTTGTGAATATCTGTTTAACGGCGCGTTAACCAAATCGCTGTGTAACTGAGCGGAGGTTGCTATGGGGAATCGCCGCTTGGCCTATTCCGACTCGATAATCCGGCCCATGTCACATCTGGCGGTTGCGCTGTCGCCGCGAATGCTGTCGCTGTTGGTGGTCGCCACGGGGTGCCTGGCGCTCGCGATGTATTTCGCGGGCGCGGTGGCGGGATTGCTGTTTCTGGCGGCCGGGTTGTCGCTGGCGTGCCTTTCGGCGGTGATCGCATTTCTCGGCTGGCGCGGCCGGGCGCGGCAACGGCTCTACCGGGACGCCGCGAAGGCGTCGGTCGAGGCCGACGGCGTGGCCTGCTTCGCCACCGACGCCGACGGACGGATCCTGTTCCGCAACCCCGCCGCCGAGACACGGTTCGGCGCCGGTCGGCCGGTCCTGGCCGAGGTTCTGGACGGGCTGTTCGCCGCGCCCGAAGCGGTCGCGCGGCGCTTGCGGCAAGAGGCCGACCGCGCCGGCCATGCCAGCGAACGGATCGCGGCCACCGGCGGGGCGTTGCGGCTTTCGGTACATGGGATCGACCAGGGCTATCTGTGGCGCGTCGAGGAAAGCCTCGCCGCCGCCGGGCCCGCCGAGCCGCCGATCGCCTTGCCGATGATGCAGATCAGCAAGGCGGGCACGATCCTCGATATGAACACGGCGATGGAGGAGCTCTTGGGCAGCCGGCCGCGCACGCTCGACCGCGTGGTGCTGCAGCTGCCGCTGCATCCCGGCCGCCTGCACCAGATCGAGACGGCGAACGGCCCGATCGAGGCGCATCTGGCGGTGGTCGAGGATTCGAGCGGTGCCCGGCAGGTTTTCGTCTGGCCCGGCGAGGCGCCCGATGGCAACTGGACCCATAGCGACGCGATCCCGGTGCCGCTGATGAAGATCTCGCAATCAGGCGAGATCCTGATGGCGAACCGGCGGGCGCAGAAGCTTCTGGGCATCTCCGACACCGAAGAGCTGGATTTCGCGGACGTGGTCGAGGGGCTCGGCCGCCCCGTGGACGACTGGCTGATGGACATTTCCGAGGGGCGCGGCGCCAATCGCACCGAGGTCGTGCGCGCCACGCGTCCGCAGCAGGAGGTGTTCCTGCAGGTCTCGCTGGGACGGATGGTGCAGGGCTCGGACGTGTCGCTCCTGGCGGTGCTGATCGACGCGACCGAGCTCAAGACGCTCGAGGCGCAGTTCGTGCAGAGTCAGAAGATGCAGGCGATCGGTCAGCTTGCCGGCGGAGTTGCCCACGATTTCAACAACTTGCTGACCGCAATTTCCGGACATTGCGATTTATTGCTGCTCCGGCACGAACCGGATGACCCGAACTATGGCGATCTGGTACAGATCAATCAGAACGCGAATCGCGCCGCCAGCCTTGTGGGGCAACTGCTCGCCTTTTCGAGGAAACAGAATATGCAGCCAGAACTCATCGACCTCCGCGACACGCTTGGGGACCTGACCCATTTGCTCAACCGTCTCGTGGGCGAGAAGATCGATCTGAGCTGGAGCCACGATCCCGACCTGCCGCGGATCCGGGCCGACAAGCGGCAGCTGGAACAGGTGCTGATGAACCTGGTGGTGAACGCGCGCGACGCGATGCCTCAGGGCGGCAAGATCAAGGTCGAAACCCGCGCGACACGGCTGACCCAGCCGCTCACGCGTGACCGCGCCGAGGTGCCGCCGGGCGAGTATGTTGTGGTGACGGTCGAGGACGAGGGCTGCGGCATCCCCGCCGACAAGCTGCCGAAGATCTTCGAGCCTTTCTATTCCACCAAGGGTCTGGGCGAGGGCACCGGGCTAGGGCTCTCGATGGCCTATGGCATCGTCAAGCAGTCGGGCGGGTTCATCTTCGCCGACAGCGTGATCGGCGCCGGATCGAGCTTTACAATCTACTTCCCGGCGCATCGCGGCGCCTACAATCTCAAGGACAAGGCGCCTGCCGCAACCACCAAGAGCGGCCCGCCGCAGGAGGGGGGCGTGGTGCTTCTGGTCGAGGACGAGGCCCCGGTGCGCGCCTTTGCCAGCCGTGCGCTGCGCCTGCGCGGCTACGAGGTGATCGAGGCCGAGAGCGCCGAGGAGGCGCTGGAGAAACTCGAGGACGGCACGCTTAAGGTCGACATCTTCGTCACCGACGTGGTGATGCCGGGCATGGACGGGCCGAGCTGGGTCTCGGAAGCGCTGAAGAAGCGCCCGGGCGTCAAGGTGATCTTCGTCTCGGGCTATGCCGAGGACAGCTTTTCGCACAAGCGCGCGAAGATCCCGAACTCGGTCTTCTTGCCGAAACCCTTCTCGCTGTCGCAGCTCACCGAGACGGTGCAAGGGCAGATTCACTGAACGTTCGTGGTTTGGCCGCAAGCGGGTGTGGCATTCGTGTCGTGGCGGCATGTCACCCCTCCGTCGCGGCGACAGTGAAATTGCAATGAAATCAGGATATTACGGTAGATCGGCGAAAATCTCGCGGCGGGTAACCTCTCCTTAACGATCCCCCGATTATCTGGATTTACCGAAAATTTGGGTTGAAATGTACGCAGTTTGTTCACATAAGCGATGGAACAAGAGGCGAACATCGACAGTGATTGCCGCGCGGCAAGGGCTGTGAAATAAGGACAGAAAACATGGCAATGGCAGACCTTCTGAACATGAACGACAA
>JAAUYH010138338.1_pt1 | contig 14972 bp, 10 predicted proteins | sample 7278061 | NCBI WGS metagenome assembly JAAUYH01 (sample SAMN14350203, study PRJNA611818) | marine sediment metagenome | isolation source: surface marine sediment (0.6m) | place: French Polynesia: Moorea | collected 2018-08
AGCAAAATCGCCTGGACCGTCTCCGCCATTCTCAGCAACTCGCGCTGCGCGCAGGCCAGTGCCAGAGCACACCGAAAGCGTCAGAGCCTCCGTCACGGCGCTGGATGAAACCGCGCTGGATCACACACCTCTGGCACTGGCCTGCGCGCAGCGCGAGTTGCTGAGAATGGCGGAGACGGTCCAGGCGATTTTGCTGCCGGTGATGAGCCTTTTCCGCGCATGGACGCCGGAGACCGCGCGGATGATCAAACTGCGCGAAGACAATATCGACCGGATGCATTTCGAGACGAAGATTTACATCTCGCAGTTGCGGGAACGCGACCTGAGCGACGGCGAGGAAAAGAAGACCCTCGACATCGTCGCAACGGCCAATAACCTGGAAGAGGCCGGGGACCGCATTGCCGTCGGTCTTGTGGCGCTGGCCGAAAAGATGCGCGCTGACGCACTTGCTTTCTCTGACGAGGGAGCGTTTGACCTTGAGAATTTCCATGATCAAGTCGTCACCAACGGTCAGCTTGCTCTGCAAGTGCTGACGACCGGCGACGCCGAGGCCGCCCGGCAGCTGGTTGCGGAAAAGGATCGCATCCGGGTCGAAGAGCAGCGTTTGCAGGAACGCCATCTGAAGCGCCTGCAGCAGGGTGGAACCGCCAGCATCGAGACGACGAATATCCATCAAGAGGTGCTGAGGCTGCTGAAACAGATCAATGCCGCTCTGAGTTACGTGGCCTATCCGATCGCCGAAGAGACGGGCGATTTGCTGGGAAGCCGGCTGGCGCGACCGAAGCACGTGGGCGGGATCGCATGAGCAGTAAGAGGGCAATGGCGAAACAGATCGCGGCCCTGCCCATCCATTGGGACAAGAAGGGTCGGCCCCGTATCCTGATGGTCACTTCCCGCGAACGCGGCCGTTGGATCATGCCAAAGGGCTGGACGATGGATGGCAAGAAGGATTGGCAGGCGGCCAAGATCGAAGCGCTCGAAGAAGCCGGAGCCGTCGGTTTCGTGTCTGACCAGGCGATCGGGGCTTATCACTACAAGAAACGGCTTGATGATGGCCGTTCGGTCCGCTGCCGGGTCACGGTCTATCCGATGATCGTCGAAAAGTTGAAACGGCGCTGGAAAGAACGAAAGGAGCGAAAACGCCACTGGTTCTCGCTCGCCAAAGCCGCCAAGCTGACGGATGAACCGGAACTGACCGCCTTGTTGCGCGAACTCGCGAAAAACCCCGAAAGGCTGACCGAACTAGACGATTTGCGCCCGGCGGCTTAGGCCGGGTGACAGAAAGCCGGGGCACACCGGCGTATTGAAACCCATGGGAGGGAAAAATGAAGAAACTGACTCTTACAGCCGCAGGATCCCTGATCGCGCTAACCGCGTCGCTTGGCGCGGCGCAAGCGGACAAGCTGACGTTCTACTGCTCGGCGCAGGAAGACTGGTGCCAGCTGATGGCGCGCAGCTTCGAAGACGCGACGGGGATCGATGTCGACATGACGCGCAAGTCTTCGGGTGAGACCTTCGCACAGATCCGGGCCGAAAGCTCGAACCCGAAAGGCGATGTCTGGTGGGGTGGCACGGGCGACCCGCATCTGCAGGCCGCCGAAGAAGGCCTGACGATGGAATATGTCTCGCCCATGCGCGACCAGCTTCACGACTGGGCGATTTCCCAGGCCGAAAGTGCCGGCAACAAGACAATCGGCATCTACTCCGGTGCACTCGGGTACGGCTACAACACCGACCTTTTGGCGGCGAACAACCTGCCAGAGCCGGCCTGCTGGAAAGACCTGCTGAAGCCCGAATACAAGGGCCATGTCCAGATGGCGAACCCGAACTCGTCGGGTACGGCCTATACGACGCTCGCCTCGATGGTGCAGATCTTCGGCGAGGACGAGGGCTTCGACTTCATGAAGGGCCTCCACGCCAATATCAACCAGTACACCAAGTCGGGTTCGGCCCCGATCAAGGCCGCTGGCCGGGGCGAAAACACCATCGGCATCGTCTTCATGCACGACGCGGTGAAGCAGGCCGTATCCGGGTTCCCGGTGAAGGTGGTCGCACCGTGCGAGGGCACCGGGTACGAAATCGGCTCGATGTCGATCATCGACGGAGCGCGGAACGAGGAAGAAGCGAAGAAGTTCTATGACTGGGCGCTCTCCGCCGAGGCACAGAACCTCGCCCTCGAAGTGAACGCCTTCCAGGTGCCCTCGAACAAGAGCGCGGAGACATCGCCGTCGGCCCCGGACATGTCGACCATCAAGCTGATCGACTACGACTTCAAGAAGTACGGCTCTTCGGATGAACGAAAGCGCCTGCTTCAGAAGTGGGATGAAGAGGTTTCGGTCCTCCCGCAGTAACCAGTGCGTTCCGTACAAAGTGAACGGACCACCCATCCGGTTCTGATCTTCTGGATCATTGCCGGGTGGGTCGGGTTTTGCCTTCTGCCGTGGTACATGTTGGAGGACGGCATCTGGTCGTTCGAGTGGCTGACGGGCGGCTACCCGTTCGATGAGGACTATGCACCCGGCCTTTTCCTGATCAGCCAAGGAGAGAAGCTGTGGCTTGCCCCTCTGCTGATCCCCCTCGCACTGCCGCTTTTGGCGCTGGGCCGGGCCAAGTCCGACCCGCTCTATGCAAAGCTCTTGATCCTGTCCGGAGCGCTCGGCTTCGGTTGGCTGATCGCACAGGGCTTCGGTATCGGCATTCGCGGCTTCAACTACGACTGGCTTAAGGCGCTGTTCGGCGAGCCGAAGATTCGCCAGTTCGGCATGGGCTATGGCGCGATGATCTGCGCCGCGGCCTTCCTGTTCCTGTTGACCCAAGGCATTGCCGCGCGCGGCGCGATCAACGGGGATGTCTTCGTCGTCAGCGCCATCGGCGGCGTCATCACCATCGTTACGGCCTTCGTATTCTACCCGATCGCCAACATGCTCTTCTCGGCCTTCATCACCGAAGACGGGGCCTATTCGCTGTCGGTCTTCGCCGCGAAGTTTTTCGATGACCGACTTTGGGGTCTCGGTTGCCTTTGGGGTGCACGCTGCGGGGCTGCGTGGAACTCGCTCTTCCTTGCCATCGCCGTCGGGTTCATCACCACCGCGCTTGGCCTCTGCTTCGCCCTTGTCGTCACCCGCTCGGGCTTCCGTTACAAGCGCGCCATCCGCGCCCTCACGGTCCTGCCGATCATTACACCGCCTTTCGTGATCGGCCTCGCGCTGATCCTGCTCTTCGGCCTTTCGGGTTCTGTCACGGTCTTCTTCGCCGATCTCTTCGGCACCCAACCCACCCGTTGGCTGTATGGCGCGCCCGGCGTGCTGATCGCGCAAACGCTGGCCTTTACGCCAATCGCTTTTCTGGTGCTGATCGGTGTCGTCGAAGGCGTCTCGCCCTCAATGGAGGAAGCGTCGCAGACCCTCCGCGCCAATCGCTGGCAGACGTTCAAGACGGTCTCGCTCCCGCTGATGCGCCCGGGTCTCGCCAACGCCTTCCTGCTGGGGTTCATCGAAAGCATGGCCGATTTCGGCAACCCGCTGGTTCTGGGTGGTAATTTCGACGTGCTGTCCACGGAAATCTTCTTCGCCATCGTCGGCGCGCAATACGATCAGGGCAGGGCCGCCGTGCTGGCCATGGTGCTCTTGTTCTTCACGCTCTCGGCCTTCTATGCGCAGCGCGTCTGGCTGGGGAAAAAGAGCTACACGACCGTCACTGGCAAGGGAGATGCGGGCGTCCACCCGCTGATGCCAACTGGTCTTTCCATCCCCGTCCTGATCATCGCGCTTAGCTGGGCGCTCTTCACCGCCGTGGTCTATGCCATGATCATCTACGGCAGCGTGGTCGAGCTTTGGGGCGTCAACAACACGCTCACCTTCAAGCACTACGTCACCGCCTTCAGCGTCCGGTTCGAAGAAGAGGGCATCCGCTGGACAGGCGCCGCTTGGGACAGCTTCTGGACAACGATCACCATCGCGGCCATCGCCGCCCCCTTGACCGCTGCTGTCGGCTTGGTCACGGCCTACCTGCTGACCCGGCAAAGCTTCGCAGGCAAGAACGCCTTCGAGTTCGGCACGATGCTTTCCTTCGCCATCCCCGGCACCGTGATCGGCGTCAGCTACATCCTCGCCTTCAACGTGCCACCCATCGAAATCACGGGCACCGGCGTGATCCTTGTGGTCAGCTTCATCTTCCGTAACATGCCCGTGGGCGTCCGCGCGGGCATCGCCAGCATGTCCCAACTCGACAAATCGCTGGATGAATCCTCGCTTACCCTTGGCGCCAACTCCTGGCAAACGTTCAGACGCATCATCTTGCCGCTTTTGCGCCCCGCGATCCTCGCCGCGCTGGTCTACAGCTTTGTGCGCGCCATGACGGCGATTTCTGCCGTGATCTTCCTGGTCTCGGCCCAATACGACATGGCCACCAGCTATATCATCGGCCGGGTCGAGAATAACGACTACGGTCTTGCCATCGCCTATTCGACCACGCTGATCTTCGTCATGCTATCGGCGGTCGGGCTTCTGCAATTCCTCGTCGGACGGGTCCAGATCGGACGCCGCAACATGCTTGCCGTAAAGGACACGACATGAGCGAACCCCTGATCAGTTCAAAGGCCGCGCCGGTCCGGTTCGAAGGCGTCTCGAAAGTCTTCGGCAAGGATGTCGTCGCCGTCGACAACATCGACTTGCATGTCGATGCGGGAAAGCTGGTAACACTCCTCGGTCCGTCGGGCTGCGGCAAGACCACGACGCTCCGTATGATCGCGGGGCTCGAGATGGCCACATCGGGGCGCATCCTGATCGGCGACCGCGACGTGACAAAACTGCCTGCAACCGACCGTGACGTCTCGATGGTGTTTCAGTCCTACGCGCTATTCCCCCATATGAGCGTGCTGGAAAACGTGAAATACGGCCTGACCTTTTCCGGTTTCGCCAAGGAGGAAGCCCGCGACCGCGCGTTGAAGGGCCTCGACCTCGTCGGGCTCAAAGGCTTCGACAAGCGTCTGCCGTCTGAACTGTCAGGCGGCCAGCAGCAACGCGTCGCTGTGGCACGCGCGCTGGTGCTGGAGCCACAGGTGCTCTTGTTTGACGAGCCGCTGTCGAACCTCGACGCCAAGCTCCGCCGCCAGGTCCGCGAGGACATTCGCGCCATCCAGCAGGACCTTGGACTGACCGTCGTCTATGTTACCCACGACCAGGAAGAAGCGCTCGCCGTGTCAGACGAAATCGTCGTCATGCGCAACGCCGCGATCGCCCAGATCGGTACGCCGCGGCAGCTTTACGATGCGCCGAACGACCGCTTCGTGGCCGACTTCATCGGCGAGGCCAACCTCTTGGAGTGTCAAATCGTTTCAGTCGAAGGGGAAACCGCCACGATCGAGATAGACGGGCATCGCCACAAGCTGCCATCAAGGGGCCTCACGCCCGGAAAGGCGGCGCTCGCGGTGCGTCCTTCGCGTATTGTGATCGGCAACGACAAAGGCGTCGCCGCGATGGTCGCCAAGGCAACCTATGTGGGCGTCCGCATGGAGTACACTCTGACCGGCGGTTTCGGTCAGGTCTTCGCGGTACAAGATGACGTGGACGACCCGTTGGAGCCGGGGGCAGAGGTCAAGATGTCTTTCGCCTCCAAGGGGCCCGTGCTGCTACCGCAATAACTCCCTTGGCCAAGCTGACTCATCGGAAGTCGGCATGGTGCCGCTCGTAACACAATAGGGACGTTCGCAATCCATCAACTAACACTGCTGTTAGCTCAGCCAGGCCAATGCGCGTCCGCAATCTTTTGCAGCGTCGGGAAAACCTCGGATGTGCCCGCCACCACTCGGCCACCCTGGCGGATCATCTCACCCGCATCCTGATCCTCGATAACCCCACCGGCCTCTTCGATCATCAACTGACCGGCCAGACAGTCCCAGGCGTTCATGTGTTCTTCGACATAGCCAAGCATTCGGCCCGCCGCGACATAGGCCAAAGACAGCGCTCCGCTGGCATTCCGGTGATACAATGCACCTCGCGCGACCAGGTCCGCGATCACGGGCACGACATGCGCGGCTTCCACCCGATTGGAATAGCCCACGGAAACAGTGCCGCTTTCCAGACCAATGCCAGAGGCCACCTGCATCGGTGCCCCGTTCAGCGTTGCACCACGGCCCCGCTGGGCCGCAAAGGTTTCGCCGAAGTTCGGATCGTGAATGACACCAAGCTCCGTCTTGTTCGATGCAACACCGGCCAGGACGATGGTCCAGGCCGGGATACCGTTGACAAAATTGGTGGTGCCGTCGATCGGATCGATCACCCAGTCGAACCCGCTCGTGCCGAACTTGTCGTCGTGCTCTTCGCCGAAAATTCCATCCTCCGGCCAGGCTTCAGCAATGCGATCGCGGATGAACGTCTCGACGTTCTTATCCGCTTCGCTGACCCAATCCTGAGCCCCCTTGCTCTCGACGACCAGCTTGGTTCGATCGCCGAAGTAACGTGCCGCTATCTCGCCAGCTGCACGACATGTCTGTTCGGCGAAAGAATGTCGGGCGGAAAAGTCCTTCATACGGTCTGCCTATCAATCGAAAAATTGGAGCCTCGAAGAGTACTGGCTCGAAACTGGGCAACAAGTCAAAACCACAGCTTTGGCAGATACCATACAAACAAGGTCCACCAATTCGGACTTCCGCCACGGTTGTTGCCTCCATTGCCAACCAATCGCAATTTTGGATGTCCGCGTGTTACCTTCTCCAAGCGACGTGGGCGGGGCAACAGGTGGTGTAGGCCATGCGCCATAAACGCAATCATCGCCGATTGCCTGTCTTTTCAAAGGGCAGGGTGGCCGGACGGCTCCAGTACGCACAATGTGTGGAGCGCGCTTCAAGCGCGACCGGACTTTGGGAGTAAACTGAATGCACCTGAACGTAGCCACGAATGCGGCATGTCCCTCTGTTACGCCCATGATGGAAGGCGGCGATTGATGCGTAGTTTGAGAAACTTGTGCGATACTGTGTGCAGCTTACGTTCGTGTTCGTCCAACTGATCGCGCAGGATCGGCAGGACAAAACCGGTGTGGCGCACCGAGCCGTCGAAGGCCATATAGCGCGTGGTTTCGATGATGCGGGCATTGGAAAATCGCCTTTTGATCAGATCGACATACGCCAGCGGTGTCATGTCCGGGACAGGTCGAACGGTCGGCCCGATTTCTTCGGTCTGAACCTTGAGGAACAGGGCGGTGATCAGGGGATGCGCCATGCACTTGGCGATCGTTTCGATCGCCAGCACCTCGCCAGCATTCGCGAGCACTTGGTGCCCGGCATTGAGGATTCAGATACTCATCGTCTCTTAGGCGTAATCTCGTCCGAAAAGGTTGCGCCAACCTCATCCCAGTTCGGACGCCCCGCATAGAAATCGTCTTAGATTACCCACTGGCGAAACGCTTCGTGCGTGGCCGGTGCCGCGTCATCAAAGCGCCGCTCCGCCACACAGGATCATTTCGCAAGAACTTTCAGATAGGAGTTCCGGTCAACCAGAAACCGTTCGGACAACGGCAGGCTGGCCGCTCCAAGAACACGCGCATCCGGACCGATTGTGCCTTCGGCAATTTCCGGTTTTCGGACACCTGCCAACGGCGTTTGCAAGACGTTTTGCCGAACGCGCTGGACCAGCGTCGCGCGCATCTGCGCAGGCATCCATCCGTCGATGAACACCTGACCGACGTCGATCAGGCAAATCGATGCAAGAATGGCTTGTGCGATCCCGTCTGCGGCACCGTCGCACCAAGCGTCGAACGCGTCGATCGAGATGTCCCAGCTATCAGGCGCATCCCAGGTCATGGAGGCCTGATCGCCACGAGAGTGCTGCTCGCGTTCCAACGTGGAAAGCGAAGCGACGTCGACAAGTTGGCATCGCGAACCGTCGGCCTTTTGCACTATCATGGATCCCAAGGCGGCGGCGTTGCTTGTAGGCCCGGTGTAAAGCGCACCATCCAGAACCAGCCCGCCTCCGATAAAAAAGCCGACGAAAAAATACAGAAAGCTGCGCGGTTTGCCTTGATCGCCAAACACAAGCTCTGCGCCACATGCGGCTGACGCGTCGTTGCACACAAACGCGGGAAAGCCCCAGGTCGCCCCGATTTCGGCCCCGATGTCCCGGTGTTTCCAGCCCTCCATCTCGGACGCCGCGCCACCAGGTGCATTCGCCCATTCCCAAAGTTGGAAAGGCATCGCGATGCCAAGGCCTGCGATCCGGGCACGCTCAACCTCTGTCATGCCGCTGCGGATTTCCCCGATTGCCGCGTTCGCGAACCCAATCGTTTGTTCCGGCGTGGGGTAGGGGTGGTTCGCGCGCACGCTTTGTCGCACGTCCCCCATGAAATCGGTGAGCACCAATTCCAGATTGCGTCTTCCAATCTTCAGCCCAAGGAAATAGGCCCCGTCGCGCGCCAGGCTCACAGGGACAGAAGGTTGCCCGATCTTGCCGCGTAGGGGTTCGCCGCGCTCCAGCAGACCATCCGTTTCCAAGGAACGAATTATCGCTGACACTGTCGGAGCCGACAAACCGGTCTTGCGTGCAATCTCGGCCTTGGCCAGAGCGCCTTCCTCTCTGATCAGGGACATGACAAGACGCTCGTTATAGTCTCGCATACCGCTTTGATTTGATCCCTTACGAAGAGCAGGTCCCGCAGTGTTTTCGTCTGCATTTTTGAAAGCTTGTTTCATACGCCCTCGGGAGCTGTCGGTGTGGCAGCCAAAACATGTTCTGATTTCTTGGCGTCGTCAATAAATAAATTAGACTAATTTAATAATTGACGTTTGGAAGAAAATGGATGATGAAAGCGTAACGCGAGGAGCCGAGATATCGGCGATTCCCGCTGCGACGGCGATCCGGAACTGGGAGGAGTAAGAAATGAGTGTATCGACCCACATGCTAGCGCGCGAAACAATGGCATTTGTTTTGGCTGGTGGGCGGGGCAGTCGCCTGAAGGAACTTACCGACATTCGCGCGAAACCAGCCGTATATTTCGGCGGCAAGACACGCATCATCGACTTCGCTCTCTCAAATGCGGTCAACTCCGGCATCCGACGTATTGGTGTGGCGACCCAGTACAAGGCCCACAGCCTGATACGGCATTTGCAGCGGGGTTGGAGCTTCTTTCGGGCGGAACGGAACGAGTCGCTCGATATCCTGCCGGCATCACAGCGCGTTAACGAGCGCGACTGGTATCTTGGCACTGCAGACGCTGTAACTCAGAACATCGACATTATCGAAGGGTATGCGCCCAAGTATGTTCTGATCCTCGCAGGCGACCATATCTATAAGCAGGACTATTCGCTTCTTTTGAAACAGCACGTCGAAACGGGCGCGGAGGTTACCGTTGGATGCATCGAGGTTCCGCGCGAAGAGGCAAGCGCATTCGGCGTGATGGCCGTCGACGACAGTGACCGCATCCTCGAATTCGTGGAAAAGCCCGAGAACCCGCCGGCGATGCCCGGCGATGACACCAGAGCGCTCGCCAGCATGGGCATCTATGTTTTCGAAACTCAGCTTCTGATAAAAATCCTGCGCGAAGACGCATTTTCCGATAGGTCCGAGCATGACTTCGGCAAGGACATCATACCGGCCTTGGTTGCCGCAGGTAATGCCTACGCACATCCTTTCAGCCGATCCTGTGTCAAAAGCTCGCAAGAGCAGGTGCCGTATTGGCGCGACGTGGGCACCATCGACGCCTTCTGGCAGGCCAACATCGATCTGACGGATTTCCAGCCCGAACTGGATTTGTATGATCAAAGCTGGCCGATCTGGACCTATTCCGAATTGACCCCTCCGGCCAAGTTTATCCATGACGAGCATGATCGGCGCGGTATGGCCGTGTCTTCGATGGTCGCCGGCGGGTGTATCATCTCGGGATCTCAGTTGAACCGTTGTCTGCTGCACACAGGCGTTCGGGCGAACTCGTACTCGGAACTCACTGGCGTGGTTGCACTGCCAAATGTTCACATCGGACGTGGTGCCCGGCTAACGAACGTGGTGATTGACCGGTCGGTCCAAATCCCCGAAGGACTTGTGGTGGGCGATGACGCCAAGCTGGACACGGCGCGGTTTCGTCGCTCGGAAAACGGAATATGCTTGATTACGCGATCGATGATCGACGCATTGGACCAATGACCCTCAAACAGCTCTCAGTAGCGTCGGAATGCGCGCCGTTCATCAAGACCGGCGGCCTTGCCGATGTGGTCGGCGCGCTCGGCCCGGCCCTGGCCGAGCATGGCGTCGAATGCCGTGTCTTGCTGCCGCTCTATCGTCAGATTGCGCATCTTGCATCTGACGCCAGAGAGGTCCTGGATGCCGGTACCAAGTTTGGCGGTCCGGTGCGCGTGCTGGCGACCGAGGCCAAGGGCGTCGACCTGCTTCTGATCGATGCTCCGCATCTCTACGATCGTCCCGGTCAGATTTACCTGAACGAAGCCGGGGTGGATTGGGCCGACAACCACCTCCGCTTCGGTCTACTCAGTCGACTGGGCGCAGAGATTGGGCAGAATGGGGTTGATGGTTGGGCCCCAGACGTCGTGCATGCGCATGACTGGCAGGCGGGGCTGACGCCGGTCTTTCTCAAGCAAACGCAGACGCTTGCCCCCCCTTGCGTGCTGACGATCCACAACATCGCCTTTCAGGGCAACTTCGCGCCGTCCACCATGGGAGAGCTCGGCCTCGACCCAGCCGGTTTTACCCGCGAAGGGTTTGAGTATTTCGGCCAGATCAGCTTTCTCAAAGGGGGGTTGAAAGCGGCCGATCAGATCACAACGGTCAGCCCGACCTATGCGCGCGAACTCATGACACCGGAATTCGGCATGGGGCTTGAAGGCGTTCTGGCGGCGCGCAGGGCCGACTTCTCAGGCATTCTCAACGGTGTTGACACCAACGTATGGGATCCGGCGACGGACCCGGCACTGGCGAAAACCTACACCAGTCGCACGCTGGCCAGGAAAGCCGAAAACAAGCGGGCGGTGCTGGACAGATTTGGCCTCGACTCCGACATGTCGACACCCTTGTTTTCCGTGATCAGCCGCCTCACGCCGCAAAAAGGCCTGGACCTGGCGTTGCAAGCGCTCCCGGGCACCCTCGAAAAAGGGGCGCGCTTCGCGCTTTTGGGCTCCGGCGATCCGGAACTGGAACGCGGTTTCCTGGACTTGGCCACCCGCTTTCCCGACGCGGTTGGCGTTGAAATCGGATTTGACGAAGACCTCGCGCATCTGATGCAGGCCGGCGCAGACGCGACGCTGGTCCCGTCCCGGTTTGAACCCTGCGGTCTGACGCAACTTTGCGCCATGCGATATGGCACTTTGCCAATCGTTTCGATCACAGGTGGGCTGGCCGACACGGTGATCGACGCCAACGAAGCCGCATTGGCCGCGGGATGCGCGACCGGGTTTCAATTCGCCCCCACGACCGTCGAAAAGCTGAGCGAAGCGCTCGACCGGGCCATGGCGCTATATGTCGACACCAAGGCCTGGCAAAAGGCCCAACGCAACGCGATGAAGCACCCGGTGGGATGGGAAAGATCTGCTGAACGAATGGCGAGCCTCTATAAGGCCTCGGTGGAGCAGTAGGACCGAATGCACGACGCGGCGCCCATTCTCAGCATTGCAGCCGGAGATCACACTCGCCTGGGTGCGGTCCCCGACCAACATGGCGTGAATTTCGCGGTCTTTTCCGAGAACGCCACCAAGATCGAGCTCTGCCTTTTCAGCCCCGATGGCCAGCGTGAGATTGCGCGCCTCGCCCTGCCGGATCGTACGGGCGCCGTCTGGCACGGTTTCGTCCTGGGGCTGAAGCCGGGCGCGCTTTACGGATATCGGGCGCACGGATCGTATGACCCGGACCACGGGCACCGGTTCAATCCGAACAAATTGCTGGCAGACCCCTACGCCCGGTCATTTCACGGCAAATGGACCGCGGCTGCCGAGACACTTGGATATGATCCACGCCAGCATGACGACGGACCGTGTTCGATCGACAGCGCTCCGTTCGTGCCGAAATCCGTTGTGCCGCCGCACGAAACCCCTTGGGATGGCGCGCCCTCGCCGAGACGGCCCTGGCCGGAAACGGTGATTTATGAGGCCCATGTGAAAGGGCTCACAAAGGCGCATCCCGGCGTGCCCGAGAACCTGCGCGGCACATACGAAGCACTGGGCTGCGATGCGATCATCGAGCATCTGCAACAGATTGGGGTAACGGCCCTCGAACTTCTGCCGGTGCATACGTTTCTGGACGACGGTTTTCTGGTCGAGCGTGGATTGACCAACTACTGGGGATACAACAGCATCGGGTATTTCGCGCTTGAGCCGCGCTATTTCGGACCGGACGGTGCCGAGGGGTTCCGCAGGGCCGTCGATCGTCTTCACGGGGCCGGGATCGAGGTCATTCTGGACGTCGTCTACAACCACACGGCGGAAGGAGATCACCGGGGGCCGACCTTGTCTTTCCGGGGGCTCGACAACGCTGCGTATTATCAACTCCAGGCCAATCAAGCCCGGTATTTCGTGAACGACAGCGGGTGCGGGAACACGGTTGCCGTCAACCGTCCTTTCGTCCTCCGTATGGTGCTGGATTCTTTGCGGTATTGGGTCACTGTCATGGGGATCGACGGGTTCCGCTTCGATCTGGCCACAACGCTTGGCCGCGAGCCAAACGGATTCGATCTGTACAGCGGCTTTTTCGACGCGATCCGCCAAGACCCTGTTCTCAACAGGTGCAAGATGATTGCCGAGCCGTGGGACATCGGTCCGGGTGGTTACCAGTTGGGCGGATTTCCGGCGGACTGGGCGGAATGGAATGACAGGTTCCGCGACACCACCCGCAAGTTCTGGCGGGGCGACGCCCACGCCGCCCAAGAGCTTGCAGGCAGCCTTATGGGCACAGCGTCGGTATTCGATCACTCGGGTCGCAAACCATTCAGTTCGATCAATTTCGTGGCCGCCCACGACGGCTTTACCCTGGCTGACGTGACCCGCTACCGCGAGAAACACAATGAAGCTAATGGCGAGAGCAACGGGGACGGGCACGGCCACAACTTCTCGGACAATTGCGGGGTAGAGGGTGACACGAAAGATCCGTCGGTCCTGTCACGGCGCGCGCAGCGGGTTCGCAACCTTTTGGCCACCGTATTCCTGTCGCAAGGCACGCCGATGTTGCAGGCCGGGGACGAGATGGGGCGCACCCAGCGTGGCAACAACAATACCTACTGCCAAGACAACGAAACCAGTTGGATGAATTGGGCCGAAAGCGACTCCGATCTTCTGGACTTCACCCGAAAGCTTGCGGCGTTGCGGCGCGATCACCCGGTGCTGCGGCAGAATCATTACCTGCATGGTCAACTTCGCGAAGACGGGCATCCGGATGTCGCGTGGTCCGACCTCGATGGCGGTGCGTTGAACTGGCGTGACCCGTCGCTCGACGGGTTCTGCTTGCTTCTTCGCGGCGCTGCCGAGACGCAAACCTCGGCGTCTGGCTGCGCGCTGATCGTGATCAATGGCGGCCCGGAGGAGCACAAGCGCGTCGTTCTGCCCGATCCCGGGCCGGGCCTGCGTTGGGAGCGCAAACTCGACACTGCCGCGCCAAGCGCACGGGCTGCGTCGGTTGCAGGTCGCAAGTCGCAACCGATCGCGGCCCATTCGATTGTCGTCTTTGTCGGTGCCGAGGCAGCGCCGTGACCGACGCAGTTGCCGATCTTTGCGCCCACCTGGGCGTACAAGCCGCCTATCGCGGCTTTGACGGGCAGACAATCGACGTCTCGCCTGACACCAGGCTTTCCATGCTGCACGCGCTAGGGCTGGAGGTCCGCACTGACGCCGAGGCGCGGTCGATTCTGAATGGCTTGCGTGCCGAGGACGCGCGGCGCCCATTGCCCCCGGAAGTGGTCGTAATCGCGGGCCAGCCTAGTCAATTGACCTTGGCGCATGCGGCCGATTGGGCGCTGGTGTCCGAAGGGTCCGGCGAAATCCTCGCCGACGGTTTCGACTCGGACCGCATCTGCCTTCCGGCTGCCCCTTTGGGCATCCATCGTCTGCAACTTCGCAGCAGCAAGGCTGAGTTCACGACATGGGTGCTCGCTCGTCCCGCGAAGGCCGTGCAATTGTCCGATGTTCTTCCAGCACCGCGAATCTGGGGGGTCTCCGCAGCACTCTACGGTTTGACGGATGGGGCAGCGGCGCCGATCGGAACCTACGATCTTCTCGGTGCGTATGCTGCCCAAATGGCGCGCCACGGGGCTGACTTTCTTGGGATCAATCCGGTTCACGCCATGGGCGACGTGCGTCCTGACGACGTGGTAAGCCCATATTCGCCTAGTCATCGTGAATTTCTGAACACGTGGCATTGCGCCGGAAACACCGGGACAACCAGAGGCGACAAGGACTTGATCGACTATCCGGCGGCCCTGCGGGACAACCGCCAAGCTCTGGATGCCCAATTTGCGGCCTTTCGATCTTTGCCGGACTGCCATCCGCAGAAGCGGGAATTCGCGGCCTTTTCAGAGCGCGCCGGAGCCCCGCTTCACGACTTCGCGGTGTTCGAAGCGATTGCGGCCTTGCACGGCGGGGATTGGAGACAGTGGCCAGCCCGGTACCGTGACAAGGATGCGGATGCACTCGCCGCGCTCGACGCAGCGCATCCCGAGGCCATCACGCGCACCAAATGGGCGCAATGGCAGGCGGAGATGCGACTCGGTCAGGCGCAACAGACGGCGCGCGCGGCAGGCATGCGGATTGGCCTGTTCCTCGATCTGGCCGTCGGGCCACGTCTTGCTGGGGCAGAGACATGGGTCAGAAACTCCACTTTGGTCACGACGGCCACTTTGGGGGCGCCGCCCGATCCGCTGGGGCCAAGCGGTCAAAGCTGGGGGCTTGCGCCGCAATCGCCGCTCAAGATGCGTGCGGACGGGTATGCGGGGTTCGCGCGTCTCTTGCGCGCGAACATGCGCCACGCGGGCATGCTGCGCGTGGATCATAT
>JAAUYH010200869.1_pt1 | contig 14970 bp, 12 predicted proteins | sample 7278061 | NCBI WGS metagenome assembly JAAUYH01 (sample SAMN14350203, study PRJNA611818) | marine sediment metagenome | isolation source: surface marine sediment (0.6m) | place: French Polynesia: Moorea | collected 2018-08
CCACAGGTGGGGCAGGTTAGTTCAACTTTCATGAATACACTCCTGATAGCAGATGGCCAGATCGATGCATCCTATAATTTTCTACAACCTTTACAAAAAATGACTACCCCGGAGTTCAACGCTTGAAATGTCGTTCCTGCCGGACAGACACTCGGATCATAGGTTGAGCTGCTAGAACCCGTAGATGGTTGGGAACTTGCAGTAGATGATGGAGAAGCTTGGCCAGCCTCATAGCCGACAAACAAGGGCGACATCTTTCCATACTTCATAGCGTACATATCGCTGCTATTAACATCCTTTGTCACTCCGCCCCGAATATCTCTGATGTAGGGCTTATATGAACTATTGTAACCAGCGAAAACTAGGGATTGACTAGACTCATTATTCAAGAATCCCACGGTGCCGTTAGGAATCCCCCGGTTTCCGTAGAGAAACCCGCCTAACAGCTCGGTGCGTCCGCCGTTTTTAGTCGTAATCACAGGGACATCCCGCTCTGTTTTGACGCCCATAAGCCAGAGGTCAGCCCCGTCATTTTCGATGTTGATCCGGCCGCTCTCACTACTGGCTTCAGGATTCAGCTGAGTCGCCCAAACCTGTTGGTCTTTAAAGTACCAACGCCAACCCGATACATTCTCGATGAAAAGCTGATTACCACTCACCAAATTTCGATACCCACCCATCCCGAGGTGCTTCAACACAAGGGTTCGACTCGAAGCATGTTCGAACCCAAAGGCCTTGCCCAGGTCAGATTCAAAGTTTTCAATAATGACAACAGGAGCCGCGCCATCGACGATTCGGAAAACGGCGTCGGTTGAATCCTCTAAGTTGCCAATCGCTTCTATTTTGGCGGCGCCGACGCCCAGTAACCGTTGAACATTCCCTCTGATTTCAATGGTGCTACTGACTTTATAGGTATCCTTCGGGAAATAGATCGTTGTTTTACCCGAGTCAATGGCTGCCTGAATAACCGCTGTGTCATCTTTCTGGGCCGCTCCGTCTACGACGGCCCAATCGTCCAGTGGATCCCAAACAGACTCAGGCGTTTCTTCAATGGGCAGGCCCAAAGAAGTCTGAGGACTATTGAACGCACTCAATATGGGGTGAGACACAAACTCGTTGACTGGACTGACCTGATGGGTCTGTACACTATCGACCTTATTGGAAATAGCGTACTGATAGCCGTTCGCGGTTAAATCTCGGACATATAAACCGCCGTCGTGTGTATTCTCAATCGCCGATTGATTGGCGGCGCCCCCATTCAGGGTCGCCCCTACCAGCGTCAACAATCCATGGGCTGGATAGCCGCCACTATCATTTTTGATGGCGGGAACGCTGTTATCGCTCACCAGATTGCGAATGCTCAAAACCTGGCGCTTATTATAAATGCCGTATACCCCTTGGTTGCTTAGGGTAAGGCCATCGACTGTAGCGCTATACAGGGCGCCTGTATAGGCTAAACCGGTATCAAACCCATCAATCGCCACGTTTTTGACCAGCAAGGGGCCGCCGCTCAACTCCAGCCCTGTGTCGCCAATGTGGTTTGAATCGGAGGAGCGGAGTGTGACATGTTCAACCACGCCATAATTGTTGGCGCTGAATCTTAAACCAATGGCTTCAGGATTTCCTTGCCCGGTATCAACGGTTATATTCCGAATCATGTTGCGGAAAGCAGTGGCTGCCCCTCCGCCCGACGCACATTTTAGCACCGGAGTTGGACTCGCCCCACCTCCAAATCGGCTGGTATTATCCTTCAACTTAAGGATGGTTCCTGCTTGACTTTGGCCCTGAATGAAAAAGCGTTTATTGATAATGTTGGAGCCTTCTGAGATGTCCACAGTGTCACTAACCAGATAGGTTCCATTGGGAATATAGATTTGCTTTAGGCGATTCTCAGAAATGGCGTTTTGAAGGGCCGTCGTGTCATCGGTTACACCATCGCCCTTTGCGAAATAGGGCGCTTCCTTCACATTGACGACATCAGCCCCACTTGGGAAAACGATATTCTCATTGGTAGCAGCCTGCGTGAGCGTCAATTTAGGCGTTACAAGAATAAGCAAAACACCCATCAAAAAGCTGAGCAGTAGTTTTCGATGGCGGTTGCCCATGCCTGTTGTCGCTTGAATAGAACAGCCTACGAAAGTCTGTTTTATTCGTTGAATAGTTTTCCCTAGACTGAGTGAATAATCGTGCCTGTACTTCATGTTAATCTTCTCAGATTGAGCCTCTTAAATGACATCTTCCAAGTCTCTAACCATTCTTTAAAGGCAGGCAGGATTTTCCTGGCAAATCTCTTGTTTATCAACAAGGCTCCATCAAAAAATCAATTGATATTGATATCAGTAGATGTAATTCATCAACATTTTATATTTAGCCTGTGTTTGTCCTGATTTTGTAAATCACGCAGGACTAAGCTCGGTTAGGGAGTTGCGTCGAAAAAGGCAGTGGATGGGTGGATGGGTAGATGGGTGGATGGGATGTTATTTTTCTGCAGATTCCTTAAGGTGTGAGTGCTGACTTTCACTTCTACCCTACTCGTGCAACTGCCTGGGCGAATGTTGATATGGGTTGCTAAGAAGTATGCGCGATCGCGCTCTTTTTTGAGGGAGCGATCGCTGACATGTAAACGCTCGATAGGGTTTACCATCCACAGATATAGCTCCGGCGATGGGTTGGGATGTGTGCGGCGCAATCGCTAACTCATCCCATTAGCACATCGGACCTAACAACACTGCACTAACTGCACGGTATTGCTCAGGATGGTGTTGGTTAGCTCAATCGTGATGTCCGTTATCGTCACAAGCTGTCTGTGAGGGCAGACAGTCCTGCAAGTCATCGATGGAAAGATAGCAGTAGGTAATCGGCTTTACAGCCACTCCATCTGACCATTCACCCATACAAAAGTTTAGCTCGTGGGCCAACATTTGACCTCGAACGACTTGATCCAAAGCAAACCAAATATACCGCCAGTTTAGATTATCCTCAGTTCCAACTCCCCCTAGGAAAAGTTTAGATAACCAGTTAGGTAAAAAGAAGTTTGTATTGATTGAAGCTTGCATGTGATCTGCAGATAGGCTTGGATAGCCATGGTCGTCAGACGTAGACACATAGAGGCGCTTTTGCTGAGAGTTAATGTGATGAAAATTGTCTATCCAATTTTTAAGATCGACAATATGGTCTGAGGCTCCATGCAAAATACCGACTGGAACTTTTAATGCACGCCCCGTGCAATCAATTCTGACAATGTTTTTGAATAAAGGTTGAATTAACCCACGAATGGGTTGCGGAATATTGGAATTGGATGTTGGAATTGGATCTGCCGCTAAGATTTGTTGTGGCGCTATCTGAAGAGAATTTTCCGTTTGACACTCATTAGAATAATAGGGCCAGCTTAAGGCCTGTAGTCCGCCTAGGGAATGGCCAAAGAGAAAAAAGTCAACGTTATCGTGCAAGTCTTTCATGTCCGCGTAGGCATTATTCACGCTGGAAATTGCATTGATTACCCACTTTTCTGTGTCAATTCGGCAAGGGTCAAAAATAGCGCCGATCACTTTTATAAAAGTACAGAGGAGATTATGGCTAAACGTGCAAATTAGGCGTTGATAGATTGGATAGAAAACATAGAATCCTTGTTGTACTAAATGATCTAAATGACGCTGATAGATTTTGGAGGGGCCTAAGGTAAATCCATGCAGGTAAATGACAGCTTTTTTACGCCCCGCCTGGTCGAGATAGGGGGTAGTAGGCTGCAACACTTCGATGTAGCTTCCACACTTACATTTTCCATGGGAGGACATCTTATTGTCAGGAGAAATGTATTGGTCGCTATAGTCAGGTATTTTTGGGGGACAGGGGGGAGAGTTTGGCATTAGTTGAATGGGTTGAATGGGGTAAACAAGTTTCCAGCAACTAAGGTAGAAGGCGGAAGTAGGGAGGTATTGCCCAATACATCATCTACATTAACTTACTGTTAATTGACTCGCGATATATCCTAATGGTGGGCAGTGCTGACTTTTCCATAGGGTGATGCTACTTGATGTTTGGGGTATCGCCCACCTTACTAAATGAGACATTTATCAACGCCCACTTGCAGTGTTTTGAGCGCTACGAAGCCTTGCAAAATGGAATTACGATACATTCGTTCATGTTTTGACTGGGTTTTCGTTTCACTCAGATAAAATACCGAAAGATAAACAGATATTTTTTACCTCTCCTTAGCGTGCACATATATCACATATATTTAGATGGACATTGCAACGCTCACTGCATTTATCACCCCGTTCCTCCCTTTCCTGCTCAAGCTGGGAGAGGGTGCTGTAGAGGCTGCAACTGAAAGCGCTGCTAATAAATTTGGGGAAGCGGCCTGGCAGAAATCACAGGCGGTCTGGAAAGCCCTAAGACCGAAAGTTCAAGCAAAGGAATCGGCAAAAGAGGCGGCGACAGATGTGGCCAATAATCCAGAAGACGAGGATTTTCAGGCAGCCCTTCGGGTTCAGTTAAAGAAGCTCTTAGCGGATGACGAAGCCTTGGCTGACAGCATCGCCCAAATCCTTGAAGAAGCATCTGCTGACGGCGTGCCTGGAACTCAGATCGTCCAAAACGTTACTGGCAAACAGAATCAGGCGATTGGGCAAGTGTCTGGAGGCAAAGTGTTTGGCGCTGTAGAAGGCAGTGTGACAATCAATGAATGAGGAAGAGCAGTTGATGTCTGATGCGCAGCCTCCATCCCCCAAAGATCCAGATTCCTCCACGCAAATTCGGCAAGAAATAGAGGGGAATAAGAACCAGACGATTGGACAGGTGCTGGGCGGTATTGTTGTTTATGTCAGTGGCGGCCAAGCTATTTTTAATCCGGCGTCTGGTCAACTCAAGACAGAGGAAAGTAAGCCCCAAAAGTCTGATATTGGCCCGAACCCTTACAAGGGGCTCTTGGCTTTTCAGGAAACGGATGGGGATCGCTTTTTTGGACGCGACACCCAAATCAGACAGCTCTGGGAAAAGTTTCGCAGTCTGCATGAAGTAGACTCTGCTGTCCGACTGCTGCCAGTTTATGGACCATCGGGGTCAGGCAAATCTTCGTTGGCGCGGGCGGGTCTGATACCAGAACTGGCGCGACGACCGTTGCCAGGTCGAGATCGGGCCAGAGTCGCTGTACTGGTTCCTGGGACTCATCCCTTAGAGGAACTGGCAACGGTGTTGGCTCGGGTGGCGACGAATGACCCGATACCCGTTGCTAAGTCCCGCGAGTTTTGCGATGAGCTGGCCCAGGTCAATGCAGAGGGAGAGTATGACGGCTTGCGTCGCATTGCCAATGTCCTGCCCGATATTGCGATTTCCCCGTTGATCATCGTCGTTGATCAGTTAGAGGAGATATACACCCTTTGCAAGGATTCGACAGAGCGCACCTCGTTTATTGGTAATCTACTTTGCGCCGCAGCTGATCGAGCCCAGCGAGTTTCGGCCATTGTTACCCTGCGGAGCGACTTCTTGGGGGAAACTCAGAAGCATACCGTCTTAAATTCCCTATTTGCGGAACAGGGATTTCTCGTGCGGTCGATGAACGAAGCGGAGTTGAGGGAAGCCATTAGTCAACCAGCGGAAATGGCGGGTCACCCTCTCGACGCTGCGACTATTCAACTGCTGTTTGAACAAACCGAAGGGCGTGAAGGGGCGCTGCCGCTGTTTCAATTCGCCCTGACGCGTATTTGGGAAGGCATGGGAGACGGGACCCCTCCGGCAAAAACGTTGAAGGACATTGGCGGGGTTGGGGGGGCCTTAGCGGGAGAAGCGCAGCGAGTCTATAACAGTTTAAGCCCGTCGGAAAAGGAGATTGCACGGCGCTTATTTTTGGGGCTAGTGCAGCTAGGAGAAGGCGCGCGAGATACGCGGCGGCGAGTGGCGGTGGCGAGTTTAATGGCTCGTTCGGATGAGCCAGTACAGTTTCGTCGGGTGATGGAGCGCTTTACTGATCCTGGGGTGCGGCTTATGACTGTATCGGCGGAGGGATCAGAAGAGACGGCCGAGGTGACCCATGAGGCGCTGTTTGAGCACTGGCAGCAATTAAATGACTGGCTTGACGGGAGTCGCGATGATATTCGCTTTCAACGTAGATTAGATGAGGCGGCCAAGTATTGGGAAGCCCAGAAACGACCGGCAGGCCTATTGTGGCGACGCCCAGACATAGACTTATTGCACAGCTACCACAAGCGCTTTAGCCAGCAGATGACCGACCAGCAGCTTGACTTTTTCCAGGCGACGGTGAGGCGAGAGACTCAGCAAAAGGTTCTTCAGGGTATGGGTGTAAGCGGTCTAATCGCTTTAGCTGCTGGTATGACCTGGTTTGGCGTTCAGGCTAGCCGAGCTGAGCAACGAGCCTTAGCCCGTCAGTTTGCAGCCCAAGCCGAACAGCTACTTAACCAACCCAGCGTAACGCAAAAAGAGGCTGGAGCCCTTTTAGCCGCGAAGTCACTCGAACCTTTGCAGAGATGGAAAGAAGAGTCTGGTGATGTGAATCAGGCACTGCGTAGCAGTCTTCGTATACAACTATCCCTCGCCACCCTCGACCACGATGCCGAGGTCTTAGCGGTGGCCTTTAGCGCCGATGGCGGGCGGGTGGCCACCGCCAGTAGTGACAATACAGCGCGGGTGTGGGACGCCGATAGCGGCGAGACCCTCGCCACCCTCAACCACGATGCCGAGGTCAATGCGATGGCCTTTAGCGCTGATGGCAGGCGGGTGACCACCGCCAGTAGTGACAAAACGGCGCGGGTGCATTGGGTGTGGTCTTATGATTTGGCCCAGCAACTATGTCGGCGACTGAACCGAAACCTTGCCGCATCTGAATGGGAAAAGTATATTCAATCTGACCTCACAGACTATAGTCTGACCTGCCCAAAGTTGCCTGTTCATCTCACTGTGGTTGATAAGGCTCAAAAACTCGCTGCAGCGGGCGATGTTGAGGAAGCGACCGCGCTGTTCCGTAGAGTTCTCAAACTGGCGCGAGATGCGGATCAAGAACTAGATATTGACCCCTCAACTGATGTTTTGGACCAAAATCCTAAAGCCGTGGCGCTGAAATTTTCGGCAGTAAGCATCGTAAGGGAAGCTGAATCACTGGCTAGGGATGGTAATGTCAATCAGGCAATCTCACGCTATCAAAAAGCGCTTTCTCTCAATCCGGAAATTGATCTCAATCCTGCTACTGAAGGCGCAATAGAGCAAGATCCTGAAGCAGTGGCTAAAGCAATTGCCGCCGCTGCTGGCAACTAAAGCGTTGACCAAGATTGCAGATTCATTTCACCGAGCAAGGGCATTCTTAAGCCGTGGGGTGGGCAATGCCCACAACAGCCTCTATCACTGAATTCGAATTAATTCCCATCCATGACGCTCCAAGATTTTGGCAAATTTCTTGCCGGAAATTGATTTCATATCGCAATTTCCATGACCCGGCTTTTTTCAGGTTTTTCAAGGATTGAAAGATCGACTGAGAGACAGCCTTCAATCGCATCATACGAGTTTGCCAACAATTCTTCAAAGCTATCTCCTTGGGTCGCACAGCCAGGAATAGCAGGTACTTCGGCCCAAAAACCACATTTTTCTACTTCGTGAATGAAAACTTTTAGTTTCATAAGTAACTCCTGAAGATTCTTGTGGAATTTCTCACAATTAAACTGACAAAAAAGGTTTCAATCTAACGCAGCTATATACCTTTTGTGAACTTATTTTTGGGCAAGAATACTCTACCAAACCTTGACTTTAAAGTAATACCTACTTTTGTTTTTTAATTAACTCAAAGAAAGTTTTTCTGTCAATGCCAATATCCTGAATCATGCCCATTAGAGTTCCTTCCAAAATACTTAATGGCTTAACAATTAAATCTTCTCTAGGTATTGGCTGGTTATCAGCCCTTAAACTTTCAAGATATAATTCAATCGCTTCTGTAATATTCTCAATCGCTTCTTCAAAGGAGTCACCTTGAGAATGACAGCCTTTTAGGATAGGGCAAAAAGCGTGATACCCTCCATCTGATTCTTTTTCTAGAAGAACTGTGTAATCGTAAATTTGTTTATTGTTGGTCATACATTTTCAGATCGTTTTCAACTTACCTACTTTTAACCTGACTGATTCCATCATAAAGACTTTTAGGTTACGTTATTGTCATTCCACTACGACATCTATATCTGAACAGCCCAAAATAGTTCATCTGACCTAAAATAATGGATGGCTCTGCTCAGAGAAACCTAGATGACACTCAGATGGACATCCGAGCAAGTGCTGGCGCTTTCGCCAGACGCCAGCTCTACCAAAAATGGTAAAGCCCTAGCCACCGTCGCCAAATGGCCCCTGCTCGGCCACTCAGATCAAGCCGTCTGGGGGGAATGCAAAGGCAGCGGTAAAAATCCCTATCGCACCCAAATCGACCTGCGCGAACCCGCCTTTCGCTGTAGCTGCCCCAGTCGTAAATTTCCCTGCAAACACGCCTTAGGGTTGTTTTTATTGCTAACCGAGCAAACCGAGGCTTTCAGCGCCGACGCGCCGCCCGATTGGGTAGCGGAATGGCTAGAGAAGCGATCGCAAACCACCCCCCGCAAGCAAACAAAATCCGCCAAAGCCGCCGCCGACCCCGCCGCCCAAGCCAAACGAGCTGAACAGCGCGCCGCCAAAGTTGAAGCTGGACTGGCCGACCTCAGCCAATGGATGCAGGATTTAATGCGTCAGGGACTGGCAACCTTACCCAATCAGCCCTATAGCTTTTGGGACCAAACGGCGGCGCGGTTAGTAGACGCCCAGGCCCCCGGGCTGGCGAGACGAGTGCGGGCCTTAGCGAGTATTCCCCATTCCGGCGAAGGGTGGCCGGACCGGATGTTATCGGCGTTGGGGCAATTGCACTTACTGGTGCAAAGCTATGGGCGACTGGCGTCCTTGGCTCCCGACCTGCAGGCGGAAGTGCGATCGCAAATCGGCTGGCCCCAAACCCAAGACGACCTGCGCTTGCGGGCTGAGCAAGCGGATCCACTGGTGGTTTGTCTGTCGGATACCTGGCAAGTTCTGGGTAAGGTGGTCACCGAGGAGGAGAACTTGCGGGTGCAGCGGGTTTGGCTTTGGGGGAGAGACCATGACAAAGCGGCGCTGGCGTTGAGCTTCGCCCATGGACGAAACCCCCTGGATGTCAGTCTGGCGCCCGGGGATTGCTTTTGCGGCAAACTCATCTTTTATCCAGGAACTGGCGTGCAACGGGCCTTTGTGGAATCACGAGAAGAGTCGGTTTCCCCCCTGTTTCAGAAAGACCTGGGGTTTGAGCAGATTGAAGCCGCGATCGTCCACTATGCCGAAGCTTTGAGCCAGAATCCCTGGCTCGGGCAGTTCCCGTTAACCTTGCGCCAGGTTTTCCCCCGATACTATGATGACGCCTGGTGGCTGCAAGATGCGGAGGACCGGATTTTGCCGCTCTCGCCCCAGTTTAGCCAAGGGTGGGAGCTGATGGCGGTGGGAGGCGGATATCCCCTGACGGTGTTTGGGGAGTGGGATGGGGCGACGCTGATCCCCCTCAGCCTCTGGACCGATCAGCAGTTTATTCCACTGGGGGAATAGTCATGGAATGGCGGCAACGGCTGACCAGCACAGCACTCATAGGCACGGATCGACAAACCCCTCAGCCGCCTGAAGCTGAAGACGCCCTAACTACCGTAGTGAAACAATTAGACTGGGGCCAGCCGGAACAGGCGTTGCTAGGGGCTGCAGGCGCGATCTCGCTCCACCAACAGGTGGGGCGGCAGCCTATGAACAAAGCATTGCCCCCCCTCGTCCCTTGTTCCCTCGATGACCTGCCCTGTTGCAGCGCCCGCACTGCTCGACATCTAGTTGTGGCGTTAACGGAGCAACGGGAGGTTATGTCAGAACTATTAGAACTTATGGCCGTAGCCGGTCAACGGGCGCCGCACGCTTTGTTGCCCAGGTTGCTGATCCTGGGCCAGCAAACAGCAAAATTGCGGCCCCAGATTAGCCAGGCGTTGGGTAAGCGGGGACAGTGGTTAGCCGCCCAGAATCCAGCCTGGGCCTATGGTCGAGTTCATACCCTGGATGACTTTGCGCCAGAAGCGCCAGACTCCCAGAAAATCTGGCGGGAAGGCGATCGCAGTGAACGAGCCTTGTTTTTGCAACAGTGGCGCCAGGTCGATCCAGATACAGCTAGAGAAGCGCTAGAGGCGATTTGGAGTTCAGAACTGGCCAAAGATCGAGAAACGCTGATTGCAGGGTTGAGCGTCCAGCTATCCATGGCCGATGAACCCTTTTTGGAAAAAGCCTTAAGCGATCGCGCCCAAGGGGTCCGCAAGCTGGCTGCTGGGCTACTCGTGCAACTGCCAGAGTCTGATCTCTGCCAGCGTATGGCGCAGCGGGCCCAGACTTTTGTGCAATTGCAAACTAAAGGTAAGGATTTCAAGATTGATGTGACCTTGCCCGAATCCTGCGAAAAAGACTGGGAGCGAGACGGCGTCAACCCCAAGCCTCCCGGAAAAGCTGGCAAACGGGCGGGGTGGCTGACGCAGATTCTGGCTAGCGCCCCGCTGGATGTTTGGCAGGCTGACCCAGCAGCTGCGATCGCCCCAGCCATCGCCGATAACGAATGGCGAGACCTCTTGATCCAAGGCTGGGGGCTGGCGGCTTGGCGTCAGCATAAGCTAGATTGGGTCGACGCGTTGATCAGCCAGTTCAGTTTGCCAGAATTCGACCCGGATTTGTTAGCAGACTTGCTCGCCTTGTTTCCCTCAGAACGGCGAGAACAAATCCTGCGAGATAAGCTGCCCCCCTTACGAACAAAAGATGAGGATTTAACCTCCTGGCTATATCAAGTTGCTCAAGGTTCCCAACCCTGGAGCTTAGACTTTAGCCGATTAGTACTGAAGCAATTGCTTAGCCTCCTTACAACCAGCCAAACCAACCGCTACAAACTGTTCTATCCCGTCAGAAACATGGCCCTCACCCTCCACCCCGACCTGGCTCCAGAAGCTTCGGAAGTTATGCTCGCCCTCTCCCAAGAGAAACACTTTGCTTACTGGCGCAACACTTTGAATGAATTCCTCAGTTGCCTAACCTTTCGCCAAGATATTCATCAGGCGTTTGAAGATACGAGTTAGAAGGTCATTGGTCATTGGATTTTGGATTTTGGATTTGATCTTGCCCCAGCTGACTTTAAACCACGTCTAACTTGAAACCTAGAGTTTTCTCTCCCTATGGCGCGCTAAACACACAAGCTAGAGAGTTGTGTTACATCCTGAAAGCCCTCATCCCCCCAACCCCTTCTCCCAATTTGGGAGAAGGGGAGCTAGACTCAAATCCATCCCTCGAGTTGGAGAAAGGGGAGCTAAACTCAAAGTCCTTCTCCCAAATTGGGAGAAGGATTTAGGATGAGGGCTTTCAACCGATTTGAGGCATTAAAAATAACTTGTGTGTACACGGTAGCCCTCGGGGAGAGGGATTTAGGGTGAAGGCCAAAACTACGGATCCCAAAATGGATGTGGTTTAGATTTTAGATTTGGGTTCCCCTTTCCCCCGAATGTAATAAATTGTGTCACTACATACCATCCCATCTCCGCTATCCTCTCTATCTCCCCCATCCTCCCCATCCCCCCTATCTCCTCCCTCGTCCCATCCCCATTATCCCCGAGACGTGACATGTCACGTCTCTACACCTCTCTTCCCCCCATCTCACCCACCTCTCTCATCCTCCCCTGCCCCCCCTGCTCCCCCTATCTCACCCATCCACCCATCCACCCATCCACCCATCCACCCATCCACCCTCATGACAGCCGCGAAAGCAAAATCCGCCAAAACTGCTAAACCCGACCCAACCAACGCCAGTTCCTCCAATGGGGCGACAACTGTCCTGCGTCAGCACGCCGAGGAGCAATTCGCTGCAGAACTTGCCGCTTTAATGGAAGTGGATGAGCGGCAGCGCCCCCCCAACTGGCGGCTCTCTCCCTGGGCCGTGGCGACTTATCTAATGGGGGGAAAATTGGACAATGGGGTGGAGATTTCCGCCAAGTATATTGGCAGTCGGCGGTTGATGGAAGTCGCGATCGCTACTTTAGCCACAGACCGAGCCCTGTTGCTTTACGGCGTGCCGGGGACGGGTAAGTCTTGGGTGTCGGAGCATTTGGCGGCGGCGATCTCTGGCGACTCTACACTGTTGATCCAGGGCACCGCAGGGACCAGTGAAGAAGCGATTCGCTATGGCTGGAACTACGCCCAACTGTTGGCAAAGGGACCGTCGATGGACGCAATTGTCGAGAGTCCGCTGATGAAGGCGATGGCGACGGGCAACATTGCCCGGGTTGAAGAGTTGACTCGCATCCCCGCCGATGTGCAGGACACCTTGATCACGGCGCTGTCGGAAAAGACCTTGCCGATCGCGGAGCTGGGCGAAGAGGTGCAGGCCAAGAAGGGCTTCAACCTGATCGCCACAGCCAACAATCGGGATAAGGGGGTGAATGAACTCTCCAGCGCCCTCAAGCGCCGCTTCAACACAGTTATCCTCCCTGTGCCCAACCATGCGGATGAAGAAATCCAGATTGTGCAAAAGCGGGTGGAAAGCCTGGGACGCGCCCTGGAGTTACCCGCCGAAGCGCCAGCCCTGGAAGAAATTCGTCGCGTGGTCACTATCTTTCGTGAACTGCGCAACGGTGTCACCGAAGACGGCAAAACCAAACTCAAGTCCCCCAGCGGCACCCTTAGCACTGCAGAAGCCATCTCTGTGGTCAACAGCGGAATGGCCCTGGCGGCTCACTTTGGCGACGGCGCCCTCGACGCTGAGGATTTAGCGGCTGGCGTCCAGGGCGCAGTCATCAAAGACCCCGTGCAAGATGCAGTGGTTTGGAAGGAATATTTGGAAACAGTGGTGAAGGAGCGGGATGGCTGGAGAGATATTTATCGAGCTTGTCGCGAGTTAGCCTAAGAGCGAGATAGTAACAAGCACGATGAAGCTAGCCCAGGATTTAGATGAGTGAGAACCCATGCTGAAAGTGAGAAACATAAGGAATCTCAATTAAATTTTAACTCCTACAGTTAGGATGATGGGAGATGGCTACTAATAGCCCCTATTTTGTAATCAGAGCAGACAAAGCATTATGACTCTTGAACAAGTTTTGCTTTTGGCGAATCAACTCTCTGTAGAGGATCAGTTGCGACTAATTGAGCGAATTGCACCTCAGATTCAGAAGTCGTTAGCTACGATACACCCTAAGGCCAGTCGTTCGCTTTGGGGGTTATGTTCAGATTTAGGACCAGCGCCTTCTGCAGAGGTCATTGATCAAGTTCGTGGGGAGGTTTGGGCAGATTTCGGACAGGAGAATATTGTGTGATCAAGGCCATCGCTGATACCCATGCAGTAATTTGGTACCTCTTTGGTGATTCTCGACTATCGGCAGTAGCTTACGAGACAATAGAGAAGATTGCAGCAGAGGGTAATCAAGTTGGATTCTCGGCAATTACACTTGCAGAAATAGTGTATTTGAGCGAGCGGGGGAGAATATCCGCTGAGACATTGTCGCGGCTAATAGAATCGTTGATCCAGGAAGGATCTGTATTAGTCGACGTGCCATTTAATCGGGAAATTGCCGTAGTGATGCAACAGGTAGAACGCACAAAGGTTCCAGAACTTCCAGATAGAATGATTGCGGCCACAGCGCTATATCTCAGCGTACCAGTCATTACGAGAGACCACAAAATTCAGGCGTCAAGTCTATCTACTATCTGGTGAAGCCCCGCCCAATCTGAACTTTTGCCTAACATCTCATGTGAACATTTATGTCTGTCAAAGTCTTCGGCATTCGTCACCATGGACCTGGGTCGGCTCGGAGTTTGGTGCGATCGCTACAAACACTCCAACCGGACATTGTGCTTGTCGAGGGGCCGCCTGACGCCAACGACGCCATTCCTTCGATGGGGGATGGCGAAATGACTCCCCCAGTGGCGCTGCTAATCTATGCGCCAGACCAACTAGAGCAGGCTGCTTTCTATCCTTTCGCCGTCTTCTCGCCAGAATGGCAGGCGATTCAATACGGGCTGCAAAATGATATTCCGGTCCGCTTTATGGACCTGCCCCAGACTCACCAAATGGCGGAACGAGTTCAGCCGCAAGCTGCAGCTGAAGACAGCGAGGTAGGAGAGGAGGCGCAAGAGGCGGCATTATCCCCAGCGGTCCAGTCAGACCGTGAGGCAGATCCTGATGCAGGCTTACCGACCGACCCCACTGAAACCGATTTCACTCGATCGAGTCCCCATGACCCGCTTTTTTGGCTGGCTGAAGCGGCGGGCTATCGCGACAGTGAACGCTGGTGGGAGCATATGGTTGAACAACGCCAGGACAGCGCCGCCTTATTCGACGCCATCCTGGAGGCCATGACCACCCTGCGCCAGGAAATTGAGCAGGTCCATCCGCCTGAGCCAGCTAACCCCCTGGATCGCCGAGAAGCGCTGCGGGAAGCATACATGCGGCGCACCATCCGACAGGCCCAAAAAGAAGGATTTCAAACCATCGCTGTGGTCTGCGGCGCTTGGCACGGTCCGGCGTTGTGTGAACCCTTCCCCGCCCAAAAACTGGACAACGCCCTCCTCAAGGGGCTCCCCAAGCTCAAGGTTAAAGCAACTTGGATCCCCTGGACCTACGGTCGCCTGTCTAGCCACAGCGGCTATGGCGCAGGCATTGAATCTCCTGGCTGGTATGACCACCTGTGGCGCTCGTCCAGCCAAGCCCATAACGCCAGCCAAACCGCCATTCGTTGGCTGACGCGGGTGGCCCAACGGCTCCGGAAAGAGGGGCTGGACGCCTCATCCGCCAGCGTGATTGAAGCGGTGCGCCTAGCCGAGGCGTTGGCGGCGCTGCGGGATGAGGCCATGCCCGGACTTGCAGAACTGAATGAAGCGGCTCAAACCGTCCTTTGCTTTGGCGACACTGCGCCGATGCAGTTGATTCAC
>JAAUYH010170635.1_pt1 | contig 14967 bp, 8 predicted proteins | sample 7278061 | NCBI WGS metagenome assembly JAAUYH01 (sample SAMN14350203, study PRJNA611818) | marine sediment metagenome | isolation source: surface marine sediment (0.6m) | place: French Polynesia: Moorea | collected 2018-08
GGATTAAACCTGGCATGCTTGGATCAGAGCTATCCATAATCCACTTGGAGGGATTTAAGGAAGGGGGATGGGAAGGAGCGGGTGCCAGTGAAGGAGTAGCTGTGTGACGATTAAAAGAAGAAACAAAACGGCCCATTTTCGAATACCAATTACAGTATGGCCACCGGGGAGGATATCAGCTGAGCGGATGATCGAACTTCCGATTGAGTTCAGCGGTGGTTTATAAGATGGCATCAACAGCGCGTGGCGCAGATGCTATGGTGGGGTGATTGCGTATACGGACTCATTTCCACGAAACTGACGAGCTCGCAACATCGAGCCGATTTTTATGACACGAATTTGTTTGACGTGGCTGCTCCACTGTGCCAGCGAGGAGTCGGAGGTAGCGGCGCAATGACGAGGCGTATCGTATTGGCATGTATTTTTTCTAGGATGCCGACCCCCTGCAGTGACGAGACTGACGCACACGGGAGCAGAGGCACACGTCTTCTATAGAGCTTCAATCAGAGGTTATGCGCTGAACGTGATGGTAATACGAGTGCCAACTGAGTATAACTGCTCCCTTATGAGCAGATACTTTTTCTAATAAACGATAATATTGATACTCAATAAATGAGATTTCAATATCAAGCAGGTCTAGGGTAAAACAATCCGTGTCATTGTTGGGTATCAATTCATCGGCACCGACACCAGCTATACCCTCTGTTTTTTAAACTACGCAGAAACTAAAAAACGATGCAACAAGTGAATCAATCGAGAATACTGTACTGTACAGCATTACCCTGTGACACCTCTCGTATTCCGACGCACCGACTGCGAGTTCTTTGCTTCACATTACAGTATTGAGTGAAGAGTAACCGTGGGACAAAAATTGCCTGGAGCGGTTTCCTCATTTACTCACTCCTCTGTGTAGGCCACTCATCAAGAATACGGTAATCAAAAAGGGTGGTGCCGATACCTGAGTTCAAAGTACGGTAATCGTCGACAAAATGCTGAGCGCTTCCATGTATCGTATCGAATCCTGCGATAAACAGTATTGTACCGTACACAGTGAAAATAGTGTGCCCCCCCTTACAGTCGAGTTCGGTCGTTGAGTATTAGAGGGTTTTGGGGTAGCGGTGTACCAGTGCAGGGTAGTACGCGAAGTAAAAGTGATTGGAATTCTGATTACTTTCAGGCAGTCCCGTATAAGGTCATACAGCTAGTACTGAGGAATTTTGTGCACCGCAGCTAAAACGAATTCATCACTTAACAGCAACACCTCTACGTGACAGACTGCCCTCTCTATAAGAACCAACTTCCGACAGATCAAACCCAAATAATGTGTAGAGATGTATTGAATAATCAATATTTCTTGCGGCTTCGATTTATGTTATATAAAAAGGTCCATTATATGATGGAGCTCTATGTTGAAGAAAGTGCTGCTGCAAATATTCATTCCAGGTATTTAGTCTCTTTGCGAATAATCTATCGGGAAAATAATGATTAGCTGCTATCGATTCTCATTTGAAGTCAATTGAGCGAGTAGCCATTAAGCGTTTGTACGGTATTGCTCTTCATATTGCAATGATAGGGACGTGGGTAAACTCGAACTCAACTAAACTACTACAGTATATATCCTTTCTGTATCGTAGGGTTGAATTCTTACAAGGTTCGAGCATGCGATGCTATTCGCTGGACCACCGTTTCTTACATGACAGCGCTTTCTTTTCTTTCTCATCTACTCGTTTGTATACCTTTGTACACACTATATACAATCTATCCATTTGTGCACTGTGACACACTGCTACTGAGTACGAAAATAAGTAAGAGCATTCTCAACTGTATGGGGGCACACTATTTTCAATGTGTACTGTACTGTACTGCACTGTTCTCCATATTTTAAAGGCGCGTCACATTCCTCTTTTTTTCTACGGTACATATTCAGAATTAAAGAAAAACAGTTAATATAAAAAATCACGGCCGTGATTAAGCGTGACAGTATGGTATAGTTTCGCGTGACACCCTCAGGCACGAGTATAAGACAATGTTGAGGAATGTTCGAAAAGGCAATGTTTCGTTGTTGAAACTGTTCTGCCCTTCGGATAACCAAATGCAGTTCCTTTATTACAAGAGATGATTTCTGCGTTTGCTAGGTATCGAATAAAGTCATTTCATAGTGCATCTAAGATGCATTACATTACCAAAATGTACCGTTTCCGATATATATCCTCATAAGGGTTTGACACCGTCCCTCAAAAACTCATCATTTTCAAATTAATATCATCACATTGTCCAACTTATAAACTGTGGTAACCCTCACTTTTGCGAATGAAGTCTCTAAAATATATAGAAGATTAGAAGAAGCGCGTTCGAAACTATAACCTTTACACTTAAGAGTAGACCTGTGTGATGAAAGGTTATTCAAATAAAAGGTTGATTTTCTTGCTAAAGTGCGCCATATGAGAGATGTCGAGGATTCTCGTCAAGATGTCTGCAGGATTTTCAGATGAAGGTATCTCCTGCGAGAGGATATTCCCGCTCTTAACAGCGTCTTTGGCGAAGTGATATTTGAGATAGATACGTTTAGATTTGGCTGAAACTTGCTAGTCATTGCAAGCGCTTGAGCAGCAGAGCTCTATATTTCGAATGTAGTTGCTGCAAACACGATCGTTTTCATCGGCTATGGTTACTCGAGTGTTATCTCTCAGAATAATTTCTGCATCCAGCATGGATGCTTCGCACAGTCAAACAAGGCAATTTATTCTGACTCCGCTGAGAAATTCGTAAACAGTGTTTGTTTCCTCGTTCTTCAGACGATCGGAGTTCTGTTTATGGAGAATTTCCATCCTGAAGTGGACTCCCTAGTCTCACGGCACCCGCCCCAATCGGCATCAACGTGTGCTCTCAGAGAATAGGGTTCCACCTGAACCGAACGAGGGTGCCTTAGACCCATATTTACCGTCCCTGCGATATATCGAAGGATTCTTTTTAGATGACTAAAGTGTCGAAGAGTTGGATTGTCAACTTGTCGAACAAAGACAGGTACAGAAAATGAAACATCGGGCGAGTGCGCAGTGCTAAGTACAGCAGGCTGCCGATTAATGAGCGGTACTTCTTATGCACTGTAGTGTTTAGAGTATTTTCATTTTCGTACACAGGTAGTAAATCCGCATTTTTAACTAACGATGTTATCACTCCGTTGCATTTCTCCATTCCATAATCTTTCAAGATGGATTTTGTGTATCTAGTCTGGGTTAATGTGATGGCTTGTGAATGTTGGATTACATTCCAGCCGATAAATGATTTCAATGTCCTGAATAATTTGACGTCAAAATTATTTGCGAGATGATTCTTCAGGTGTATTAGCAGCTACGTAGAATTGCTTGCAAACGCCAGGTCATCGACAACACTCGCAATAATTATAAATTCTGTTTGTTCTCGGTAGAAGTACATTCAATGGTCGTAATTAGAGCTGCAAAACCCGATTGACCTCAGTGATTTGTGAAGCAAATAACCCTGTACTTCACCAGCTTGCTTTGTTCTATACAAATATTTGTTTAGCCGACACACATAACCGGGCATTTTCTCACACTGAGTAGAGTTGGTGGGCAGTTCCATGATTATTAGAATATCCAGATCGCCATGTAAGTATGCGTTTCCAATATCCGTCCCTTCGAGTAGTAGGTCTTGATTGGCTGCCGCGGATATTAGCATTCGGATAGAGTCATCGTAGGCAACGGGTGCGTAGACATTTAAAAGATCGTAATACACGTAAGCTAATTGTCGATCTCCTCAAAGGCAGCAACGAGCTTTCTCGATGAATTGTTTGCCTTCAGCATCCAAAGATTTCATACTGAATGCACACGTAAATCTTACAGGTTTCATTTGGTTAGTGCATTGAATATACGACCATGTTCCGCGTTTGACGAGTGCATTGAATTCGCGATCGATTGCTTTTCGTCAGCCTCGAAATTGGCAAGCCTCATTGAAATTTTGGGGAGTATTAGGGTCATTGCGCTTCCTTTTGACGCTGTGACATTGTAAATCGGCATTTAAGTGAGCTGATAGGAGAGCTTGTGTTAGCGTAGGTTGTGCATTTTCATTAATTGGATTGACTTCGTGAACGTTTTCAGCAATTCCTTTAAGTAGTGCGTCAATACCCGGGAATGGCTTTCCATCATATTTCCGGAAATCACTGCGTCGTACAATATGGAACGATGCTAGGTGAGAGATAAATATTTTGATAAGGCGAGTGCCGCTTTGCATCCCAACAGAATGGCCGAACAGTGAACGAGGTAAAGTTTCTTTTCTTTCACTCAGTCACTGTAGTAGATGAAAGCAAATCCAGGAAATCTAAATTCCTAAAAGTGATTTTTGATCGGTTCGAGTGCCATAGTCCCATTGTTTAATTGGTATTTTGCCATTGATGTGTCATTTTTAAAGGGAACAGGCCATCCTTAAGTGGAACTTCTGTAAGGATTAGTGTGGTGCCAAGTGAAATGAAGTAGCTTGCTCGGTGCTTACGAAGAGAATTTAAAACAATTTCAATTTCTTTAGATAATAGACCAACTGCGATGACATTGCAGGAGAGCTTTGGAGCATAATAGGCTTCGAATTTGATTCGGTTTCCAGTAGGCAATTCAACATGGCCTTTTCCAAAAATTGTAATACTGCCACTTGCTTCTTGTATAGGAGTGTTTTATAGAGTGGTATAGCTCAGGAAAGAAAACGACGATAAAAGAAATGATGCAAAGCTCCAGAGTCAATGAATGCGTAAGGTGATTTTTATTCAGAGATTTCTGCAATATTGCTGCGAAATTTGATTTTTGCCATGAATCCTTCGTAGTCAGGGTGGATAGGGCGTTGATTATTGGTGGTGCTTGCAACAAGATTCTGCACAGCTGATATAAGCCCACGTAGATCTTCTCTGTTCCTATTACTCAAATTTTGGCTTTGGTTCGAATTGTTATTGGAGTTGTTTCCTTGGGTATTCCAGCTTCCATGATTATTTGTGTTCTGATTGTTCTTGCGTTTGTCATCCGCAATTTTCTTCCGGCAAACACGTTTATAATGGCCTAATTTCCGACAATAATGGCAGTCTCCTTTCTTCTTGAAGTTGTGTTTAGGGAGATTATTTTGTATATTCATTTGTTGAGGTAGATTATTTCGATTCTCAAAACATGATACATTTGCCGACGGATTTCCTTTATTGGATCACTGTAGGTTGTGTGGATTGCGTTTTCTGTCTAGCTTGGCGAGAACAAGAGTCTCAAATTGCTCTATTTTCATTTCAGCTTTAGCACTCGAGACAGTTGAAACTACAGACAGAGATTCAGGAAGGGATCGAGTCAACATAGATTTATTCTGACGATTATAGATAGAAACATTGTACATGGCAAGTTAGACGATGAGACTGTTAAACTCAGTGAAATGATTGTCCCATTTCGCCCCTTCAACGTAAACGAGAGAGTCAAGTTTCACGCGAATGTTTTGAATGGCTTGTTCGTGACTCGCAGTGTAGGTTGATTCCAAGAAATTCTACTAGTCATATTCTGTCTTTTCATTGTCGTCACAGAATGCAATAGCACGGACTTGTATAGGTTCACTGAGCATAAAGATCTTTTTTCCTGTATCCACAGCATTGGCTTTCTCCCATGTACTGCGAGCGGTAGTATTGTTGGCAGATGGTTGAGGTTCAAGTCCAAGGAGGGATGGTTCATTGCCCATAAGATAGGCAAGGGTGTTTCGACGTCAGTTGATATAGTTTTTGCTACCTTGAAGTGGCTTCACCTTTAGCAGAGAATTGTTGTTATCCTCCATTGAATGTGGAGGATAGTAGAGCAGAAATTTGATGCGGTTGAAGATGTACCTGTACTCGTTTCTTAAAATTTTTCTTCTTATAGACCTTCTGAATGAACGCAATTCAAACTTGTAACGGAAGCAAAAGTAGGAAAATGTCAGTCAAGCGATTGCTCCACGTACAATATTTTGCGCTGTAACTAAACAAAGAATAGTTAGTAATGTTCTTATTTGCCCTTAGCATTTCTTAGCACACCGAAAATAGACGCGTGTAATTTTGGATGAATTGAATTGATATAAACCAAGGAATTCTTTGCAATGTTCCATAAAATTTGTCCGTCTGTTAAATGATCTTATTCATATCATTGTGAAATTTTGATGTATGCAGCCAAGCTGCTGCTTGTCGATTTCAATTGCTCTAGAACGTGGACCATAGGAAAGTATCATTCAGTCAAACTTGCAATTAGTGCATTCACCTTTACATGTATACATATATATGTACTTGGATATTCGGCATCATCAAAATGTGCATTTGTGTTTTGATAGTGATAGTAAATAATTCGCAATTATTACATGAACATAAAATGTCATTCTCAACAGCCATTCAATTTTTCTTCTGATAAGGTCAAATCTTTGAATTGTAGAATAAAATTATTGTATCTGGGTCTGAATATATGCGAGCACAGATGCGAAACAGCGTCCTATAAATAATATGGTATGCACATTCGTAATATTCTCCAAGTAGTAATTGAATTCCAATGGTAAAACAGATTTCCAAATCCAAATTCATTGAATGCCACTCAACGCATCCACTTGATTCAAAAACTGAATCAATTAATCCCGTTTTTGTATCGCTTTGTATCAAATTTTGATTCTGTTCGCGTCACAATAATATGATGATACATCACAAGTTCCAAGTACGACCACAATGACTAGATCCGATGGGAATAATGCTCTGGAAAATCGCAGAAATTCTGCGCGAGACAGAATTCCACGAAACGAATTAGAACTTCTTCGTCTGGGAATCCAGCACATGCGTTCCCATATCGTATCCTTAGATAGTTTTGCCCAGCGAGTCAGAAGACTTGAAGATGATTAAGATAATTAGTAAGATCTCGCGGATACGGCGCAGTACAATGCGAGTTCAATTATTGGCTTTATGTGTTTCGGGGCGCCGCGTACTTCAGGTGAAACTTTGCATCCACGCATTATTACCCGTGAATTAGCAGGACGATTAATTCGAAATGGATACAATTCATACCGTGCATCGAATGATATTAGTAATACTGAGTCATCGAGTGAAGAAAATCACAATGATAATGGTGTTCCGGAAGATGAGTCCCGATTCTTAGATATTGAAGCTGAGGTTGCTAACGATGATCACGATAACAGGACTAGCCGTGAAATTCGGACCAGGTCAATACCTTATGATATTAATGATATACCGGAAATTCGTGATAATAGAAATCAAGGTGATAATTGAGTTAGAAGAGACGATCACAAGAAAAGTATCAGCAGTGACAGTGATTTAAGCAGCAATACAGGTTTTTTGTGTAATAAAAAACAGCTGATGAAATGGAGAGCCCAGATAGGGATCGAAAAGCTCGAAAGAGAAATTATATTTTGACCGAAAATTGCGCGAGTAGTCTAAAAAATTCCGAAAAAAGTCGTCGTGATGGTGATGATGAAGGTGCGCAACGTCCTCGTTCTCGTGTTCGTTGAGTATTCTTTCGATATTTTGGCATGTAGTTTGGTCGTGGATCGTTAAACCATGATTCTACTATAACAAAATGTTGAGGTGTGTTCGGAGAAGCTATGTTCCTTGTTGAAACTAATTTGCCATTCGAATAACCAATGGCATTTCCTTAATAAACCAGATAATTTCTACTTTTGCTAGGTATCGAATAAAGTCATTGCATAGTGCATCTAAGATGCATGACATTACCAAAATGTATCGTTTCCGATATATATCCTCATAAGGATTAGACAGAGCACACTTCGTAGACTGTCATAGAGGCATTCGATTTCTACACGTTCCGACTGACACTGTAAACGCAGAACACCAAAACCAGTAAAAGTAGGGCATGTCATTCATGGAAGATAACAGCTGTTATGAAGGATAAGTTCAGCTTGCAATGTTCCAATTTCATCATGCATTTGTTACACTTTAACCTCACAACCCGTATGGCACATTTTGTTCTTCAGGCCTACGATATTGATTTGCATTGAAGGAACTAGCTCATCGGCATATGTCTCAACTGCAGTAGTTTCAAAGTCTAGACAAACTTATATGGATACAATTTACAGCTCAATCTCTATTTCTCTCACTCATTCATTTTTTTAACACACACACACACACACACACACAGACAAATGTTTCCAGAGGTAATGAATAACTTATTTCTTCATCAGTACTGCATCAGAGTTCTCCTCGGAAAAAGTTACTTGTCTACGAACGAAGCGAGAGTAAAAAAATTTTTGCTCGTCTACGAAACAGAATTAATGTGAATCATATGGAATAAAAAGAAAAATGAAACTTTCGAAATCAGACGGCTTATTACAGTATCGTTTCGTTGGCTGTTTGGGACTATTCTCAAATTATTGAATTTCTGCCCCAATCTTGAATCCAAGACAGCAGTTGTGTTATGAAAGTAGCTTTTTTACCCCGTTTGCTAATGAAATTATACTACAAGCTTTTAAATTCAAAATCAAAACACCTTTGTTGGCCTACATTTGTACAGGCATTCCGAAAAATATTTCTTAGCCTATCTTTCACGTCTTGATAGAACAGATAGGATTATCCACTTTTTACTTCTAAAAGATAAATCATCTATGAATCAATAGATAAATCCTGGGCAGCAATATACGCCAGTTTAGGTTTAATCTGTTCTCATCCGCGCAATTCCATGAATCTCGGTTGAAGTAAAGAAAAAATTTGAGACTCCAGATTAGATTGGTTCAACCTTTGCCTTCTTTGCGACAACCCGATACCAGCCGCAGTGAGCAACCTTTCAAAAACATAGGATGAAAGAAGTCGAAAACTAGTGTTCATGTGCTTGCTTACGCTTTCGATTTCAATATAGTTTCGAGTCTTCAAAGCCCATTGTGTAAATGCAAATTACATTCAATGGTAACTTCGATTTGGTTGTTTTGAACCATTGGTTTTGAAATAGCAATCGTTTCATAACGAGATAGTAAGCTAATGTTATCTCTCTGTAAGTTGACAATCGCATTTTCAAATTCACAATGAATGACAACGGAAGCGTTCACATTCAAACGTGCTGCTGTTTCTAGAAATCCGTCAAGGACAGAATCAGACAAGGTTCTAGCATCCCCTATCGCAGTGCGCTCGTCTTGCAGAGACTTATTAATCGATCCTTATTTATGCAGCATTAAAAATAATGAATCAATTCTCCTGTTTTCTCAATATGATAACAAAATATCATCAAGTTCGTAAGATTCTAACAACAGAAGAAATTCACAGCTTCGAATAACTTTAAATTATGGTAAATGTAGAAATTTATCGCTTAACGTTCTGTATTTGTGTTCGAATCGCAGTTAGTTTTCGAAGTTTCGTAGTTAACAACAAATCTTTGAGCTTCAACATGACTGCATTAATCTTAGAAATCAAAAATTCTTCTGATTTTAATAAATTGCACACATCGACTTAAAAGTAATGGCTGGAATAGCCTATAAAACGTAATACAGCCTTGTTTGAAATCGACTTATTTATGCTACAATTGTCTCCGTTGAGAAAGACAAAATTTTGCCTGTATTTGCTCCGATATCCAAGTACAAAAGATAAAAAATCATAGTGTTCTTGAGAATCTAGACGAGACTCATCATCTAATGGAGAAAAAATTTATAAACGAGTGCCGTAACCAATGTTAGTGTTCGATCAAACGAAAGCCAGTACCGCGATGTGATGTATTGATCCGAATGTCCATCCGTCAATTACCAACGCGATTTTGTAAATTAAATATTCCTGATCTTCTCATCGACATGTTTAGTAAGATGTTCGAGATATTTCCTGAATTTTTCCAGACAAGGAGGACTGTGCTGAAAATTTTTTCGAATGATTTTCTTTTCGACAAATTGAAGGCAGGAGACCATTCACTATAAGGTTCAACCACCCATTCAAGTTGCTTGGTTATGTAGTTGTAAAGTACTGTTCGATTTGCCCTTGAGTGAGAGCACCGTCGATAGGAAATGAATCAAGAAATGTCGTATGTGCTGCAGGCACATGTGAAATTACGTTCTGGTAGCTCGAGCCACTACGCTTCCGCCTTGTAGCGCAAATACACACGAAAACATTTGAACACGTCGATTTTCACGTAAAGAAAGACTCAACCAGGCGCTTTCTAGCAGCAGGTTGGATGAGCATATTGAACCAGCCGGTGGATTCCTCGTTTTTCGATGGGTAGCACATGCAAACAATCATGATTTCGATCTCCTAACGATCATTTACAAATGGTATCATCATAGAAAATTATTTTTTTCATTCTTTGATAAAAATGGATATATCGGATACACCGTCAGGTGACGGATATCCGTATTGATATCAAAAACATTTAAGATATATTCGTATCTGGCTTACTTTCTCGGCACGCCTGCATTGGTAAACAGATTTTATTGAGTAACTTCCAGTTCTCGTGAAAAAATTAATGAGACAGGCTTCGGCGAGGAAAATAATCTCTCACGGGTCCTTCAATAAGTCAATAACTTATATGAATGATTCTACTGTACTTGAATACAATAAATTTTGGGCAACCTCTCCTCATACAGCGAAATATCTAAACGATCTAGCCTGCAAATGGAAAAGTCACGTTTGGTGGAACTGCATCACTGTAGCGGTAACGTACTTTTCCGATGAAAACAGCACTTCTTATGGCAAACATGTCTTCAATGATCTCGCTTCATTGCGTCCACTTCTCACAGTTGTACATAAAATACGGAACCGTACTGCATATGAACCATAACGCGATGGTTTCGGACAAAACTTGAAGTTGCATCAGTATTGAAACGCTCACACTACAAGAAACTTCGTTAAGCACGAACACTGAAGGGCTAAATTCAATCAGAAGCCAGGAACAAACGTAAATCTATGGAGGAGAATCAATGCTTTACCAAGGGTTGTCTCAAAAGGATTTCAACCGGCTTTATAATACATATTTCTGTATTAAATAAGTGTATTTCCAGATGACATCTCAAGTTTGTATCCTGTAAATCTGTGCCAGCCAGTCGACAAAACGCCATTTGAAAATTTTTGGAAAAAAAGAGCTGTGGCAAGACAAAATTTGATTCTATCTATATGTCATTAGGACATAGAACCCTTTGTGCTCAACTCAATTTTCCTGTAACTATGCAAACACAGATACGAAATTAAGGAGAATATTGACAGAAAAACTTGAAAAAAGTAAAAGAAAAAGTAAAAGCTTGACCATCAAGGTGAAAGAATGTACAGGGTGACACCGAAAAAGATCGCTATTAGGAATTGTAATTTGACTGCAATACAATGTCAATTCAGAATCTCTAGCACTTGTCAACCTTATCCCTTGTTATGCTATTTATGATGTGAGCTATGAGCTTCAGTTTCTAGGAGTCGAAGATCTTTGTAAGCATGTCCGCCACATTTTCAGGATTTGCGAATGGTGCAAAGCAGTGAACCGTTCAGTGAGAGCATTTTTGATCAAAGAGAGTTTCAGTTTGCCATGTTTGGCCGTAAAAGAGGCTTTCATGCCATTGGTCGCGCTTACGCAGCAGATACCTCGATATCCACTAAAGATTTCCATCGAATAATTCCGAAATCCTTTTGGGCATCTAGTATACTTTCTTCATGCAATCCTTGATTTTTTGCATATTCAGGATCTGTCAGTTACGTATTATTTTTATGTCAAGTTGAGATGATTAGATTTTTTGAGGATGGTATTGAGACAGAAGTTACATTTCCTATTCGATCATTTCTCGGTAAAGAGTTTATGTATCCTACTTGGTTGAGGTCGATGCCATCAGATTAGATTATATCCTACACACAATAAAAGAGTGAATTTCCATTGTACCGTGGTTGCTTGAAGGTTTTGCTTTAGTTGTTCAGTATTCCACTGGCTCTGGATAGTGCAAAAATTAATGAATTATAGCATAGAACCAAATTGTTTTCGAACTAGGTACAAAGAATAATATAGTGAATGTAACGTCAGGTTTTAAATAAAATGCATTCTAACACGAAAGATACGACACGATGAATTCGTTGCGTAAGCTGATCTTTGTTGGAAAAGGTGAGCTCGCCGTAGCTGGAACAAAAAAGCGCAAATATAAGCTTCAAAATTCTAAATTCATCCTATCTGATAAATCTATTTCTCAGCTTGAGATAAATATTCGCCATAACAAACTATACTTAGGACAGACAAACACACATTTGGGCCTTTTGCTCGCTAACGGAGCGTTCTACAGAAAACGGCGAAAAGGGATCATTAAATCAGCAAAATTGTGTACAAAAATGATGGATTCGGAGTCTTGATTGAATTTGTCATGGTCAGTGTTCTAAAACGTCTCTAGACTACTTGTGATGATTGTTGTTCAGATTCTATTTATGTATGTAGACTTTTTGCTACTTTTTTGGAGATAGAGGAACGGTTGTTTTACAGTCTTTGAATATTACATGAAGATTATATTGGTAGCCGTATGGGCCGAGACTGGAGGCTATCAAACTATGTTGGGCATACTTTCCGTGTCGAATGTTTTCTACTGTTCCAGAACGACGTTGTTCGTCAAATGTCTCTATCATCTTATCTTCTAGAGACTTGGCGATAGGACGACCCTCAGCCTTTTACATTTAAGTGATTTGATAAGGACATCGAATGGTATGCTGTGTATATGCGGTCATTCCATTTGAAGCTCATGGATCTGCAGCCTTCAATGCGTTTGTAGAGCCGAGAAACAGTCTTTGCCCATTCCATACAATTCCTTGAAAGTTTTGAAGCTTATGAAGGCGTAGCACGAGGCGGAACATATGATAGCGGCCACAAATGTCACAGTAAGAAATAACAATGCTAGTGAAAAGTTTCGAAGGATAATTCCGAATTGATTGTACGAGGCTATTCTATAACCTGTTGAAGCCTTTCGATTCATCAGCTAGTACTGGCTTTTACAAGACAATAATATTCTTTCACATTCGGAGAATTGTATGGATACGAAAAATATTCAAAATTCATATCTAACAGGAAATGAAACAGGTTTGACGACTGCAAATTTGTTTCGTTGAGTTAACTTTTCCCCGCAGCAAGACAGAAAGCTCTATTTGGCAAATATCTCGCTTTACATCTATCAAGATTGTTTATACATGTTTTGTGCTTCGGCACAGCTTGAGTTGTGTCATCCGGTTTTCTTTTTGGTTGGACTTTCTCTAAGCCATGCCTTTTCATGTATATTCTGGGCTCAGAAACAATTGTGTAAGAGCTTCTCCTTGAATTTAATGTTCGATCGTCTTGCAATTAATATTTCAAAACAAAAGTCTCTAAAATTTACTACTGACACTCGAAGACTAGCTGTTTAACGTATTCCACTTCTTGTATAACACTGAATACTACTGAACGCAACCTGTCGTTATAATTTGATTTCACATGTTTATCCAGCCCTTAATTTTTTCCTGCCTGCCTCTGAAATTATTCGTAGTTCACCTGTGAAATAATGCGTGATGGGCATTTATATTTAGTGCTTTCTAGTAATTCCCCAGCTTTAAGCAATTTTTGAATACATAGCAAACAGGTTCTATCGGGAATAACACTACAGAAGTCTTGTTCGGATGACCGACGGCCTGATTACAGATTGAAAATGTTCAATGGAAAAATGCCTTGATACTGTTATTTGCGAACGGTTACCGGTACGAAAAGGGCAAGTAAGCCCAAGAATAGTCAAGCTACTGCATTTTCTTGCCCTCAACCGACATCAACTGATTTTACCGAGCGATTCCAAATGCGAGCTGCATGCTCGAACGGCACTACATAATCTAATGCACTGGCAACAAAACAATTACGCAAGAATGTGTAAGTAGCGCAATACGAAAATAAGGGCCATATAGAGAAAAAAATTTCCTTATAGCCAATTAAAAAGCTATGGTTTTAATCTGAATGAGACCTATAAATTAAATTGGATGGGAATTTGACAAAATAATAACCAAGTTGGCCGCATCAACTCGGAATTCAGTCGAATATCACTCACGGGAAATTTTACAACGGGTGTGCTCTGGTAGCAAATCATCATTTTCAAATTCGTGCCTTCTTCAGATGTGATTTCGGTCACATCGGAAACTTGCGTAAAAGATGTAGGCCAATCTTTATCATGCTATCTACTGAATCATTTGAGTCTTACAAAGCCGTGCAAAATTAATAATAGATAAGTACACGAAGAAATAAATTACGATTATTTTGCGCAGACTGCCTGTACTGGCATCACACCTGCTCATTTGGAAGATTATTTGAAGTTGAACAAACGAAAAACAGAAAACCTCATTCACTTCGGAGTACAAAATACATTCCGGAAATTTAGGCGTGATTATTGGGTGATTTGAGTATAGTTTCGAAAAAACAACTAATAAGTGAAGCGAAGTGCCAACATGTATGATTCATGACTCTTTCACACTAAAATTCTAACCCATGAATTCCAGCAATTCATTTCCAAACCAGCTACATGAAAACTCCGGGGAGAAAGCATCATAATTTCTTAGAACGTTTGGAGCCAATGAATAAATTGCAAAAATACCTTTAATCCCAGTTCCACAAGCGTCTGGTACATTGAGAACTGTTCCGCACACTTCAAAAAAATGTAAGAACGTTAAACCTTGATCCATTGCATCATCTATTTTTATCTCATGCAACCTGCTGTAGCGTAGCCCATCCTTCATTCAGCACTGTAATCAATTTTGCCACTCGATATGGCTCCACAACCTAGCATTGTCGCGCGAAATTAATTTACTATCAATATAATCCCAATGTGGAGAATACATATTTTCTATCTACTACTCTCGGTACTAATATGGATTTCAGAGAGGGTAAGAAATTCAAGTCCAATAAGGTAGCATCGAAACTCTCCAAGTAGCAAAATCGTTTTGTAAACGTAAACGGCTCTCCGACTCGGTATCTTAGAATTTTTCTATGTCTATACCGAAAAGATAGTTCGTGCTGACACAAA
>JAAUYH010002616.1_pt1 | contig 14963 bp, 12 predicted proteins | sample 7278061 | NCBI WGS metagenome assembly JAAUYH01 (sample SAMN14350203, study PRJNA611818) | marine sediment metagenome | isolation source: surface marine sediment (0.6m) | place: French Polynesia: Moorea | collected 2018-08
TTATGTAATGGGTAACATGTTTGAATCCTGCTTCTCGGCAAAATACTTTTCGATATTGTTTGAGGAACTTTGCTACTGTTTTTGGAATACCAACTAGAGGAAGCATTTTTATTAAGCGATATCTCTTTTCTCAGTTTCCCACTTTTCCTCTCACTTGAATAGTCGTGACAAATTCTTGATTTTACTTTAGGCGATCGCCATAACCTTCCAAGTCGTGTAAAATAACCAAGTAGCCCAAATCTGTAACTTAATCCCGTTAATTGAACCAGTCCATAAATAACTCAAACCAAGTAATCTTTTAACTAGATTAAAAGCTTGTTCGATACGCCATCTTGTTCGATACAAATCGGCAGCGACACAGCAAGTGCCAGTAGAAAGCTCCAAAAGTCTCGCCAACAAGCTTCAGATTCTCATAGGAAAGCAGAATACACATTTATAATTTCAGATTGCAATTGCGGATAAAAAAATAACCTTAACTTCCAACTTAGAAGTAATGAAAGCCCAGGTTATATCAATTGAGGTCTAGAAATATATCTCTATTGTAAATCGTCACTTGGTATGAGGGAGTTCTTGATTAAGAAATTAAACTTATTTATTGGGTTTGTTCAAACCATAACTGATGGTATCTTCTTTATAATCTAAGGGTTCGACGTGAATTAAAACCCTGACGTTACCAAATTTTTTAGCTAAATTCTCTTCTATTTCTTCGGTAACAGTATGGGCAATGTTGATATTGTAGGTATTGACAACTAAATGCATTTCAATAAACACTTGTCTGCCTAACATGCCACGAGAAGCAATATCATGACAGTTAATTACCCCTGGAACTTCCATGACAATACTATGAATTTCTTCAGGAGCGATCGCCATTTCATCTACTAGCCAAGGTAAATTTTCATTGATAACTTGCCAACCACTATAAAAAACCAATAGCGCAACGGGAAAAGCTAAAATTACATCTAACCACTGTAGTTGAGGTAAATTAAGGTTTTCTGCTTGCCAAACTCCTACTAACCCGGCAATCACAATTACCGTTACCCAAATATCGCTAGTAGTATGCTTAGCATCAGCAATTAAAATAGGACTATTGATTCTTTTGCCTACTTTACGCTCATAAGTAGCAACAAAAATATTTAAGGCTAAAACAATCATCAACAGCCATAATTCTGCTGAAGACACTTTAACTACAGCATTATTACCACCTCCCAAAATTCTGGCTAGCGCACCCTGAATAATTTCAAAACAAGCAATACCTAAAAAAGCTGCAATTCCCAAGGCACTAACTGCTTCATATTTCAGATGTCCGTAGGGGTGTTCTCGATCGGGCTCGGGAGAAGAGAAACGATTAGCAACTAAACCTAAAATATTATTTAGGCTATCTGTAACGCTATGTAAAGCATCGGCTTGTAAGCTAAGTGAGCTAGTTGCCAAACCTACAGTAGCTTTTAATGCCATTACAAACAGATTCAGCAATAAAGTAAGCCACAATACTTTACGAACTTGGCGACGATTATCTTGCATTGTTAGGATGAGAGACAATTTAAGACCAGCATCATTGTTTAATCATAATCTGAAAATAATTAAATAGACTTGTGCGAAAAATAAAAGTGAGGTCTTGGAGCTGCTCATTGCTGAGAATCTTCCCTTGCTTAAAGTCTTCAACTATCGATCTCACTTCGAGTACGCTACGTTGACAAGACCTGCAATCTACAACTGTTTTATCTGCCGAAAACCGAGATAGGATGTATGTTTATTTATATATATTTTGAAGACTAATATGAGCCATTTCTCTCAACTCCAAAACCAGTTTAAAATTAAAGCCAAAAAGGCTGTCAAAAAGGCAACAAAACTAATTCCCAACCGTTCTGCTTTTTCTGGAGGAAATATGTCTGCTCATGACCGTGTTGTTTTCGATCTTAAAGGTTATATTATCAAACCAGCCGTACTTAGCCAGAATGAAATAGAGGTCATCAAAGAATTTACTCTACGCCAAAAGAACGACCCAGAATCACTACCACCCCATCAACGCTCTTTGCCTGGAGGACCATTTGCTCAACTAATCGATCATCCTGCGGTTATGGAGGTGCTGTTAAATGTCATCGATCCAGAGCCTGCCAAAATTCGCTTGGAGAATGTCTTTCTCAACTATCGTGAAATGGGAGAGGGAGAATGGAAACCTCATGCTGGCGGACGCACGACTAATCCTAACTACGCTTATAACTTTCATGATGGACGAATCTATGCAGGGATGACAAGAGTAGTTTGGGAATTAACTGAGGTTTTAGAAAATAAAGGCGGAACTTGTTTCATTCCAGGCAGTCACAAAGCCAATTACAATATACGCACTAACCCAATTGCTAGTATCGATCGCCGCAATTCGGGACTGTGGGAAAGCTATAGTTGTCCCCCTGGCTCTTTGATTATTTTTTCCGAAGCAGTACGTCATTCTGCTGACTTCTGGCAAAATCCTCAATCACCCCGCATGGCAATTTTCTGTGCCTATAACCATATAAATGTGCGTCACCATAAGCCTGATATCGACCCTGTGATTATTGAGCAACTAGAACCCAGACATCAACGTTTCTTTCGTGATGTGTATCATCCTCAATTTGAATAATTACCGTTTAATCAAGACAATACCAATTTAGATAATCTGTAATTTAGATAATCTGTATAGAGCAAGCAGTTTTCCCACTCTGGGAATCTCTTTCGACCCCGCAGCCACAATCTCGGCGATTAATCAAACACTTTCATCCTCAAACTTATAGCCAACGCCGACAACAGTTTTAATAAAAGTTGGGTTAGCAGTATCTGGCTCAATTTTTTTCCGCAAACGCCTGATATGAGTATCGACAACTCGTTCATCACCAAAAAAATCATTACCCCACAATTTATCGATCAGTTGACTGCGACTCCAAACTCGACCAGGATAACTGACAAAAGTAGCCAGCAAATTAAACTCTAAAGTAGTTAAATCTAGATTTTCACCAGAATTATTATCTAATTGACGGCTGGCAACATGTTGGTCTAAATTGACCGTAAAATGTTTGGTACGATAAATTTGAGCTGGTTCCTGAATGCCATGACGTAAACTACGACGCAACAAGGCTCTAACTCTGGCAACTAATTCTCTGGGACTAAAAGGTTTAACTAAATAGTCATCTGCCCCTGTAGAAAGACCAATTACACGGTCTATTTCTTCGCCTCTAGCAGTCAACATCAAAATATAAGGGTCTTTATTATAAGGTTGTTGACGAATTCGAGTGCAGACTTCCAAACCATCTAAGCCAGGAAGCATTAAATCGAGAATTACTAAGTCTGGTTGTTGCTGCTGGAATAATTCCAAAGCAGTAATTCCATCATGAGCAATGCTACAAGTAAAGGCTTCTCTGGTTAAAGTTTGTTCGATTAGTTGAGCGATTTCTCGTTCATCCTCCACAATCAAAATTTCCATAATATCAAGATAAAAATCAAAGTTACTAAATGTAGGATTTAGCTATTTTTTTGGGCAAACTAAACCAGAACACAAGTAAAATTATTTTCTTATTTTTTTGGGCTAGATAGTTAAATTTTTACAGCTAACTTATATTGAGTTATGAAATTATCATTATTTCGCAGTTTACGTTTCCAAATACCTCTTTGGGTTTTGATTGGAGTCGTCCCCACAATGCTATTAGCAATGGGTTATGCTAGTTCTCACGCTACCAAAATTATCCGTGAAGATACTCAAGAAAAGCTAGCTTTAAGGGCTAAAGGTTTACGAGATAGTGTATCTCAATGGAATGAGATGAATATCTCAGCTTTGCAAAATTTGAGCAAGCAGCCCGATATGGTTAGTCTTGATGGCAAGTTGCAAAAGCCTTTATTAGAGAAAATGGTTGAAACTTATGAGCATCTTTACTTAGCTCATACTACCGATCTTAATGGGATAAATATTGCTCGTAGCGACAATAAACCAGCTAAAAATTATGCAGAGCGTCTTTATTTCCAAGGAGCAAAAGCTGGTAAGGAAATTACCTATCAAACCCTAATTGGCAAAACTAGTAAAAAACCCTCACTGTGTTTATCTAGTCCAATTCGCCAACAAACAACAATATCGGCAGTCGCTGTTACTTGTAATGTTCTCGATGAAATAGTCCAACAGGTAGGCTCAGTTAAGATTGGTCAAACTGGTTACGCGCTGATTGTAGACGATATGGGTCGTATTTTGGCACATCCTGATGCTACCTTGACTTCTGGAGATAAGTTAGTTGATTTTAAGGAATATCCTCCAGTTAAACATCTAATGGCAGGCAACAATGGCTATTTTACTTTTACTGACGATCGCGGTACAGAATGGGTAGCACACGGCAATCGCCTAGATAATGGTTGGGGTGTAGTTATTCTGCAACAAAGAGCAGAAGCTTTTATGGCAGTGAAACAGTTTCAGCAAACGGCGATCGCTCTTACTGTCTTATTAACAGTTGCTATATCGATTTTGACTTGGTTAATTGCTAGTTATTTAATCAAGCCAATTAAAGAATTAACCGATGCCTCGATTGAATTATCTGAAGGTAAGTTAGAACGAACTGTAGATAGCAAACGTCAAGATGAATTAGGTATTTTAGCTAGTTCCTTTAACACCATGGCACGGCAGTTACAAGAATCTTTTACTGCTGTTAGCGTCCGTACCTCTGAACTAGATGGTCTCTTAGCAGCCCAAAAGCAATCTGAACAAGAACAAAGAGTTGCTAAAGAAAAATTACAGCAGCAAGTAAGTACCTTAAAGCGGCAGTTACAAGCTGTCAATCAAGGGGATTTAACTGTTCGGGCGACAGTAACCAACGATGAAATTGGTCAAGTAGCTAGTTCTTACAATGCCATGATTGAAAATTTAGGTCAGATTGTGAATCGAGTTCAAGATGCCACTCAATCAGTAGCAACCACAACTAGTAGCAATCAGATGGCAATCCATAAGCTATCTCAAGGGGCTAAAGATCAGAAAACGGAAATCACTGCCATCTTAGAGCGGATGCAAGCAATGACTAAATCAATCCAGGCAGTTGTCGATGATGCCGAACAAGCTGATAATAGCATTAAACAAGCTGCCACTAAAGTTAAAGCGGGGGATGCTGCCATTGACCAAACAATAAAACGGATTACGACTTTGGGTAAAAATGCAGCAGAAACTACCGAACAAGTCAAGCGTTTGGGTAAAGCTTCCCGTAAAATTGGTAAAGCTATTAGCTTAATTCGTAAAATCGCTCTCCAAACCAATGTGCTAGCGGTAAACGCTTCCATTGAGGCAGCTCGTGCTGGAGATGAAGGTCTAGGCTTTACTGTAGTAGCCGATGAAGTTCAATCTTTGGCAACTCAATCGGCACAAGCTGCTACAGATATCGAACAATTAGTAGCTGAAATTCAATTTGAAACCAATAAAGTAGTCAAAGCCATGGAAGCTAGTACCAAAGAGGTACTCATTGGTAGTCAATCTGTAGCTGAGGTGCGTAATTCTCTCGAACAGGTGGCAAATGCTAGCTTGGAAGTAGATCATTTGATTGCCACGGTGTCATCTGTGGTTGTCGAACAATCTCAAACTAGCGAAAATTTAACTACAACTATACAAGAAATTGCGGCGATCGCTTCAGAAAACTTTACTTCTGCTACTGAATTTGCCGATTTTTTCCAAGAATTATTAACTGTCACCCAGCAGTTACAAACTAGTGTTAGTGGATTTAAAGTTTAGGAAAAGCTAACAGCTAAAAGCTGATAGCTGATAGCTTTTAATTTTCTAGTTTAAACAGGAGATAACTGATTTAGTAGGGCACGGGTTTTTGGTGTTTCTAGGCGTGCGCCCAAGCTAGTGACTAGGGTTGCCGAAGCTAATGAGCCTAAGCGTCCTGCTTCGCCATAGGTCATACCATTGGTAATGCCGTACAAGAAAGCTCCTGCATACATATCTCCAGCACCTACAGTATCGATCGCTTTGACGGGGAATGGCTCAATCTCAATTAATTTTTCGCCGTCGAAGACGATTGAACCTTTGGGTCCCCTAGTGATCGCAAATCTTTGAGCCAGAGTTTTAAGGTGAGAAATCGCTACATTCAAATCCTCAGTCTCGGCTATTGCCAAGGCTTCACTTTCATTAGCAAAGAGCAAATCTATACCCGAACCAATAATCTCTAATAAGCCTGGTTTAAAGAATTTAACCATATTCAGATCTGCTAGGGTAAATGCCACTTTTTTACCTGCTGCTTGAGCGATTTCTCTAGCTTTAATCGCCGCTTGTTTGCTATGGTCGCCAGTCACTAGATAACCTTCAATATAGGTATACTGAGAATTTTCAATCGCTTCAGGGACGAGTTCTGCTTCGGTAAAGTTACCTGAAATGCCCAAAAATGTATTCATCGTGCGATCGGCATCGGGGGTAACAAACACCAAACATTTACCCGTAACACCTGATTCTGGTTCGTGATGTTCTAAGTTCGTCGCCACACCGCAGTCGAGTAAATCTTGAGAATAAAATTTTCCTGGTTCATCATCAGCAACTTTACAAGAGTAAAAAGCTTTACCTCCAAATTGACTGATAGCAATAAGAGTATTAGCTGCCGAACCTCCACAGGAACGCTTCTGATGATTACCATTTAACTGATACATAATTTTGTTTTGACTTTCTTCATCTAGTAAAGTCATCACACCCTTATCGATTCCCAAGTTTTGGAGAACCTCTGGTGACACCTCAAATTCAATATCTAATAAGGCATTACCCAAACCATATACATCGTATTTTGTCATAAATTACCTCAGAGAAATTGTTTAATATTTAATTTGCTTTATCACCGATCGCAGTAGGTTACAGAGATTGCCTAGAGATTTTCTTGAGGACTAGTGAATCCTGGGAAATAGGCATTCTGCTTTTTGTCTACGGATGACTTCGCCAATTGTCAGATGATTGACTTTATGCAAGATACCATCATTAGCTGCAATTTTATGTGTAAACCTGGAATAGATTCTCGAGAGCCCTTAAGCAAATAATGATAATTTAACTCCGAGTGACTTTTACAAACGGTAAAAAAAAATACCCTACTCCAACTTTTGGAGTAGGGTAAAATGCGAACGATAAGTTTTATACTTAAGCTTCGCCCTCAATATAGATAAATAAAAGAGCCATAGAAACTGCGGCACCAACAATACCAACTAAAGGAACCATAGCCACAGGAAGCCAAGAAGCTGCGTAGTCTCCAATCATATTTAAAAATTTCCTATTTTACATAAGACGTTGTCAACATGGATATTACTGCGAACCCTATGCCGATTTGATTAGATATAAAGATTCTTAACAAAAAGCGAACTAAAACCAAGATAGGGTAAGACTATTTAATGAATGCGTAAAGTACATTTAAGGAGAAATCAAAATTTATGGACGCATACGAAGCAATTACTCCTCCTGGAGATTCCCAAATTGGCAATTTAGCCACTCCTCTCAATTCTTCAGATTTTAGCACCAGTCTGATTCGTAATTTACCAGCTTATCGCGATGGTCTATCACCCTTTCGTCGTGGTTTAGAAGTTGGCATGGCTCACGGATATCTTCTGTATGGACCATTTTTGGTCTTAGGTCCATTACGTAACACCGACAGTGCTGATATTGCTGCTTTACTAGCTTCAGTTGGCTTAGTTGCCATTTTAACTCTATGTTTGTCTCTCTATGCTAGTGCTATGGGAGGAAAGCCAGTATCAACAGTAACTACCCCAAACGTTCCCCAAGATTTTGCTACTAAAGAAGGTTGGAGCGAATTTGCTAGCGGCTTCTTTATTGGTGGTGCAGGAGGAGCATTTTTTGCTTACTTTTTACTATCTACAGCCTACATTAGCGATATCAAAGAATTAATACTTGGTTTATAATCCAGTTTTAATTTTTCTTGTCATCAAAACAGTAAAAAACTTTTAGCTAAAGATTTATTTATTTCAGCCCAGAGATATTTCTCTCTGGGTTTTACTTTTAAAAAAATAGTAATTATGCCTAAATCTCAGGAATATCAATACCCAATTTTAAAGCGGGGTTATTTTCCCAACGATCTGCCACATGGGCATAGATACAAGTAGTACGGGGATCGCTATGCCCTAGCAAATCTTGTACCTGACGTAAATCAGCCCCAGAATGGAGAGCGAGTGTACCAGCAGTATGTCGCAAACTGTGGGCAGAAATAGTTCTACCAGGAGTATATTTTAAAGATGCTTGTAATAGATAAGTATCAACAATAGTCCTAATACCACGACGAGAGATTCTCTTACCCCGCGAGCGATTGCCTACCCCAGTAAATAGTGGTCTAGCTGGTTTTAATACTTCGCCGCTAGTTTCCCGTAAATGGAGATAGTTAACCAAAAGATTGGCTATATCGGGAGTGAGGGGAACAACTCGAATACTCCTTTTACCTTCGACTCGTACTCCCAAATTTTTTCCTTGTCTAACTAAATTAGCGATATTAGCTCGATGTAATTCAATAGTCCGAGTACCTTCTAATGCCATAATTGCCAACAAAGCTTTATCCCTGGCAGATTTAAGACTGCCATCATTGGGTATGCTGCGGAGTAAGGTTTCTACTTCTACTTTTTCTAAATAGGTAATTTTTTCAGCAGGATCGTATTTGGCTCTTGGTGGTTTGACTCCCGAGGCTGGGTTAAGGGGAATTAGTCCCTTATCTACCGCTGCTTGATAAAAGCGTCTGACTACCGCTAGTTTCAAAGCAATAGTAGCAGGTTTATATTGTTTTTTTTCAATCATCCAGCGACGATATTTTTTGATTTCGTCTTTAGTTACTGTAGCGGGATTGATTTGACTGCGATCGCACCAATCAAGAAATTGCTGTAGCTGACGACTGTAAGTTTTTAAGGTATCAGCCGCCGCATCTCCTGCGCTGACATCAATATCAAGAAACTCAGCAAAAACTACTAGCAAACTATTAGTAGTAACAGGAGTAATTTCTGATGGCTTAGTAGTAGCTAGCATAAATAGTTTTAGGCTCAGTTAGCATCACTATAGTAGCTAAAAAAGCTATTAGCTATGAGTTTTTTTAGAAGAGTTCACGGTAGCAAAGGACTGATAAAAAAAGAAAAAGGAGGCAATTGCCTCCTAGTTTAGCTCTTAACTTAGAGATTCGAGATAATCTCTAATTAAATTTCTGCGTTTGGGTTGACGTAGTTTTTGTAAAGCCTTAGCCTCAATTTGCCGCACTCTTTCGCGGGATAGTTCTAGGCAACGACCAATTTCTGCGAGGGAAAATGGTTTTTCGCCGCCAAAACCAAAACGCATTTGGATTACTTCTCGTTCGCGGCTAGTTAATTCCGAAAGTAAATAGTGCAAGTCTTTTTGTAAAGATTCTCGCATTAAAGTTTCTTCAGGAGAAGCACTTTCTGTTTCGAGTAAATCTCCTAATTCGGTATCTTTTTCTTTACCAACTTTGATTTCTAGCGACACAGAACGAGGTACTCGCAACAAAACTTCACGAATTTGCTCTGCTGTCATATCTAGCTCTTTGGCAATATCCTCAATTCTGGGAGTGCGTCCTTTTTCTTGAGAAATTTTGCGCTGGGCTTTTTTAATTTTGTTGAGCTTTTCGGTGATGTGAACGGGAAGGCGAATTGTCCGACTTTGGGTGGCGATCGCTCTGGTAATACCCTGACGAATCCACCAGTAAGCATAGGTACTAAAACGATATCCTTTAGTGGGGTCGAATTTTTCTACGGCTCTTTCTAAGCCTAAAGTTCCTTCTTGAATCAGATCCAGCAGTTCTAAACCACGATTTTGATATTTCTTGGCTACTGAGACTACTAAGCGTAAATTCGCCTTGATCATGTGTTCTTTGGCGTGAATGCCACTTTTTTGGATTTTTTCCAATTCTTTGAGATCACAGCCAATAATTTCTGCCCAACGTTTTTTACCTCTAGATAATGCTTCTTTTAAGTCAGGAATTTCTCTGCCTACTGCCTTAGACCATCTTCTCATAGAAGGACGATGGCTGAGTTGAGATGCTAGGCGATCGTGGACATCAATTAATTCCACTAGTTCCTCTATAGTCTTGTCTCCATTCTTGGCAGCTTTGTTGCGTTGCTCTAAAATATTGATATGACGTTGAACTTTTTGAGCTTCGGCTACTTCTTCGTCTCTTTCTAATAAGGGAACTCTACCTATTTCCTGTAGATATAGTCTAACTAAGTCTGTAGTAGTGCGACTTCCTCTTCTGCCAGATTTATCTGGATCGAGATTATCTAGGTCAAGTTCAACTAAGTCCTCGGCAAACTTATTTGAACTTTCACTATTATCTACTTCAATCTCCAACGCAGGCTGGGCTGAAAACTCTCCTTCGGTCTCAACATACAAAGAACTAGCAAGCATAACGATCTCTCAATGACGACTCCAGTGAAAAGCAAGTTTAAATCGCTCCTCTGTGAATAGATTGCCCAAGTTGGGGGAGAAAATGAACATTAATTGCAGTTTTTTTCCAGTTTTTTCTCAATGTTCACCAACGGTCACGTGCTGTCTCCGTCGTGTCTTGGCGAGCATTCCCTTGCGTCTTACGGAGTGGCTGTCTTTTGAGGTTTCCTCAAAAGTTTATACGCCACGTCCGACGCGGGGTCTCGCCGCTTTTACGGCGGAGTAATCTGTGACTGCTTTAACCCTTTCTCAGTAATTTAAAGTTGGCTGATTGTTAATTAAATTACACAAACTTTCTGAGGTAGCTACTATATTGCTTTCTGGTGTGAGGAAGAGATTAAGTTGTTGATTGTTCCTCAAAGGCTCGATTTTGTTACTTATCTTTACAAAACAGGGTGTTTAAAAAAAATAAATTGAATTAATTCATAACCCAGGAATTGGATATAGAGAGGTTTACAGGAGAAAATTACTTTAACGAAGGAGATTAGGTGCTGTCAGCTAAGATTGTTAAATTAAAATAAAAAATTCAAGTTTAAAACCACCTAAAATCTGATAAATCAAAGTTGATTAGTAGTGGTATTTATGGATATTTTTGTGTATAAATAATCACCTATTAACTGTTGATGACAAGTTAAACAAAAGTCTTATTTCCCAGCTATCTGTAATATCAATAATTAAGTAGATAGAAGGTGAGCGAGAATTAACTGGAAAACGTCTGTGGCTGCAATTTTTTCGCTGTTTAAGAGATTTTTGGCTTGGGTAATCAATAAGGGCGATCGCTCTAGAGAAGTAGTAATATGACCATGAGAACCTTTGACTAAGTTAGCATCTAAAGGAATTACCTCCATTAAATAGCGGCAACCCAGTTTCTTTTTGAGTAAGGTAGCGGCGATTTTCAGCTTTGGTAGCTGGAGTTGGGGGTCTACAAACAATTCTACAGGATCGAAACCAGGTTTGCGGTGAATATCAACGGTGCGGGCAAAATCTGGGGCGTGAGAGTCGTCTAACCAGTAGTAGTAGGTAAACCAAGAATCAGAATCGGCGATCGCCTGGGAATTAAAAGGGGCGACTAAATCCCAAAGTTGGGGACTAACAGAGCGTTGAGCCGCTAGCCTTTCTCGGGCATAATCGAGCAACATCTGAGCTAGTTGGGGATTATTACGAGACTTTAAGCCATAAACAGAATCTAGGGGAGTACCGACAAAAAAAGCTTTGAGAATCATCTGATTCCAGGCTAAATCGTCTAAATACTGGGCAGGATAAGGATTGTGTAAGGCTACTGCCTGAAAAACCGCAGTCATATTGGTGCGAACCCCTTCTGCTGCTCTGAGTTTGAATTTTTCAGGATAGGGTAGTAAAGGCAAACTTTGATACAGAGCGATCGCTTCTTGTAAATCCGCAGTGGCAAAGATTTTGTCTGGTGACAAATTTAAATCTTGTTTTTCGAGCTGGCGGGATATAGAACTAAAAGCGATAAATAAGGTTCGGGGGGCAGAATTTTGTCTAATTTTTGCTATTTGCTGATTTAGCCAGGCAAAACTTTCAGGTGCAATACGTTTCGCCAGCCAATCAGACAATAAAACTGCAATTTCCTGAGTTTTATTCTTAGCTAACATGATCAAGTAGTTAAAAACTATGAATTTATTAGTACAAATTAAACATAGTTGTATTTTTACGCAATCAGGTAAATTTCAGATGTTTTTTAAGCAACAATTATAAAGTTAGTATAAGCTGAGTGTTATGATACCTAATTTGATACTGAAAAGATAATAATTTAACTAGCTAGATAATAGTTAACAATTTAAGCTGAACTGTAACAACTATATGTTTTGCTCAAAGAAGGATAAACCTAATCTAACTACATTTCCCTATAAACAAAACTCTACAATTATTAAAAATGTTTGACAAAAAGGTTTATTTAGGTTAGGGTAAAATCCACTGAATTTTTAATTTATTCTGCACAATTAGCTTCCTTAACCTTCCAAAATTAATTGTTTGGGTATTTATCTATAACAGTTAAAAGTGAAAAAAAGATTTAAAGTTTATTTCGAGCGGCGTTAGCTAGATAGTAAATACTAAAAAAGTAGATAAAGTCGATGAAAATACAAAATTTTACTACATTAGAAGAATTATTTACTGAATTGATTAATAATGAAGAAACCTATGGTTTGGATTCTAAGCTAGCTGTCCAACTTCAAGGGCAAATTGAAGAAGCTTTTGGGTTACTTAGTGATGTCGTAGATGAACTTCAGACTATTTCTCCAGAAGCAATTACCGCTATCAAATCTATGACCTTGCAGATATTTGAGCGCGAAGTGAATCAAAGTGACACTTGCCAACATCCCTTATAGATAGCCAATATCAAAGAAAAATGAGCTAATATAGCTGAAAACTGCTTAGAAATATCAAACTTAATCTATTATTTTGGTCAGAGAGACCTCGCCTTGGCAAGACGGGGCTGACTCTGACTTCGTCAAAATAGGCTGTGAAACCAAAAGAGCTTCCATCATCACCCCTCGTTTGATTGAAGTCAGATTAGGGAAAGTTTGGCGTTGTAATTTAACTTCAATCTTTGAATAAGAATTTAACTAGCTAGGTGATAATGAATAATCTAAGCTGAACTATACCAACTATATTTTTTGCTCGGTGAACGATAAACCTAATCTGACTAAATCCCCTCTGAACAAAACTCTACAGTTTATTTCCCTGAGTGGTTGGACAATTATAGTTAGTGCGATCGCTCTAATTATTGCAACCCCTATTATTTTTATTTTTAGTAGTGTATTTACCGAATCTGGAGCTATATGGCAGCATTTAGCCACTACGGTACTAGTGGATTATGTGACTAACTCTTTGTGGTTAATAGTCTTGGTGGGTATAGGTGTCTTAATAATTGGCGTGGGAACAGCTTGGTTAGTTACCATGTGCCGTTTTTGGGGGAGTCGTGTCCTTGAGTGGGCATTGTTACTACCCCTAGCAGCACCAGCCTATCTTTTAGCCTATGCCTATACAAATATGTTGGACTACTTTGGACTGGTACAAACTTGGTTACGGGCTATTTTTGGCTGGAGTAGTATTCAAGACTATTGGTTTCCTGATATACGCTCTTTGTGGGGTGCAGCCTTGATGTTGCTGTTGGTACTATATCCTTACGTTTATTTACTGGCAAGAGTGGCATTTATCGAGCAATCTGTATGTACTCTAGAAGCTAGTAGAACTCTGGGTTGCAATCCTTGGCAGAGCTTTTTTACCATTGCCTTACCCCTAGCTAGACCGTCGATTATGGCAGGATTAGCCTTGGCATTGATGGAAACCCTGAATGATTTGGGTACGGTGGAGTATTTTGGGGTTAATACCTTTACCACAGGCATTTATCGTACTTGGTTGGGTATGGGCAACAGAACAGCAGCCGCCCAATTAGCTGCTTGTTTGATGCTATTTATTTTAGTGTTAATTATTCTCGAAAGAAAATCGCGATCGCAAGCTAAATATTATGCCACTGCCAATACTTTAAAACAATTACCCCAATACGATCTGGGTTGGGGACGGGGTACAATAGCTGCTGTTGCCTGTTGGCTGCCTGTGGCTGTTGGCTTTTTAATTCCTGCCACCTATTTACTATATTTAACTCTTAATAACCTTGAATTTGCTTTTGACGAAGATTTTTGGCAGCTTGCCAACCATAGCTTTATTTTAGCTGTAACTACGGCAATTATTGCCATGATTATCTCTCTGATTATGGCATACGGACAGAGATTACAGCCCAATTGGAGGATGCGTTCGGCAGTCAGAATTGCCTCGATGGGCTATGCCATTCCTGGCTCGGTCATTGCGGTGGGGGTATTAATTCCCGTAGCCCGTTTGGACAATGCGATCGCCGAAGGGATGCGGTCTAATTTTGGTATTGCCACTGGTTTATTATTATCAGGGACAGTAGCATCTCTGGTATTTGCCTATCTGGTAAGATTTCTCGCTGTCGCTTTTGGTTCGGTAGAATCTTCGCTCAATAAAATTGCACCGAGTTTAGATGATGCTTCCCGCAGCTTAGGTTATGGTACTACCAGCACCCTCTGGAAAATCCACACTCCCCTAATGTCAGGGGGGTTATTAACTGCGGCAATGTTGGTGTTTGTAGATGTGATGAAAGAATTACCCGCTACTTTAGTAATTCGCCCCTTTAACTTTGACACTTTAGCAATTCGAGTTTATCAATATGCTTCCGATGAAAGATTAATTGAGGCAGCCGCACCAGCTTTGGCGATCGTTTTAGTCGGAATTATCCCTGTCATTTTATTAAGTTGGCGAATTACTCATTCTCGGTAACTTAAGCTTGATAATTTATCAATCCAAGTCGTGTAAGTTAGGAAATTGCGCCCCCGCAGAAAACTGTCACAAAGTTTTTTCAGAAGAATTGAGTTTTGTCAAAAAAAGAAGAACATATACAAAAAGATTAGCAGATAAAGTGATAGAGGAAGTATTAGAAACAGATGCTTAAGAAAAAAGAGAGAGGGGTTGCAGAAATGTCGGATAGTCAGGTGTTTGAGTGGAA
>JAAUYH010021024.1_pt1 | contig 14954 bp, 16 predicted proteins | sample 7278061 | NCBI WGS metagenome assembly JAAUYH01 (sample SAMN14350203, study PRJNA611818) | marine sediment metagenome | isolation source: surface marine sediment (0.6m) | place: French Polynesia: Moorea | collected 2018-08
AAAGGCCGGTTTCAGCGCCCGAGAAAAAGAGCTTGTTTTTCACGGCAATCTGGAAAAAATACTGAGCGTCGTAATATAGGAGCCTTCCCCGATTTCTTCAGAAGGATTCATTGTTCACTGATCATTGTTTACCCTGTTAAATCCGCATAGCGGGTTGCTGTTGAGTATCGTTCTCCGGCGGTGGATCTTCTGGCAAGTTTTTTCCTGACGCTGAAACAACCGTCTCAAAATAAGGGTCAGATTCCTGGGCCAGTAAGCTCTCCGTAGCCTTCAGCATGTCATCGGCAATATCCATCAAATCTTCCCGATTAGCTAGATAGGTCTGTAGCGCCACAATGGGCTCAATGCCGCCGCCAACCCCCAACTCTGGTAGGCGGGGACGGGCCAACTGACTGACCAATAGGGGCTGAATGGTATAGGTGTGGGCGATCGCTAAGGCGTCCCCCAGGGCGGTGTTGTCAATCAAATCAATCTGCTCTGCATGCAGCTTATAAATCAATCGAACCACGGCATCTTCAATGTCAGCCGACTGGATCGCCCCTAAGAGAATATTTTGGGGTTCAGATTCTTGAGTAACATCCACCTCAAGGGTTCTAAACACCCGCACAGGCAAGGGACAAAACTCCACCTGCGCCTGACCGCGCGCCAGGTCCACCAGCACATAGCCCTTTTCCTCCTTCTCTTCACTAAAATCCACCCGCTCGATACTACCGGGATAGACAATGTAAGGAGATTCACACAGGATTTGATGCCGGTGAACGTGTCCCAAGGCCACATAGTCAAAACAGGGGCGGGCCAGAAGCGCCATCGGCGCCGTAAATCCTTTACCCACCGCCAAAAAACGTTCAGCCCCATAGCGAGCGGTATCTGTCATCAGATGGGCCAGCAAAACCGTGGGAATCGCTGGATCGAGCTTGCGAATTTCCCCTTCCAACGCCACCCGCAGCCGGTCCACCAAGAGCTGATTCACCTCCGCCATCGAAAGGCCTTCTGTGTCAGGCCGGGTCAACAGGGTGGAGGGCGTCAACCAGGGCAGCGTCACCACTTGCACGTCCCCTTTTCGGGTGTTAATTCGGTGGGTCTCTAAGCGATCGCCCACCACAAACCCCGGCACCCCTAAAGTGCGATAAATACATAAACTCGCCCCCCCTTGCCCCTGGGAATGCTGGTCATGGTTGCCCACCAGTAGAACGGTGGGAATATCAGCATCCACCAACCGGCGGAACTGGCGGGCGAACGCCTGCTGCACAATCGGGGGCGGCGTGGCGTCAGGAAAAGCGTCGCCGCCAAATAACACCAGGTCGACGGGCTCCCCAATGGCCCGATCAATGCATCGCCCCAAAGTCGCCACAAAATCCTCCAACCGGGTGTTCAATCCCGTCTCTGGATTAATGCGGCCGTGGGTAAACCCACTGCCCATGTGGATGTCGGAGAGGTGGAGGAGTTTGAGCATAGTACTAACTATAGCAGCGCTATAGTACTAAAGTATTGATTTCCGCCGAAAAATCTATCAATACTCTACTGAGGTGGATAGTGGCGCTTCGATGCTATCCATTTCTAAATCTATCCAACAGAAACTTGGCTTGGAAATTTTGGGTGAGGGGATGCAGAATATTTCCCAAATTACACAGCCAAAATTTGCTCTACAGAAAGCTTCAGTTGGGGAAAGGTTGGAGAAATAATTGGGTCGGAGTCCTGAAAGCGAGTGGATTGATAGGTTTGATTATCGTCCAGGACGTAAACAAAAACAGCCGGTCTCTTAGGATAGCCTAGATAGGTGCGACTACCCAGGGCAAGATAATCAACAATCCAGTATTCATAAATGCCAAGTCGTTGGTATTCATCCAGTTTATCGATATAGTCATCTTCCCAATTTGTGGAAATGACTTCGACAGCAAGTTGGATCGGTTCGCGTAAAGCTGTTTAGGCAAAGCGGTCAGAGCGCCACTGATCCAGGTCGACGACGCTGACATCTGGATGTCTACCTTGCTCTCGCCCTTCCTCGGTTTCGGTTGCCAGCACGATGCGATCGCTGACCTTATAATTCAACTTATGTTGCTTAACTTCCGCTTTCATTGCATCTGCAATAAAGTCTGCAACGTCGTCATGTTGACGAGTAGCAAGAATTCTTACAAGCTCTCCATTGAGCAGCTCGTATCGACCATCTTCTGGATACTGCTCTAGAAACTGGTCAAAGGTCAGCTTTTGTTTGGGTTGGGCGGATATTGTCATGCCATACCGATAATTGCTGATTTCGTATCGTTTTCTAAGAAACCGCTGGCTTTCACAATTTTGTAACCGAGGTAAAAGCTGAGAGGATTTTCCGATACTTGACTTATCCTAACATTGGGTCTTTTTGAGACCCCAAGCCGCCCACGAATCCCTTAATATATATACCTATGAATGACCAAGCCGATGTGCTGATCATCACCGTGACCAAGGTGGAAAGCCAAGCTGTGATGCAAGCTTTCGAGCAGGCTACAGGGCATGAAGCGACGCCTCAAGCGATTGACGGCCGTGTGTACTTTAACTTGGGGGCGGTCAATGGGCGCGGGTTTGGATGACCCAGTCGGAGATGGGTGCGGGTGGATTGGGGGCTGCGTTGCTGACGGTAGGCAAGGGGATTGAGGCGCGGACATCAAGACCTGGTGGCTCATGTCCAATCTGGGCTGGCTGCGGTGATGGAGGCGGAGGGGCGCTATGGTGAGGCGCTGGAGCAAGCGCAGAAGGCCCTTCAGATTCGGGAGCGTCTAGAGGAATTGGCATTTGGAGTTTTCGCGGAAGCAGGTGGCGCAGTTGCAGGAGCGGGTGAAAGGGTAAGGGATGGGTGGAGGAATATTTCCCCATAAGGGGGGGATAGGGAGAGAGCAAAATTCAAAATTCAAAATTCAGAGAATGGGGGGAGGGGAGTTAGATGCAAATGTGGGGCTGTTAAATCAGGGGTGAGGAGTGGGCATACTGAATCGGTTATCTGTTGACCGTTTGAACGTGCAAAAAGCTTGATTTTAGGACTCTGCGCTTACCCGATCAGATCAGAAAATGCTTAGCCTCCAGAGGTCTCGATGTGGCAAAAATAAAATAATTCTTTGCATACAATATACAGACTCTTTATTTTGGCCTCTTAGGTTCCGAGTTAACTTTGTGAAAAGATTCCAACGGTTCTTCCGAAATCCAAGCAATTCTACTGATTTAATCAGTGACTGCCAACGCTTGGGGCTGTCTCCTGATTTTCTAGCGTGACAGACCAAGCGGCTCGCCATGCTATTTCAATCGCTAACTGTAAATCTAAATCTAAGTCGTGAGGGAATTTTAATAAGATGACGCAAGTAAAGCGTGCTCTAATTACAGGGATTACGGGCCAAGACGGCTCTTATTTATCAGAACTTTTGCTTGAGAAGGGCTACGAAGTCCATGGCGTCATCCGCCGCACCTCAACTTTTAACACCGACCGGATTGATCATATTTACGTCGATCCCCATAGCGAAGACGCCCGACTGTTTCTCCACTACGGGGATTTGAACGACGGCACCATGCTGCGGAGAATCCTAGAGCAAGTGCAGCCGTCAGAGGTGTATAACCTGGGGGCCCAGTCCCACGTGCGGGTGAGTTTCGATTCCCCTGAATACACCGTGGACACGGTGGCGATGGGAGCATTGCGCTTGCTGGAGGCGATCCGAGACTACCAGCAACGCACCGGATCTGAAGTGCGCTTTTACCAGGCCGGGTCCTCCGAAATGTTCGGCAAAGTGCAAGAGGTTCCTCAGAAAGAAACCACGCCTTTCTATCCCCGCAGTCCCTACTCCTGCGCCAAAGTGTACGCCCATTGGCAAACCTTGAACTATCGCGAATCCTATGATTTATTCGCCAGCAACGGGATTCTGTTTAACCATGAGTCGCCTCGTCGGGGTGAAACGTTCGTCACCCGTAAAATCACCCGAGCGGTGGCGCGTATTGTGGCGGGCAAGCAGAAGAAGCTCTATTTAGGCAACCTGGATGCTAAGCGGGATTGGGGATACGCCAAAGACTACGTCAAGGCGATGTGGCTTATGCTCCAGCAGGATAAGCCGGACGACTATGTAGTCGCTACGGGTGAAACCCATGCAATTAGCGAGTTTCTGAGTATTGCCTTCGAGCATGTGAATCTGAAATGGCAAGACTATGTGGAGTTTGATCCCCGCTATTTACGGCCAGCAGAGGTGGATCTGTTAATCGGCGATCCGACAAAGGCGAAGCAACAGCTGGGATGGGAGCCTTCCGTCACCTTTGAAGGGCTAGTGAAGTTGATGGTGGAAGCTGATTTGAACGCGATCGGCGTTAACTACGGCTCCGCTAACGGCAGCGCCCCCTTGCTTGATACGGCCACAATTCGCAAAGATGTCAGTGGTCTACTTGCTTAGGGCAGCCCGTATGCTAACGCTCTTAGGAGGGCGCTTTGACCCCGCTCTATCGGGGTCTGTGCTGAACGTTAAAGTGAGCTGTGCAGCTTAACGCCAAACGGCGACGGACAGCTCACTTGCTCTCGGCTCAGATCGCTTAACCGAGAATGACGGTTTAATCAGGTTTAATCAGGAGTGACGATTTAACTGAGAGTGACGGCTGACCGCCGTAAATTGGCGCTGTGGGAACTCATTGGCAGGGTATCTAACGCTTTTGTCAAACGCTTTATTGTTAATCAGAGTAGCTTGGGTATATGGAAACTTTAGATCTTAAAAATAAGCGCATTCTTGTAACTGGCGGCGCAGGGTTTCTGGGTAAACAGGTGGTAGCGCAGCTATGCAAAGCGGGCGCCGATCCTGAAAAAATCATCACCCCGCGATCGCGCGACTGCGACCTCCGCGATTGGACACACTGCCAGCAAGCGGTGAATCATCAAGATGTAGTGATTCATCTCGCCGCCCATGTCGGAGGAATTGGCCTCAATCGCGAAAAACCCGCCGAATTGTTCTATGACAATTTGATGATGGGGACTCAGCTGATTCATGCCGCCTATCAAGCTGGAGTGCAGAAATTCGTCTGCGTCGGCACGATTTGCGCTTATCCCAAGTTCACCCCCGTTCCCTTCAAAGAAGATGACCTCTGGGAAGGCTATCCGGAAGAAACGAATGCGCCCTATGGCATCGCCAAGAAAGCGTTGCTGGTTCAACTCCAGGCCTATCGACAGCAGTATGGCTTTGATGGTATCTATCTATTGCCGGTTAATTTGTATGGGCCTGAAGATAACTTTGACCCCAGCAGCTCCCATGTGATTCCGGCGCTGATTCGCAAAATTTACGAAGCCAAGGAGAAGGGAGAGAAACAGCTGCCGGTCTGGGGCGATGGCAGCCCCACCCGAGAGTTTCTCTATTCTGAAGATGCAGCTCGGGGCATTGTGATGGCGACCCAGCTGTATAGCGCTCCGGAGCCGGTTAACCTAGGCGCCCATTACGAAATCTCAATTCTGGATCTAGTGACCCTGATTTGCGAGTTAATGGAATTCGATGGGGAAATTATTTGGCAGACCGATATGCCCAATGGTCAACCCCGACGCTGCCTGGATACCGAGCGGGCTAAGCAAGCCTTTGGCTTCGCCGCCCAAATGGAATTTAAGCAAGGTCTAAAGAATACAATTGACTGGTATCGCTCTCATGCCGCGCCCGTTGCGGTTTAAAGACGATTCTTCAGCCATTTTCCATCGACTCCTTTTACTATGATGAATAGGGGCGTCAATAGGGACAGATTGTATCCCTGCGGTCACTATGAGGCTGAGACAATCGGTCTCTGTTGTTTGAGTTAACTCCGGTATTAGTAGAAGATATGGCAGAAGAGAAAGAATCTAAACCCAACGCAGCGGCTCCTAAGGCGGAGAAGGCGGCGGCTAAACCACCCAAGAAGGAAAAACCGCCTGCAATTGAAAAGAAGCCTTTCACTGAGTTTATGCAGCAGCACTATCTGCCTAGCTTAGAGGAAGCGCTGAAATCCAAAGGCATCGATGATATGCAGTTGGAGTTTGAAAAGCGCAAACTTGAGATTATCGGCGCTGACCCGAGCCCTGAAGAGTATTGGCAGGTAAGGGGCCGTTGGAAGCAAGGCCAGCGGCAATTTAACATTGCCTTTATGAAGGAAGACATTAGCGGTCAGAAGGTTTTTTCCTTGGCTGACCATGGCGCAGAACCCAGCACCCTAGAGCAATTTATGGGCGATGAACGCAGGATCACTCTGGATCTGATGGTTCATTACACGGTTCAGCGCTTGAATGGACAGAAGTGGTTGACCCGCAATTAAAGTAAGCGCTTCCTGACAATGGGCTGGTTTGTCCACCTTGCGGAAGGATAATCTCTAACTCGCCCTTAAGCCACGTCCAACTTGAGACCTGGAATTGATTCCCAATTCTCTTCCCCTAGAGAGGAGTGAGTTGGTTTCAAAATCCCTCTCCCACATTCATTGGGAGAGGGATTTTGAGTAAGGGCGACGACAGATTGGAGACACTCGCCTATTGCCAAATAGTCAAAGCTCTTTGAACACATAAACAACGACTCCCGTTTCCGGATCATTGTCGATGCTGACATAACCAGCCTTCAGCATATCCTTCAACTCCGCTTCAACTTTTTTGAAGGGAGCCCCTGTCGCCATCACGCCTTGGGTGACGGATAACTGACCTCGCTTAGCCTGAGCCGCTTTTAACAGCCTCATCCTGAGTTGTTCGCGGTTGAGGGGAACTTGTGTTTCCTGCTTAAGGGGCTTGGAGTTTAATAAGGAGCCCATCAAGCCCTGCATCTTCAAGGATATTGAATTCCCAATCGGTAATTTATTTCTCTGCAACTCCTCAAGCCGGAACTTGAGATTATGTTCCTCCACCATGTCGGGGATGAAGAACAGATCAATCAATTGTCCGATACCGAATAATCCGCCTGTGAATAACCACAGCAAGCCTGACAGAATTTTGCCGTTGTAAAGACGATGTAGTCCCCCCAAGCCAACTAAAATACCTGCCCAGAGAAGGTAGGAAACGCCAACGTTTTTCATTTCATCATGGTCAACCTACTTTCCATCATATTGATTCTGATTGCTGAAAGCTGCTAATGCAATTTTTTTTGGCAAGGATTTTCTAATGGAGAAAATGCCGCACCCCAGTCAACACCATGATCAGCCCTAACTCATTGGCGGCTTGAATGGAATCGGCGTCCCGAATGCTGCCGCCAGGTTGCACAATGGCTTTGACGCCTGCCGCCGTCGCTGTGCGGACGGAGTCGTCAAAGGGAAAGAATCCGTCACTCGCCAGGGTTGCGCCTTTAGACTTTTCGCCGGCTTGCTCTAGGGCGATTTTCACAGAGCCTACTCGATTCATCTGCCCTGCGCCGATGCCGACAGTGGCGCGATCGCTGGCCACCACAATCGCATTAGACTTGACGTGTTTGACTAGGCGCCAGGCAAACAGCAGTTCCTCAAGCTCGGCGGCGGTGGGCTTTTTATCGGTCGCCACTTGCCAATCCGTGGGGTTCTCCAGATAGTCATCTGAGGTTTGGACCAGAAATCCCCCTGCGATCGCTCGCACCGTTTGACTAGGTCCTGTGGTTAAATCCGGCAGGGTTAACACCCGCAGTTTGGACTTTTTGCTGAGGATTTCTTTGGCGTCGGGGTCACAGCCTGGAGCGACGATACACTCCAGAAAGGTTTTCGTTAACGCACTGGCTGTGGCCGCATCAATTGGTTGGTTTAACGCGACAATCCCGCCAAAGGCTGACACGGAGTCGGCGTCAAAGGCCCTCTCATAGGCTTCGGATAAAGAGGACCCTAAGGCGGCCCCACAGGGGTTGGTGTGCTTTAGAACGGCGGCGGCGGGGCCTTGGTCTGCTGGAAATTCGGCAATGATGCGTCGGGCTGCTTCCAGATCGACCCAGTTGTTGTAACTCAACGCTTTCCCCTGAATCTGCTCAGCCGCCGACCAGCCAGTGGGCGTCCCGCCGACCTGATACCAAGCGGCGGCCTGATGGGGGTTCTCGCCGTACCGCAGCGCCTGACGCTGTAATCCTGAGAGACTAAAGCGCTCAGGCAGGCTAGCCTCAGTGTCAGAGGCGGGGGGGTGATCCGTCAGGTAATTTGCGATCGCCAAATCATAGGTGGCTGTATGCCAGAAGGCCTTTCGAGCGCAGGCGCTGCGGAATTCAGGGGAAGCCTCTCCCTGATGTTGGCGAATCTCACTGAGGTAGGCTTCATACTGATCGGGATGGCATAGCACTGTGAGATAAGCATGATTTTTAGCGGCGGCTCTTAACAGCGTAGGACCGCCAATATCAATTTGCTCGACGGCTTCTGGCAGGGTGACGCTAGGTTTGGCGATGGTTTGCTCAAAGGGATATAGATTCACCACCACCAAGTCAAAAGGACGAATGTTGTTATCCGCCATATCCTGCTGATCTTGCGGCAAGCTACGCTGCGCCAGAATTCCCCCATGAATCCGAGGATGTAGCGTTTTAACCCGACCGCCTAAAATTTCTGGCGATCCTGTATAGTCAGACACTTTGGTGACGGGCAATCCCGCTTTCTGGAGCGTACGAGCCGTTCCGCCGCTGCTAACCAGCTCGAAATCAAACTCTTCTACCAAGCTGCGAGCAAAGGCTTCAATTCCCGTCTTATCCGATGTACTCAACAGTGCTAACCGCGCCATCCGTCTATCATCCCTTCATCAGTGCATTACTCAGGATACACAGGATACGGCGGTTTTCACACTCGCTTGCATCAAGTAAGCTGATGCCCCTCTATCTTTAAGTTGAGGCGGTGGAAAGTAGGCAGTAGGCAGTAGGCAGGGAGATTGCCCAGTCTACTGCCTACTGCTTACCTAAATACCAACAATGCCTAACAGCCCAATGATTTGCTAAGATAGCCAGCCTAGAATTGATAGAGGAGTTGGATTCTGACATTACGCGCAATCACCCTCACCCCTTCAGCGCCACAAAAGTCTGAAAAACTCTTTGTGGCGCTCCATGGCTGGGGAGCTAACGCCCAAGATCTGGCTGGGTTGGCCCCCTATCTCAACTTGCCGGACTACCAGATGCTATTTCCCGATGCGCCGTTTCCCCATCCTCAAGTTCCGGAAGGGCGGATGTGGTATGGCTTTCCGGTGGGATATGACTTTCGAAGCCCGCCCAATTTTGGCGGTCAACCCGATGCGGCGGAGAGTCGTCAACGGCTCACGACCTGGTTACAAGAGCTGGAATCCCTGGTGGGAATTCCGCTTTCACAAACAATTCTGGCGGGGTTTTCTCAAGGTGGGGCGATGGCCTTGGATGTGGGGTTACAATTGCCCCTAGCCGGATTGATTATCCTGAGCGGCTACCTACACGCCCCTGTCAATATTGCGTCTTCTCCCTGCCCTGTACTGGTGGTGCATGGTCAGCAGGATCCAGTCGTACCGCTAGCCTTGGCCCAGCAGACAAAGGCGGAATTAAGCCGTAAAGGGGTATCGGTGCGCTACCACGAGTTGACAATGGGACATGAGATTCAACCTGCAGCTTTAGACTTAATCAGAGGATTTTGCGAAATTTTGTAGGGAATCTACCCTAGAAAACCCGTATATAGACTTAGGATAGTGTTAGGTTAACTGCATCCTGTCCTGATTAAGCCTAGTTCTTCAAGAGGAGTGCAGCTAAACTGCATAAAGGGGGAAGGCGATGAGTACTTTGAATCTATCTAAGCAGGACATTTCGGCGATCACGCACGATTCTGTGGCGGAGTTGGCCAAGCGCCTTGAGCTAGACGCCTATGATAATGTCTTTGAAGGATTGAATGATTGGCACTTGCTGCGGGCGATCGCGTTTCAGCGACCCGAACTGGTAACCTCGTATATGCATCTCCTCGATCTAGAATCCTTTGACGAAGAGTAAGATCGATTTTTTGCATAGACGGGTGACGCAAGATTAGTGGCAAAGCAACCAAGCCGGATTCTGTTGGGTGTTGGGGGCGGCATTGCCGCTTACAAAATCTGTGAGGTCGCCTCAACCCTGGCAAAAGAAGGGTTTCACGTCAAAGCGGTTTTAACCGATGCAGCGCAAGAATTTGTTACGCCGCTAACGTTTTCCACCCTTTGTCGGCATCCAGCGTACACCGATGAATCTTTTTGGCAGCCGGTTTATACCCGTCCCCTCCACATCGAGCTGGGAGAATGGGCGGATGTTTTTCTGATAGCGCCATTGACGGCGAATACCTTGGGGAAACTGACCCATGGGTTAGCGGACAATCTCTTAACCAATATCGTTTTGGCGTCCCAATGTCCGATTCTGCTGGCCCCTGCGATGAATACGGACATGTGGAGACAGGTGTCTGTTCAGCAGAACTGGAGACGGATTAGTGAAGACCCGCGTTACCATACCGTAGGACCCGGGTCGGGTCTGCTGGCCTGCGATCGGGTGGGACCGGGACGGATGGCGGAACCTAAAGAAATTCTGGCCCATCTGCAATCCTTGGGTTACACCCTAGGGCGTCGCGATTTAGCCGGTAAGCAGATTCTAATTAGCGCTGGCGGCACCCGTGAACATCTGGATCCGGTTCGGTTTCTGGGCAATCCGTCCACTGGCAAAATGGGGATTGCACTGGCTCAAGCCGCTCTTTATCGTAGCGCAGCGGTTACCCTCGTACACGCTCCCATGGAGCCGACACTCTTGCAAACGGTGTCAGGTATTCGCACCCTAGCGGTCACGAGTGCTGAGGAAATGCGTCAAGCCATATTAGACGCCTTCCCCCAGGCGGACTGGACCGTGATGGCGGCGGCTGTGGCGGATGTCAAACCGGCCCATCAAGCGGCGGAAAAATTGCCGAAGAAAGATTTACCCCCATCGCTGCCGTTGCAGCCTGTCCCAGATATCGCCGCTGAGTTGGGTCGATTGAAAAAACCGCATCAAACGCTGATCGGGTTTGCCGCCCAAACCGGGGAAATTGTCGCCCCTGCTCTGCGAAAGTTGCAACAAAAAGGATTGGATGCGATCGCAGCCAACCCCATCGATCAGCCTCAAAGCGGCTTTGGAAGCGCTGATAATCAAGCCGTTTTTCTCCACAAAGCAGGGGGAAAGCTCGAAATTCCCCCTTGCTCAAAGCTAGAGATGGCTCATCGATTATTCGACTTTATTCTTGACCAAGGCGGCTTTCAGTAAAAAAAGTCACGTCAGATTGAGCGGTATTCTACGGACTACTTGAATTTATATTTTGAGAAATAAAATTCATGAGATCACCCAAGAGCACACTATAGCCTAAAGCGCCGCAATTAGACACCGCCTTAGGTCTAAGAGTTCAGGAAGGGGTTGCGCAGCTTATGCAGAACTTCACATAAACCTGACCGAGTTCTAAAGATTAAACGAATATACCCGAGTTTATTGGCTACCCAGGGGAAAGCACTCATACCATAGGCTTGAATTCGCAAGATTTGCATTGGAGTCATCGACAAGTCGTGGTTACTACCTCCCAAAGCTCTCCCAATTTTCCGAGTTCTACCCTTTCGAGTCCTTTACAGGCTCTTAAACAAAGCTTGCAGGATTGTACTATTCAGACCAGTCAGGTACGCCAGAGTATTCTGGAAGAAGAAGTCGTAGAACCTGTTCACCCTTCCGTCCATAGTAAAGCTAAGCGGCTCCTGGATATCCTGGGCGCAATTGTGGGTTTGGCGATCACCTTTATCGTGGCCATTCCTCTATCAATCGTTATTCAGATTGATAACCCAGGTCCCGTTTTTTATAGCCAAATCCGATGCGGCTATCGAGGAAAAACGTTCCGCATCTGGAAGTTTCGTTCTATGGTCAAGGAAGCTGATAAGCTGAAGCACTTGGTCAATAATGAAGCGCAGGGTCTGATCTTCAAAAATGAGAATGACCCCCGAATTACCCGGATTGGTCGCTTTATGCGTCGCACTAGCCTGGATGAACTTCCCCAATTCTGGAATGTCCTCAAGGGAGACATGAGTCTAGTTGGAACTCGTCCGCCGACGGTCAGCGAGGTGATGCAATACAAGCGCCGCCACTGGAGACGGTTACTAGTTAAACCGGGTATCACAGGCGAATGGCAGGCAAATGGTCGTTCCTACGTTAAAGACTTTGAGCAAATTGTAAAGATGGATTTAACGTATCAAGAGCACTGGTCCATCCGCTACGATATTAAGCTCATCCTTAAGACCATAACCGCAGTATTAGCCAGAGACGGCGCTTGTTAAGGCTATTGACTTTGGGGCTAATAGCTTTCAGCCGATTGGGTTAAGCTTAATCCAAATTTTTTTGAGGGAGTTTTCGTTATATTAATTCCCTTTCAATAAGAGCTGATTTATAAATTCTCAATAGGCCTATATTTCTTGTACATCAGAAATTTCACTCTCCCAACCCCTTGCAGTCTGGTTTTCTGGAAGTCTTTCAGGTAGAGAGGGGCAGCGACTTAAGAAATCAGCTCTAAGCGGCCTCATGCTGACATATTTTTAATATCTGACTGGGTAGAGGATAGATAATTGGGGTAGAGGATAGGTAACTTAGCGAATTGGCTGAACGTATTGAAAAGAACCTATTGACCACACAAATCTGTTGACAGAAGTTCAGTAATTCTTATTTCCCAACTATTGACTAAAAACTTCAGTCAAAAAACTTCAGTCAAAAAACAAGCGTCTGAATAGGTTAATCAATTAATATATCGAGACTCCCGTTTCTAGTAACTGTCTGACTAAGAAACGGGAGCTTTTTATTCGCCAGTTTGCGATAATCGGACAGCCAAAAAATTACAAAGATTGGCGTTCACGTCCATTCTCCCCTGTATTCTCAACTATCCAGCGTCACGTCAAATACCCGGCGTCATGACGGTCCCCCCCTCATAATTTGGGATGATTTGGGATTCGTATCCTGATAAGTCCAAGTCGCTATCTAGAAAGTTGGAAATTATCCAATGGTGCTTATGTGAACAGTTGCTTAGCTCTAACCTCACTAAAACGCCGATAGCGCTCTAGTGGTTATTTATTCTAAATTATTCACGAGAGAAAACTGGAGACTGATCGAGGCCGCTTGAGTTAATTGCTCCCTTCGACAGGTTAAGGACTTTGTTCCGATGATTGATCAGTGCTGAAATTGCTTCGGATATATTGCACAACCTCAGAAGATGGAAAGAATCTTATTTTATCTAACTCAGGGTCATCGCTACTCTGCATGGTTTGAATGACGCCTTCAAGGGAAATCACTTCAATCTGAACTTCGTTCGCAACATCAGGCTGCTCTTGGCCGAATCGATCCAGGATGATCTGCAGATCTTCTTGGGTAAAGAATAGGGGAAGCACCGGCTCACCCTCCTGCCGAACGGTCAGATAGGTGCTGTCGCTAAAGCGAGCGACAAACAAGGGAACCCCCTGAAAGGAATCTTGAATCGTCGTTGCTGATTCCAGCTGTTCTTCAATGGGAATATAAGCAAGCTGAGTGGGTCCGTCCGGCTGAGTTTGGGCCTGTTGGTAGAGATCCCCTAACCAGATAGGCGCCACTTGGGCTTGGTTTGCAAACTCTGCATTTTGCGCTTGAGCATTGTTGAGGAAAGATTCAGCATCTTCACCATCAATAAAGACAAGCGGCACTTGCGCCTCTTGATTCTCAGCGGTGGAAGCCATCAGCGATCGCCCTTGAGTATCCACAATAATGAACACTGGCACCGACGAAAGCTTAGATATGATCTCTGATTGGGGTAACGCGAGCGCCGATGTAGTCATTTTGGGTAAGGGAGCTAACAAAGCTCCGCCAACAAGACTCAAGGTTGCAGCGAGTTGAAACAGTGACTTCATAAGTGCTCCTGAATAAGTGCTCCTGATAGCAATACTGGATTAGAACCCATAATTCTCCAAATGAAATTTCCCACAGACACAATTGGGAGTGGGAATAGAGGCGGAATGAATGGGGGGACCCATTACACGTCTCTTAACGATGTTAACAATCTAGACCAGGGCTGCAAGTTTAAAGTAATGACAGTGGAACTTGTGGAACAGTTAAATCCTAAGACGCCTTGGGCTACACCTTACCGGTATGGGGTTCCATAGTAAGAGCGGCCCCACTTGGTCTAATTGAACAAGTAAGGGGGCTAGCTGAATAGTTTAATAGAGTTATACAACTCAATTGCTTATCAATCGGGATGACAGGATTTGAACCTGCGACATCCTGCTCCCAAAGCAGGCGCGCTACCAAGCTGCGCTACATCCCGTTAAACTCGTCATATGTCAGTATAACTTGCGATAACTTGGTTTGCGGAAGGGAACCGAAAACTTTTTTCGGCGCTTTACCTTAGCCAAAAAAGTTGGGTGGGGAAGGAACACAGAATAGAGCAGTCAGGAGAGTGATGAATTCTGGATTATGACTAACGATTTCTGCCTCAGAGGAAATTTCCTGCTTTAAGTTATAAGCCCTTTTTTTCGTATGAAGTCAAGTAATTGGAAAATCCAAGAACTCCCGGGACTCAATGCCCAAAACCAGGCCCAATTAGCAGAGGCGGGTATTCACACAACCCAAGAGCTGCTAAGACAGGGCGGCACTGTCGCGAAGAGACAACGGTTGTCTAATCAGTTACAGGTACATATCCAGCACATTAACAAATGGATGGCGCTAGCGGATTTGTCCTGTGTGCCTAGCGTTGGCTGCCAATATTGCGGCTTACTCCTTCATGCTGGGGTTAGTTCGACGGCGCAGCTGGCTCAGATGCCGCTTCACCGATTACACAATCAAATCCGTCGACTCCAAGTTAAGACGTTTCGCCGGGCGGATCTTTGTCCCGATGCAGGGCAGGTCGCGGAGTGGATTAGACAGGCGAAATCGCTGGTCTAATTGACCCCGTAGGATCAATCGGAATAATTAGGGATCTGCGGTTAAATAACATCCCATCCACCCATCCACCCAGTTATGGGATTTGTCAAGTATTTGACATACGACTCCACAGAAGGTCTCAGAACGCCCTTCCAATAGCTTGACGGACATAGATAGATGATG